>OFFV01000698.1_pt1 | contig 23700 bp, 19 predicted proteins | sample 1521461 | NCBI WGS metagenome assembly OFFV01 (sample SAMEA3504120, study PRJEB24116) | mouse gut metagenome | biome: mouse gut; feature: mouse-associated habitat; material: faeces | place: Denmark | collected 2011 | reverse complement strand
TCACAAAGTGTTTTGAGGGAGATACGGCAAGCATAGAACTGGTATTGCAGATTGTACTGGAAAAGCCGGATTTAAAAGTGCTGGACGTTCGCACCCAGGTATTTGTGGAGAATTTGTTGAATCGTTCAGTAAGGTTTGATATTCTTGCTACTGACAGTACCGGTGCTAAAATAAATGTTGAAATCCAACGAGCCGATAAAGGAGCCGGGAGAAAAAGAGCAAGGTATAATTCCAGCATGATGGACGCAACTCTTTTGAAGAAAGGTGATGATTTTGACAATCTTCCAGAAACATGGGTAGTGTTTATCACGGAAAATGATGTGATAGGAAAAGGGCTGCCGCTCTATCCGGTTGAGCGCTGCTTTTTAGGAACCGGAGAAAGATTTGAGGACGGTTCACATATACTGTATGTAAACGGCGCTTATCGTGGAGATACACCAATCGGAAAACTCATGCATGATTTTTCATGTACGAATGCGGCAGATATGTATTATACGACACTGGCAGACAGAGTTCGTTTTTTCAAGGAAAGTAAGGAGGGCATTTTAATCATGTGCAAAGTCATGGAGGATATGAGAAAAGAATCTTTACAAGAGGGCATAAAAGAAGGGGCAATAAATACTGCTAAAAGAATGCTGACAGATGGAATATTGACACTTGAAAAAATTGCGGAATATGCAGGACTTCCTCTTGACGAAGTAAAAAAACTGAAAGCAGAGCGGACAGCATAAAACAAAACCGTAGGCCGGGAATCTAAAAACAGGTTCCCGGCCTTATTTTTTGCCCTGAAATGTAAATTTTCTATGAATTTGATTAAAAAGTCCTTTACAAAACGTCACTGGAGAAACGGATTGATAAGGCAGAGCAGAAGCTTGATGAAGTGGGGCAGTTCTATCGGATCACAAGGCTTGATAACAGTACGACAACGGAACTGGTTAAGATTTGTGATGATTTAACGGACAGAGTTGAAAGGCTGGAAAGGAAGATGGCCTGAAATACGATATGCAGAAAGGCGCCGATTTGATGGACAAGTATAAAATACTGAAAAAATATTTTGGCTATGAGCAATTCCGGGAAGGGCAGGAGGTATTGATTGACAGCATCCTGCAGGGACAGGATGTGCTGGGGATCATGCCGACGGGTGCGGGTAAATCTATCTGTTATCAGGTGCCGGCCCTTCTTATGCCGGGTATTACACTGGTGATCTCGCCGCTGATCTCTCTGATGAAGGATCAGGTACAGGCACTGAATCAGGCCGGTATTCATGCCGCCTATATCAACAGTTCTCTCAGCGAATCTCAGATTTCCAAAGCATTGTGTCTGGCGGGCGCCGGAAGGTATAAGATCATCTATGTTGCGCCCGAACGGCTGGAGACTTACGAGTTTATGCAGTTTGCGCAGCAGGCAGAAATTTCGATGCTCACAGTGGACGAAGCTCACTGCATTTCCCAGTGGGGGCAGGATTTCCGGCCCAGTTATTTAAAGATCGTACAGTTTATACAGAGGCTTGGGAAGCGCCCGGTCATCAGTGCCTTTACGGCAACGGCGACGGAAAACGTCAAGGAGGACATTGTCTGTGTGCTCGGCCTTCAGGCACCGAAGGTGCTGGTGACAGGATTTGACCGCAGGAATCTCTACTTTGCGGTGGAGACGGTCAGGCATAAGGACAGCTATGTCGTGGATTATGTGAGGGAACATGAGGCGGAGAGCGGTATCATCTACTGTGCGACCAGGAAAAATGTAGATGCCCTCTATGAGAAACTGTGCGGCGAAGGTGTGGCGGTGACGAAGTACCATGCCGGACTTTCGGGCGTGGAACGCAAATGCAGCCAGGATGATTTTATCTATGATCAACGTCCGGTGATGGTGGCGACCAACGCTTTTGGCATGGGGATCGATAAGTCGAATGTGCGTTATGTGATCCACTATAATATGCCGCAGAGTCTGGAGAATTATTATCAGGAGGCCGGAAGGGCCGGACGGGACGGTGAGCGGGCAGAGTGTATCCTGCTCTATTCGCCGCAGGATGTGATGATCAACCGGTTTTTGATGGAGAATAAGGAGCAGAACAGTGAGTATACGCAGGAAGATAACGCGGCAGTGAGAGAACGGGATGAAGCGCGGCTGCAGGTTATGACACATTACTGTACGACTACGGAATGTCTGCGGGAATATATTCTGCGTTACTTTGGGGAAAGCGGAGGCGGATGCTGCGGAAACTGTCTGAACTGTCTGCGGGAATATGAAGAGACGGATGTGACGGAAGCTGCGAAGAAGATCATTGCGGGGATTCGGGAAGCAAAACAGCGGTACGGGATCAATGTGATTGCCGGTATGCTTGCCGGAGAGGAACGGGCCAAGCTGCGGGAATATGGGGTTACTGCTCTTTCATGCCACGGAAGCCTGCGTGAGCTGCCGGAGAGTGAGATCAAGCAGATCATCAACCGGCTTTTGGAGGAGAACATCCTGACGGTGACGCAGGACAGATACGCACTGCTGCGATTGACCGGCCTGACAGAGGAGGTGACAGGCGGTGTAAGGCAGGTGATCTTGAAAAAGGCGAAGAATACCTCAGAGAAGGAAGGGGCGTCCGGTACAGGCAGGAGAAATGCCTCCACCAGACTGCGCAGGTCCGATATTCTGAATTCCAGAGGGCTGGAACTCTTTGAACGGCTCCGGGAACTCAGGACCAGGATCGCCAGTGAAGAAAATCTGCCGCCATATATCATTTTTTCTGATAAAACCCTGGTGGACATGTGTGTAAAGGCCCCCTTCTCGAGAGAAGAAATGCTGCAGGTCAGCGGTGTGGGTGAGAATAAGTACGAGCGGTACGGAGAACGTTTTCTGGCTGCAATAGCAGAGTATACGGGCGGGATTCGGGAGAAGTTTTACTTTGGGGAGCCTGCGGAAGCGGATGCCATGTCCCAGAGTGCCGCAAAAGCCGGCGGCAGGCGTTCTTCCGGAGTCAAAAAAGCCGAATTTACACTGACAGCGGAGCAGGCTGCACAGTTTCCTTATACCGGACAGTATCTTTGCACGGAGATTGCAGAGAGGCTTAATGCGCTGCGGGACACAGAGCTTGTCAAGAAAACTTCCGGGGCGGAGATCTTCCGCAGATTACAGGCCGAAGGATGTGTGACAGAAGTCTTCCGGGACGGTGTGTGGAAAAGAGAGATCTCCGGGAAAGGGCTGGATGCGGGCCTGTTTATGGGGATGCGGATGAGTAAGAAGGGAACGGAGTATGAGGATGTCTACTGCAATGAGAAAGCGCAGAGGTGGATCGTGAGCATGATGCTTGGCTGAGCCGCTGTGCAGGAGTTCTTTTGTTGTTTGTCTTCCGGGTTATATCGGATACAGGTGCTTTATGAAATCGGTGTATGTGCCGATACCTCATATAACAGATGATTGTGGCTGTACGACAGGAACAGAGAGGAGACTTGTATGATATCAGCAAATATCAGGAGCAACGGGAGCGCAGAAGAGCAGCGGAGGGACATTCTTTTTAGGACATACTCTTACCAGAACGGCAAAGGGCAGGAGAAGGTATATTACAGGAAGGACTGTGTGGAAATTTCCATGGATTCTTATGAGATATCGCCTGACGCGGACAACTACGAGGAAATACGGAATATGCTGAAATCGCAGAGTGGTTCTAAGATAGCGTTTCTCGGGAATGAGATGTTCGAAGAGACTTATGAGGTCATGGAGGACTACTACAGCGGGAAGCTGAGCCGTGATGAAGTGAAGGATATTTTCAGGGAATATTTTTATCATTATATGGGGACATCGCTTGCAGACAGGAAGGAATGCGGGGCCGAGGAAGCGAGGGCAGGAGGCAGCTATCTCAAACAGTTTGCCACATGCCGTCTGGCCGGCCTGTATGAGCTTTTCAGCCGGGCGAATACAAGACTTGCCAGGAACCAGAATTATCTGGAGGGCAAGGAGCTGATGGAGAATAACGGGATGAACCCCAGCGGAAGCTGTTACTATAACGCTGACTGGTATTATGCGTGCGAGGAGATGCAGGAGCTGTTTCGGGAGACGGCGAATGAGCTGGCTGACGAGTATGGAGCAGAGCATGTGGATTTCAAGTATGTGGAGGAGAACACCAGATTTACACTGGACGGCGGCATCACCTACAATGGCGTGTGGGAGGCTGCGAAGTGGCAGATCAACGCGGGCGGGATGTTTACGGGCAGTTTTATAGATAAGGATATGTCACCGCCGAAAGGATTCGTATATTGCAGTACCGGGTATTACTGGAGTGGAAAGGGCGATCTGGAAGGAATCCGGGATCAGATTCTGAGTAAGAGGAAAAGCTATTCGTCCAGAATGTATCTTATGATGTCTGCCGGAAATGTGCCGGCGGGAAGCAGCCTGTTTTTGGACTCAAAGTATGATGACAACTCTGACAGCTGGAAGCAGGGGGATACCAGTAAAGCGGCAATCGCTTTTCTGAAAAATTTCGGCATGCGCTGGAACTTCGACGGGAGCCGGTTTGAATTTATGTTTGCCGGCGGAGCTGCATGAAATCTTTTCCTTGAAAATCGCAGACAAACAGTGTAGAATCATACAGGTAACGGTATCTGCCGGTTTATCTGCCGGATAAGGCGGCGAAACTGCCGGAAGAAAAAAGAAGGCAGTTAAGGGCGGATACAAAGGAAGATGGAATGGTGGTCTGCATCATCAGAAAGAATACAGGGAAGCGGTTTGTGCATCGTATATCTGGATGGCGCTGCTGTTTGTGGTGCGGCAGACAGGAGCGGTGACGGCGGCAATCGCTTCGGAATGGAAGGAAACTATGGCACTCAGTAAGAAACCGATAACCGGAATGAAGGATATACTGCCGGAGGAAATGGAGATCCGGGACTATGTGATCGGCGTGATCAAGGAAACCTATAGAAATTTTGGCTTTACTTCGATCGAGACGCCCTGCGTGGAGAATCTTGCGAATCTGAACTGCAAGGCGGGCGGCGAGAATGAGAAGCTGATCTTCAAGATATTGAAGCGGGGTGAGAAGCTGCGGCTGCAGGAGGCACACGGTGAGGACGATCTGGTGGACGGCGGCCTGCGCTACGATCTTACGGTTCCTCTAGTGAGGTATTATTCCAACCACGCCAATGAGCTGCCGGCGCCTTTTAAGGCATTACAGATCGGTAATGTCTGGCGTGCGGACAGGCCCCAGCGTGGCCGCTATCGTCAGTTTATGCAGTGCGATATCGACATTCTGGGGGAAGCGGGTAATCTGGCGGAGATCGAGCTGATCCTTGCCACGACCACAACGCTGGGAAGACTGGGATTTCGGAATTTTAACATCCGCATCAATGACCGGCAGATCCTGAAGGCGATGGCGGCATACAGCGGGTTTGCAGAGAAAGACTATGATCAGATCTTTATCATTCTGGATAAGATGGACAAGATCGGTACGGAAGGGGTGCAGTCCGAGCTGATGGAGGCCGGTTTTCCGGAGGAAAGCGTAAAGCGCTATATGGAGCTCTATCGGGGACTGGAAGAGACCGACGATGCGCTCTCTTATATTGCCGGGAAGCTGGAACAGGTGCTGCCGGCGGATGTTATGGAGAGTTTCCGGGAGATCATCGACAGTGTGGAGGCGACGAAAGGGGATTTCTTTAAGCTGGTGTTTGATCCTGCTCTGGTGCGGGGGATGTCCTATTATACGGGTACGATCTTCGAGATTGACATGCCGGAATTCGGCGGCAGCTGCGGAGGCGGCGGCAGATATGACGGGATGGTCGGCAAGTTTACCGGACATGATGTGCCGGCCTGTGGATTTTCCATCGGTTTTGAAAGGATCATCCTGCTGCTTTTGGAGAGCGGATTTAAAGTACCGGGGAAGGGCAGGAAGATTGCCTACCTGCTGGAGAAAGGGCTGTCTTCCGACAGGTTGTGCAGGGTGATGGCACAGGCGCAGCAGGAGCGGGAGAGCGGCAATCAGATTCTGGTGGCGCGTATGAACAAAAATAAGAAGTTCCAGAAGGAACAGCTTACTGCCCAGGGGTATGAGGAATTCAAGGAGTTTTACCGCGAGGAACTCAAGAGATAGGCAGAGGCTGATTATGCGAGAGGAGCGTTTTCTATGAATATACAGAATACGGCGGCCCTTTTTCAGATGATGAATCTTTGGAGCCGTTTTCAGAAGAATCATCCCAAATTCCCGAAGTTTTTGTCGGCAGTGGTACAGAACGGGATCAGGGAAGGCAGCATCATAGAGATCAAGGTGACGACTGCCGAGGGAGAGAGTTTTGACTCAAATCTGAAGATCACGGCCGATGACATGGATATGATCGGGCAGCTTAAGAATATGTCTTTCAATAAATAACCGGGACAGAAGAAAAAGATGTGCCGGAGCGCAGGAGTTACCTTTCGAAAAGATAAGGTAACTTTTTTGCGGCTGTTACGAATTCCATGTATGACATCGGATATAGAAAGGTGTGTTTATCAAAATGACAGGATATACGTTAAGACAATCATGCATACTGTTTCTCACGGCGCTCATCTGGGGTGTGGCGTTCGTGGCGCAGAGTGCGGGGATGGAATATCTGGGGCCTTTTACCTATAATGGGGTAAGGTCCGTGCTGGGCGGCCTGGTGCTGCTGCCATGTATTGCGCTTCTTGGCAGGATACAGGGGCAGTCCGGGGCGGAAACAGGCAGTGTACAGGGGCAGTCCGGGACAGAAACAGGCAGTGTACAGGAGCGGAACCAAAATCAGCAGGGACAGGAAGACGGGGCAGCAGGCAGAAAACAGCTGTTGACAGGCGGTTTGTGCTGCGGGATCGTCCTGTTTGTGGCCAGCAACTTCCAGCAGTTTGGTATTCAGTATACGACGGTAGGTAAGGCCGGGTTTATCACGGCGATGTACATAGTGATCGTGCCGCTGCTGGGTCTTTTGGTACACAGGAAAGTGGGCCTGCAGGTATGGATCGGTGTACTTTTCGGCATTACCGGATTGTATCTGCTGTGTATGAAGGACAGCTTTCGGCTGGAGAAGGGAGACGCGCTGGTGCTGGTCTGCGCTTTTATTTTTTCCCTGCATATTCTGGTGATCGATCATTTTTCACAGAAGGTGGACGGTGTCAAAATGTCCTGCATCCAGTTCTGGGTCTGCGGTATCCTGTCGCTGCTGTGCAGCTTTGTCTTTGAGACGCCCAATCTGCAGAATATACTGGCGGCGTGGATGCCTGTCTGCTATGGCGGTATTCTGTCCTGCGGGGTGGCTTATACACTGCAGATCATTGGACAGAAGGGCATGAATCCGACGGTGGCCTCCCTGATCCTGAGTCTGGAGTCGGTAGTGGCGGTGGTGGCCGGCTTTTTGATCCTCGGACAGTCCATGAGCCGCAGGGAACTGTTCGGATGCCTGATGATGGTGCTGGCCATCGTGTCGGCGCAGCTGCCCGAGCGCAAAGAAACAGGGGAATCCTGATGCGTGAAACCGTAAAGTTATCGGCGAGTACTACGGACTCAATGCCCATGCAGCGGGGCAGGACACTGCGAACTGTAACCTGTGGTGAATATGATGGGCATGACAGGCATGGATTTCGGATTGGCAGAACAGATATAATTTGCTATACTAGGTGAGGAACACGGTGCAGAACAGCAGGAATGAAAGAAACAACAGCACAGTAATAAGAATGGAGAGTCGAGATGGCGGAGAACAGACTGGATAATACGAAACTGGAAGCGGCGATAGAGGAATTTGTGAAGGACAGGCAGAAAGATAAGTATGCCAATATCATGGAACTTCTGGAGAAGTCGATGGTGCTGGTGCCGACACTGGCGCCGCAGGGACTGGACAGGGAAGCGCAGAAAATGATGCAGGAGGGCAGGCAGGTTCAGGTGCCAAAAGATGCGAAGATCATGCCCTGTCTGCTGCGCAGGGATGATGGCGGACAGGTATTTCCGATCTACACGTCGCTGCCGCAGATTCCCAAGGATAAGAAGAGCCCGGCAGTGCTTGCCATGCCCTTTTTCTCCTGCGTGGCAATGGTGATGGGAAACCGGGATAAAATTGAAGCGATGGTGATCAATCCTTTTACGCACAATGTGGTGATGCCGAAGGAAATCCTGGAGATCGCAGAGAAGCGCAGGAACGCAGTGCAGCAGACGAAGACGGTGAAGATGACGGAGAAACAGTTCCAGGATCTGGTGCACAACCGCGTGGCGATGTATCTTTTGCCGAAATATCTGTTTGCGCAGAAGGAAGAGGGGCTAAAGAGCCTGCAGAAGGAAGAGGGAGAGCTTATCATACAGTTCTACAAAGAAGTGTATCCGGAAGGGAAGAAGGATGCCGTGGCGGCAGGGCCGGATGACTTCTCGGTGATGACCCTGAATCTGACGGACAATATGCAGATGAGCAGGGTGGACATGCCGGCGGAGACGGTGAAGAAGAAAGGGATGTGTTATCGTGTGTATGCCGTTTGGCTGCGGGACAGGCAGGAAATGCTTTATTATACGTTTGAAAATACCGAAGAAGGGAAGTATATCGGCAGGATCCTGCCGGACGGAAAGCATGAGCTGATCGAGGCGGCGCCGGATAACGGGGCGGAGATCGAGGCGGTCATGAATCTGGCGGAAGCAGCGGCACAGGCGGAATAGACAGCCGTTACGGTGAGCAGTTGGAAGCGGTGAATGGTAAGTAACGTAAGTAACAGGAATAGAAACAGGCAAAGAAAAAGGAAAAGGAAAAGCGGGAGAGGGAAGTGCAATGATAAAGACGATCGTTTTTGATCTGGACGGGACTTTATTGAATACGCTGGAGGACCTGACGGACAGTGTCAACCATGCGATGCGGCAGTTTCATCTGCCGGAGCACAGCATCGAGGAAATCAGAACTTACGTGGGCAACGGTGCGGCGAAGCTGATCGAGCGCGCCATACCGGAGGGGACGAAGAATGCTGCATACGATAAGATCCTGGAGACGTTCCGGCAGCATTATCAGCTGCATTGTGAAGATAAGACCGGCCCTTACGACGGTGTGCTGGAGATGCTGGCGCAGTTAAAACAGGAGGGCTATCGTATGGCGATCGTCTCCAATAAGCCGGACGGGGCAGTCAAACAGCTTTTTCACAAATATTTCAGTGCGTATGTGGAGGCGGCCGTGGGTGAGCATCCCGGAGCAATGAAAAAGCCGGCGCCCGATATGGTTCATCAGGCGCTGGCCGAATTGATGTCAGATGTGTCTCACGCAGTTTATGTGGGAGATTCCGAGGTGGATCTGCAGACCGCAGCCAACGTGCCCATGCCCTGCATCAGCGTGCTGTGGGGCTTCCGGACAGAAGAAGAACTTCTTGCGGCCGGCGCTGTCCGGGAGAATATGATCAGGACTCCGCAGGCGCTTCTTCCGTATCTGCTTCGTCTTCCGCAGGCAGAGTGATCAGTACTTTCAGGATGCGGTTGTCTTCAATACCGTCGGCCTGCAGGGTAATACCGTTCTCCAGCGTGATGGTTTCCTTATCCTGCGGCAGCCGCTCCAGTTTCTCGATGATCAGGCCGCCGACGGAATCATAATCTTCGGAATCCAGTTCGATGTCGAGGGCGTCGTTGATGTCGTGGATCTTCATGCTGCCCTCTACCAGATACTGGTCGTCGGCCAGCTGCTTGATCAGCTCTTCTTCATCCGCATCGTACTCGTCGCGGATCTCACCCACCAGCTCTTCGATCATGTCTTCCATGGTGATCATACCTACCGTAGTGCCGTACTCACTCAGCACAAAAGCGATGCTCAGCGATTTCTCGCGGATTTCCACCAACAGGTTCGATACGCTCTTATATTCATATGTATAATAGGCTTCCCGCAGTATTTTCTTGATCTGGAACTTCTCCGTATCTTTTACAAGAATAAAATCCTTGATATTGACCACGCCCACGATATGATCTGGGTCACCGTCATAGACCGGGATCCTGGTAAACATGGATGCCTGGAAAGTGGACAGCAGTTCCTGATAGGTGGCGTCTATGGGCACGGTGGTCATCTGAATGCGGGGGATCATGATATCCTTGGCGACCGTATCGCCGAAATCAAATATGTTATAGATCAGCTCCCGCTCCTCGGTCTCGATCACGCCGCCCTCGTGGCTTACATCCACATAGGTTTTAAGTTCTTTCTCTGTAATGCTGAAATTGTTGCCGTCGGAGCTGATGTGCAGCAGCCGCAGGATCCAGTTGGAGATCTGGTCGATCACGAAGATGACGGGGGTCAGGACGCTCATCAGCATACGGATGATACCGCTGTAGAGCAGGGTGATCCGCTCGGCGTTCTGCATGGCCCAGGTCTTGGGGACGATCTCGCCAAACATCAGGATGATCAGGGTAAGTGCGCCGGTCATAATGCCGACGGCGTGGCTGCCCCAGGTTCTGATCGCAAATGTGGTAGCGACAGAAGACGCGGACAGGTTGACGATATTGTTGCCGATCAAAACGGCGCTGAGCATTTTGCCATACTGATCCAGTATGCCCAGAACTCTGATCGCTCCTTTGTTGTCTTCGCTGGCTAGTGTACGGAGGCGTACCCGGTTGACTGTCGAGAAAGATGTCTCGGCAGAAGAAAAAAATGCTGATAACAGCACCAGAATCAATAACGATACAATTTGTATGACACCTGTGGTATCCAATGAAATGTTCACTCCTTATACTATGTAATTAATGTGTAATGCTTTATGCAGCCCGCCGGGCGGCAGGCTGAACATGATGTAAGTTTACTATGAAAACCAATAAAATGTCAAGTTTTTCCGCGGGACCGAATATATATAAATATCCGATTTGAGAAACTGCTGGCAATGCGGTTTCTTCATCAAGTAAATCTGCACAGACAATGGAGGGAATATGGGGAAAAAGGAAGTTTATACACAGAAAGTGCTTTTCGTGACAAAGTGTATGCTGGCGGCGTATATCCTGACGGCCGGCCTGTTGCTTTTGCTTGCCTTTATGCTGTACAGGTTCGGGCTGTCTGAGAAAGTGGTGTCTTTGTGCATCATCGGCATCTACATAGCAGTCACGTTCCTGACCGGTGTGCTGTCCGGCAGGCGGGCCGGCCGCAAAAAGTATCTGTGGGGTCTGGCTATGGGCGTCGCCTACTATGTGATCCTTGTGATCGTGTCGCTGATCGTCAACAGGGGGCCGCAGGACGTGGCCGGCAATATGGTGACGGTGTTTTTCCTCTGCGCGGGCAGCGGTATGCTGGGCGGCATGATCAGCTGAACAAAAAATTCACCTTGCAAAAATTTTTACGAAAATACTTTTATACCGATAAATATTGTGATATACTACATGAAGTTATCAGAACAATTACGAAATCCGTATCAGGATGACACATCAAGGAGGAAACGATATATGAAACATATTAAGACTTTAACGACAAGAGATCTGAAGGAATCCATGAAGAAGGGCGGCTGCGGTGAGTGCCAGACATCCTGTCAGTCAGCATGCAAGACATCCTGTACAGTAGGGAACCAGAGCTGCGAGAAGGCAAGATAAGACGGCCGCGTGCAGTTTCTGACTTTGTGCACGAAGCGGATAAGGCCGCAGGATGCGGCGTGGATGCAGGAGTAAGAAGACCGGAGTTATAAGCAGCGATCAGGCGTCGCTGCTTATTATGCGTCGTGGCGTCGTGTGAGAAGTACTTCTAAAGCTCACAGCAATGGCTGTTTCGCTAAGAAGTACTAAGTCTCACACACACAGAACGGACAGCCACAGGAAGAAGAGGAAGGACAGGGAACTGCCGCAGTTTGCAGGCCGCAGTTTCCGGGCAGGAGAATCGAAGTGATACATCAATATGTGAGTAACGGATATCATATCGTACTGGATGTGAACAGCGGCAGCGTGCATGTGGTAGATGAGATGACATACCGCGTGATTCCGCTGGTGGAGAAGGCGCTGGCGGATAAGAGCATGACGGCCGGTGAGCTGGAAGCGTATGTGCTTGCGCAGACTGCGGGGGAATCCGGGGAGGCGATGGACAGCACAGAACTGGGAGAAGTGATCGCAGAGCTTCTGCAGTTAAAAGAAGCGGGCGTGTTGTATACAGAGGATATTTATGAGCAGTATATCGGTGCATATAAAAGCCGGGAGACGGTGGTGAAGGCGCTTTGTCTGCATATCGCCCACGACTGTAACCTGGCCTGCAGATACTGTTTTGCGGAGGAAGGAGAGTACCACGGCAGAAGGGCGCTCATGAGTTATGAGACGGGCAGGAAGGCGCTTGACTTTCTGGTGGCGCATTCGGGGAACCGGGTCAATCTGGAGGTGGATTTCTTCGGCGGGGAACCGCTGCTTAACTGGCAGGTGGTGAAGGATCTGGTGGCTTACGGCAGGAGCCTGGAAGCGCCGCACCACAAGAAGTTCCGGTTTACGCTGACTACCAACGGCGTCCTTTTGAACGATGAGATACTGGAATTTGCCAACGCGGAGATGGCGAATATCGTTCTCAGCATCGACGGGCGAAAAAAAATCCATGACCTGATGCGGCCGCACCGGGGCGGACAGGGCAGCTATGACGAGGTGGTACCGAAGTATCAGAAGGTGGCCGAGAGCAGACACCAGATGAATTATTATGTGCGGGGCACTTTTACCAGAAACAATCTGGACTTTACCGAAGACGTGAAGCATCTGGCGGACCTGGGATTCGAGCAGATCTCCGTGGAGCCGGTGGTGGCGGACGACACGGAGGACTATGCGCTGCGTGAGGAGGATATACCGGCCATTCTGGCGGAGTATGATAAACTGGCGCTGGAATATATCCGCAGGAAAAAAGAAGGAAAAGGTTTTAATTTCTTCCATTTTATGATAGATTTAGAAGGTGGCCCGTGCGTGGCCAAGCGGCTGTCAGGCTGCGGGTCGGGCACAGAGTATCTGGCGGTGACACCCTGGGGGGATCTCTATCCCTGTCATCAGTTTGTGGGGCAGGAGGAATTTCTGCTGGGCAATGTGGACGAGGGCATCGTGCGCACGGACATCCGGGATACGTTCAAGACATGCAATGTGTATGCGAAGGAGAAGTGCCGGAGCTGTTTTGCGAAATTCTACTGCAGCGGCGGATGCGCGGCCAATGCCTGCCATTTCAGCGGCAGCATAAACGGCACCTATGATCTTGGCTGTGAGTTGCAGAGGAAGCGTGTGGAATGCGCAATTATGATAAAAGCGGCGCTTGCCGATGAGGAAAAGGAGAATGCATTATGAAAAAGAAGAGAGCGGTGATCAGTCTGATCGTGTTTGTCCTGATACTCGGGCTGCTCGGTTACACGGCGGTTTTCGGAGTGGGTTCGGACAAGTCCGGTTCGGCTTCCAGTATTAAGCTGGGACTGGATCTGGCTGGCGGTGTCAGCATCACCTATCAGGTGGTGGGAGATGAAAACCCGGATGGCGAGGATATGGAGGACACGATCTACAAGCTGCAGCAGCGTGTACAGAATTACAGCACGGAGGCGCAGGTATATCAGGAGGGTTCTGACCGGATCAATATCGAGATTCCCGGTGTATCGGACGCCAATGCGATCCTGGAAGAGCTGGGTAAACCGGGCAGCCTGTATTTTATCGCCCAGACGGACAGCGAGGGGAATCAGAACTACACGGGCAGCTACGCTGTGGATGCAGAGGGTGAAGTCGTAATACAGTATACGCTGCTCAAAACCATAGAGGAACTGCAGGCAGACGGTTCCATCGTGCTGACCGGTACGGAAGTGGCGGGCGCGCAGGCGAGGGCGCAGCAGGACTCCATGGGGAACAGCGAAAACGTGGTGGCGCTGTCTCTGAATGAGACGGGCAAGGAAGCCTTTGCCAAAGCGACGGAGAGAGCTTTTAACAACGGCGAGACGATCGCGATCTACTATGATGAAGAATTCGTCACGGTGCCCAATGTGCAGGCCGTGATCACGGATGGCAATGCGGTCATTTCAGGACAAAAGACGCCGGAGGAAGCGGAGCAGCTGGCGTCAACGATCCGTATCGGCGGCCTGAAACTGGAGCTGGAGGAGCTGCGTTCCAATGTGGTCGGCGCCCAGTTGGGATCCGAGGCGATCAATACCAGCCTGATCGCGGCGGCGGTTGGTTTCGCACTGGTAGTGGTGTTTATGATCGCGGTTTATTATATTTCCGGTCTGGCGGCGTCTCTGGCGCTGTGCCTGTATGCGGAACTGATGGTGATCCTGCTCTATTCCTTTGAGGCTACTCTGACCCTGCCCGGTATCGCAGGTATCATCCTGTCTGTCGGTATGGCGGTGGATGCCAATGTGATCATTTTTGCCAGAATCAGAGAGGAACTGGCGACCGGCAAGACGGTTCAGTCTTCGATCAAGATCGGTTTCAGCAAGGCGCTGTCGGCGATCCTGGACGGTAATATCACGACCTTTATTGCCGCGATCGTACTGTACCTGATGGGCAGCGGTACGATCAAGGGCTTCTCGATCACGCTGATGCTTGGTATCGGCCTGTCCATGTTTACCGCGCTTTTTGTGACCAAATTCCTGATCAATGTGCTGTATGCGCTGGGCGTCCAGAGCGAAAAGGCTTACGGCGTGGGCAAAGAGAAGAAGACGATCAATTTCCTGTCCAGGAAGAATGTGTTTTTTGGCCTGTCCGCTGCGGTGATCATTGCCGGATTCGTCGTGATGGGGATCAACCAGTCGCAGATGGGGATGCCGTTGAATTACAGCCTTGATTTTGTGGGCGGAACGTCTACGACCATGACACTGCCCGAGGATATGAGCATAGAGGAGATTGATGCACAGATCGTGCCGATGATCGAGGACATTACCGGAGACGGCAATGTACAGACCACGAAGGTGGCAGGCTCGAATGAGGTGATCATCAAGACAAGAACGCTGAATGTGGAAGAACGTAAGGCATTTTCGGATGTGATGGTGAACAATTTTGATGTGGCACCGGACAGCATTACGGCAGAGACAATCAGCGCCACGATCAGCTCTGAAATGCAGGCGGACGCCGTCAAGGCGATCGTTGTGGCGACGATCCTGATGCTTCTCTATATCTGGTTCCGGTTTAAGGATATCCGTTTCGGCGCCAGCGCCGTGGCGGCACTGGTACATGATGTGCTGGTGGTACTGGCCTTCTATGCGATCGTGAAGATCTCTGTCGGCAATACGTTTATCGCCTGCATGTTGACGATCGTCGGCTACTCCATCAATGCGACCATCGTTATCTTCGACAGGATCCGCGAGAATATGCGGGAGATGCGCAACAGGGACGAACTGCAGGAACTGGTCAACAGAAGTATTTCCCAGACGCTTTCCAGAAGTATCTTTACTTCACTGACCACTTTCTTCATGGTGGCGGCACTGGAGGTATTCGGCGTATCTTCCATCAGGGAGTTTGCGCTGCCGTTGATCGCGGGTATCATCTGCGGCACCTATTCTTCCATCTGCCTGACCGGTGCGATGTGGTTCGTACTGCGCACGAAGGCGGGAAAGAAAGCGAAAGCGGCATCCAAATAAGAGAACGGATGTGTTTCATAGACTATGCAAGGGCGCTTCGCGATATGCGGAGCGCCTTTCTTACGACAGCGGATCATGTGCAGCGGAAATGAGCTGCAGTAATCGTCATATTTTATAGAAGAAAAGGAGAGCGTAAGATGGCCAAATGGATGGTGTCCGCCAAGAAAGCGGACTTCAATGCAATAGCGGAAAAGTTCCGGATCGATCCGGTGATCGCCAGGATCATCCGCAACAGGGATATCGTCGGGGAGGAAGCGATCGACAGGTTTCTTCACGGCACGCTGCAGGATCTGCACGATCCTTTCCTGCTGGCGGATGCACAGAAAGGGGCAGAGATCGTGCGGGAGAAGATCGCCGGCGGGAAACGGATCCGGATCATAGGGGATTATGATATCGACGGCATCTGCTCCACTTACATACTGCTGGCGGGACTGGCTCACTGCGGGGCGTCCGTGGACACGGCGATCCCCCATAGGATTCATGACGGTTACGGACTCAACGACCATCTGATCCAGGAGGCGTGGGGAGCGGGGACGGACACTATCATAACCTGCGACAACGGGATTGCGGCTGAGGCCCAGATCGCCCGTGCGAAGTCTCTCGGCATGACGGTGATCGTGACGGATCATCATGAGGTGCCTTATGAAGTGCTGGAGGACGGGAGCAGGCAGGAGTGTCTGCCGGAAGCGGATGCGGTGATCGATCCGAAGCGAAAGGACTGCGGCTATCCCTTTGACGGTATCTGCGGGGCCGTGGTGGCCTACAAATTCCTGCAGGTACTGTTTGCGGGAGACGACACGGCGCAGACGCAGGCACTGCTGCAGGAGCTGCTTTCTTTTGCGGCGTTTGCCACCGTGGGGGATGTGATGGAGCTGGTGGAGGAGAACCGGATTATCGTTCGCTATGGCCTGCAGCAGATCCTTCGTTCCGCAAACCCGGGTCTGCAGGCGCTGCTTTCAGTAAACGGTCTGCAGGATAAGAAACTGTCGGCCTATCATATCGGCTTCGTGCTGGGGCCCTGTCTCAACGCCACGGGCAGGCTGGATACGGCGGAGAGGGCCCTGCGCATGTTCTGTACGAAGGACAGGGCGGAGGCCGTGACTATCGCCGGGGAGCTTAAGGAGTTGAATGAGAGCCGCAAGGACATGACGATGCAGGGGACCGAGGAAGCCATCCGGATGATCGAGACAGGCGGTTTGAAAAAGGACAGCGTGCTTGTACTCTACCTGCCTGATTGTCACGAGAGCCTGGCCGGAATTATCGCGGGCCGTATCCGGGAGCGGTATCACAAGCCGTCCTTCGTGCTGACCCGCTCGGAAGACGGGGTAAAAGGTTCCGGCCGCTCCATCGAAGCATATCATATGTATGAGAAGATGAGTGAATGCAAAGAGCTTTACACGAAATACGGCGGCCACAAGCTGGCGGCCGGTGTGTCCATGCCGGAGGAAAACGTGGAACTCTTCCGCACTTATTTGAATGCACACTGCGGCCTGACGGAGGAAGATTTTGTGGAGAAGATCCATATTGACGTGCCCATGCCGATGTCCTATGTGACGACGGCGTTTGTGAAACAGCTGTCTGTTCTGGAACCTTTTGGCAACGGCAACAGCAAGCCGGTCTTTGCGCAGAAGAACATCAGCCTCATAAGCGGCCGTATTCTTGGTAAAAACGGCAATGTGGGCAAATACTGTGCGGCGGACGAAAGCGGCCGGCGCTATGACCTGATGTATTTCGGCGATCTGGAGCGGTTCCATCTGTTTTTGCAGGAACATTTCGGCCGTACGGCCCTGGAAAAACTCTATCAGGGAGGACGTGCGGAGGGGATCCGGATTCACGTCATATACTATCCGGATATCAATGTGTACCAGGGGCGGGAGAGCCTGCAGATGATTATGCAGGATTACAGCCCCGCATGAAGAAAAGCAGACAACAAAAAAGTCTGGGCGTCCCAGACTTTTTCGCATTTTCTTATGAGGGGGGAGATAGTGAGTTCATCAACTATCTTGAATACTATCATAAAGTGAAAATGTGTCCAAAATGTGTTCTGTTTGTTATAAAAATATAAAAATACCTTAAGAAAGATTAAAGAGAGTCTAAAAGAAAAATGAAGTACGCCCCGTGCGGGCATGGAACAGGACCTGCGGGAAAGGAAACGGGTATAAATATTGAAAAAAGGCATTTTTCATGCTATCTTAGTATAGTGTCAGAAGAGCTTCTTCTGGAAGAGATGACAAAGACTGTTTGAGAGGAGTTTGCTGTAAGATGGCGTTGTTGAGAGAGTTATTGACAGAGATTGAATATGCGTGTGTACGGGGCACGCTGGATAGAGAAGTGACGGATATCATCTACGACTCCCGGCAGGTAGTGCCGGGCAGTATGTTTGTCTGCATTCCGGGCGCCGTGGCGGACGGACACCGGTTCGCGGCGGCGGCGGTGGAAGCCGGTGCGGGGGTACTGCTTGTGGAGAAGGAGATGGAGCTTACGACAAAGGCGGATGTGACGGTGATCAAGGTGCCGGATACCCGGTATGCGATGGCCTTCCTGTCGGCTGCTTTCTTCGGCCATCCGGCTAAGCAGATGAAGATCATCGGCATTACGGGAACAAAAGGGAAGACCACCAGTACTTATCTTGTGCGTTCCATTCTGGAGCAGGCGGGCAGGAAGGTGGGACTGATCGGCACCATCGAGATCATCATCGGCGATACGCACATTCCGGCAGACCACACTACGCCGGAATCTTATCTGGTGCAGAAATATTTCCGGCAGATGGCCGACGCGGGCTGTGATACGGTGGTGATGGAGGTATCTTCCCAGGGACTGATGCTGCACAGGACGCAGGGCTTTGTCTTTGACTTCGGCATCTTTACCAATCTGGAGCCGGATCATATCGGCAAAGGGGAGCACAGGGATTTCGAGGATTATCTGTACTGTAAGAGTCTGCTGTTCCAGCAGTGCCGGACCGGTATCGTCAATAAGGACGATGCACACTGGAAGGCTGTCACCGCGGAACATACCTGTACGCTGGAGACCTACGGGATCGATACGGCGGCAGACCTGCGGGCGGAGAACCTTGCGTTTGTGAAGGAGAAGGGCAGTCTGGGGATGCGCTTTGACGTGACCGGCCTGCTGCATTTTCCGGTGCAGATCCCGGTGCCCGGCAGGTTCAGCGTATACAATGCCCTGACGGCCATAGCCATATGCAGGCATTTTGCGGTGTCAGGGGAAGTGGTACAGAACGCGCTTCTGCAGGCGAAGGTGAAGGGACGGATCGAACCGGTGAAGGTGTCCGACGAATTTACGGTGATTATCGATTATGCCCACAATGCCATGGCGTTGGAGAGCCTTCTGACTACGCTGCGGGCCTATGAGCCGCACCGTCTTGTGTGTCTGTTCGGCTGCGGCGGCAACCGGGCCAAGTCCAGACGCTACGAGATGGGAGAGGTCAGTGGCAGGCTGGCGGATCTGACCATCATCACATCGGATAATCCCAGAATGGAAGAGCCCCGGGCCATCATCGACGACATCAAGCTGGGAATCGGGAAAACGGAAGGCAGATATGTGGAGATCTGCGACCGGAAAGAGGCTGTCGCCTATGCCATAGACCACGGGGAGCCGGGAGATATTATCGTGCTGGCCGGCAAAGGACACGAGGATTATCAGGAGATCAACGGGGTCAAGTATCCTATGGACGAGAGAGTGCTGATCAAGGAGATCCTGGAGGAGCGGCAGCGGGCATGAAAGAAATGGTAATGCCGCGGTATGCGGATGTGATCATAGAGATTTCCCATGAAAAGGTTGACCGCCCCTTTCAGTACCGGATTCCGCCGGAGCTGATACAGGAAGTGTATCCGGGGGTGCGGGTGCATGTGCCTTTTGGCAGAGGCAATCAGGATAAGCTGGGATATGTGGTGGATCTTTCCGGGCAGGCGGCGTACCCGCCGGAGAAGCTCAAAACCATTACGGCAGTGGACAGTAAGGGCATTACGGTACAGGGCAGCCAGATCCAGATTGCCTACTGGATGAAAAGGCAGTACGGATCGACGACGATCGCCGCCTTAAAGACCGTGCTGCCGGTGAAGCAGAAGCTGAAGCAGATGGAGAAGAAGAAGGTCACCAGATGCATCGAAGGGGATGCGCTTAAGGAGGCGGCCGATCAGTGCATGAACAGGCATCAGACGGCCAGGGCGCGGGTTCTGTATGCCCTGATGGCGGATGAGGTGCTTCCCTACGAGCTGATCCGGCAGAAGCTGAATGTGTCGCCGTCCGTCCTTACGGCGCTGGAGAAGCAGGGCGTCCTGCGCATTGAGGCGGAAGCCTTCTACCGCAATCCGGTGCGGTGCGCGGACGGGACGGAGAAAAGGGTGGCGCTGAGCGCCGCGCAGCGCACTGTCATTGATGGGATCCTCGCAGATTACCGGGCCGGGCGGCCGGGAACATATCTGCTTCACGGGGTGACGGGCAGCGGCAAGACGGAGGTATATCTGGGCATGATCGAGCAGATGGTGGCCATGGGAAGACAGGCGATCGTGCTGATCCCGGAGATCGCCCTCACTTACCAGACGCTGCTGCGGTTTTACAGGAGGTTCGGCGACCGGGTGTCGGTCATCAATTCCTCGCTCTCCATGGGAGAGAAGTACGACCAGATCATGCGGGCGCAGGCGGGGGAGCTGGACGTGATCATCGGCCCCAGATCGGCGCTGTTTACGCCTTTTCCCAATCTGGGTATGATCATCATTGACGAAGAGCATGAGAACAGCTACAAGAGCGAGTCCATGCCGAAGTACCACGCCAGAGAGACGGCCGTGCAGATCGCGTCCATGCACGGGGCCAGCGTCGTGCTCGGTTCGGCCACGCCTTCCATGGAGGCCTATTATCGGGCGAAGCAGGGGCAGTACAGGCTGTATGAGATGACCGGACGCCACGGAAACAGTATGCTGCCCCGCGTATACACGGTGGATCTGCGGGAAGAATTGAAGCAGGGCAACCGCTCCATGTTCAGCAGGAAGCTGCGGGAACTGCTGGAAGGAAGGCTGCAGGCGGGAGAGCAGACCATGCTTTTCTTAAACAGAAGGGGGTATGCGGGCTTTATCTCCTGCCGGGCCTGCGGGCATGTGATGAAATGCCCGCATTGTGATGTTTCTCTTTCCGAACACAGGGGAAATATGTTATTATGTCATTATTGCGGTCATGAGGAGCCAAAAAGCGCCGTCTGTCCGGTGTGCGGTTCGAAATATCTGCTTGGCTTTAAGGCCGGTACACAGCAGATCGAGGAGGCGCTGCATAAGGAGTTTCCGCAGGCGCGCGTGCTGCGCATGGATGCCGATACGACCAGGACGAAGGAGAGCTATGAGAAGATCCTGTCTGCCTTTGCGGATGAAAAGGCGGATATCCTGGTGGGGACGCAGATGATCGTGAAGGGACATGATTTTCCCAATGTGACACTGGTAGGTATTCTGGCGGCGGATCTGTCGCTGAACCAGAACGATTACCGGGCCGGGGAGAGGACTTTTCAGCTGCTCACCCAGGCTGCGGGACGGGCCGGACGGGGGCAGAAGCCGGGCGAAGTGGTGATCCAGACCTATCAGCCGGAGCATTACAGCATCGTACATGCGGCCAGACAGGATTATGCGGGCTTCTATGAGGAGGAGATTGCCTATCGGGAGCTGATGCAGTATCCGCCGGCGGCCCATATGCTGGCCGTGCTGGTTACATCCAGAGAGCAGGAGCAGGGCGCGGCGCTGAGTGCGAGGCTGGCAGGGGCCGTCAATGTGCTGAGGCAGGGCAAAACCCGCACCGGCAGGACGGGCAATTCTCCGGGACAGGAAGCGGCGGGCGCCGCCGGAGGGATGGAGCAGGATGCAGATGCGGAGAGGTGGCAGCTTCTGCAGGTGATCGGGCCGGCGGAGGCGTCGATCGGCAGGATCAATGACCTGTACCGGCATGTTTTTTATATGAAGCATCCGGATTATCAGGTGCTGGTAGAGATCAAGGATAATTTGGAACGGCTCTGCAAAGGGGAGGAACTGAAAAACCAGACGGTACAGTATGATTTTGACCCGATGAATACATATTAGAAGCAGAAGCGTTTGAGAATGGAGGATAAGATGGCAATCAGAAAAATCAGGGAGATCGGAGATCCGGTTCTGAATAAACGGTGTAAGGAAGTGACGGAGATCACGCCCAGAGTGCAGGATCTGATCGACGATATGTTTGAGACATTGTACGAGGCGGAAGGAGTGGGACTGGCGGCACCTCAGGTGGGCATCCTGAAAAGGATCGTGGTGATCGATGTGACAGGAGAGGATCCGATCCTGCTGATCAATCCGAAGCTGCTGGAATCCAGCGGAGAGCAGACGGGATACGAAGGATGCCTGAGCGTGCCGGGCAAACAGGGGAACGTGACCAGACCCAATTATGCCAAAGTGCTTGCCTATGACGAGGAAATGAACCCTTTTGAACTGGAAGGAACGGAGCTGCTTGCCCGGGCCATCTGCCATGAGCTGGATCATCTGGAAGGACAGCTCTATGTGGAGAGAGTGGAAGGGCCGCTTGTCAACACGGAGGATCTGGAGGAACAGCAGTAGGGCAGCGGTTGTGTTACGGTTCGTTCGATACAGGAAGGAGAGGTGCAGCAGATGAAAGTTGTTTTTATGGGAACACCGGATTTCTCGGTGGACGCGCTGGAAGCGATCCTGACAGCCGGGCATCAGGTGCCGGCGGTGGTGACGCAGCCGGATAAGCCGAAGGGGAGAGGCAGGGGAGTACAGGTGACGCCGGTCAAGGCCTGTGCGCAGGCGCACGGTATTCCGGTATTCCAGCCGGTAAAGGTCAGGGAAAAAGAGGCTGTGGAGGTGCTGCGAAGCTATCATGCGGACGTGTTTGTGGTGGCGGCCTTCGGGCAGATCCTTTCGGAGGAGATCCTGACCATGCCCCGGTACGGCTGTGTGAACATCCATGCCTCCCTTTTACCGAAATACAGAGGTGCAGGGCCGATCCAGTGGGCGATCATCAACGGGGAAGAGAAGACCGGCGTGACCATTATGCAGATGGATAAAGGGATCGACACCGGCGACATGCTGTTGAAGACGGAGGTTATGATCGATCCGAAGGAGACCGGCGACAGCCTGCATGACAAGCTGGCCAGGGCCGGGGCAGAGCTGATCGTGGAGGCACTGCCGAAGATTGAGCGCGGTGAGCTTGTTCCGGTCAGACAAAAAGACGAGGAGAGCTGCTACGCGAAGATGCTGCAGAAATCCATGGGACAAATCGACTGGCAGCAGAGCGCGAAGAAGCTGGACTGCCTGATCAGGGGGCTGATCTCCTGGCCCGGCGCCTGCACCAGGTTCCGGGGAAAGAACCTGAAGATCTGGGAGGAGGAAGTGGCATCCAAAGAGGCGCTTACCCTTTCGGGAGTGACGATGGAGGGGGACGGCGCATCTGTTCCCGGCACGGTGGCCGCTGTGAGCAAAGACGCCTTCTATGTATGGACCGGAGACGGTATCCTGAAGATTCTGTCCGTACAGCCGGAGGGTAAGAGGCGGATGCCGGTCAAAGAGTTTCTGCTGGGATATCAGATAAAGAACGGGGAACAATTAGGATAGGGCAGGAACACAGTAAATCAGGAAAGGTATGGTGAGTTGTTATGGGATACTATTACGGATATTATATGGATCCGACCTATCTGCTTGTGCTGATCGGGGCAGTCCTGTGTATTTTTGCGCAGATGCGGGTTTCTTCCGCTTATAAGAAATATGCGCGGATCAGGAGCAGGAGCGGCCTGACGGGAGCGGAGGCGGCGCAGAGGATCCTGCAGCTGTCGGGGATCCATGACGTGCGCATTGAGCATGTGCGCGGCGAATTGACGGATCATTACGATCCCGCGCATAAAGTTCTGCGGTTATCGGATTCCGTATACGGATCCGCTTCGCTGGCGGCTGTCGGTGTGGCGGCGCACGAGTGCGGCCACGCGGTACAGCATCATAAAGGGTATGCACCTTTGAAGATCAGGACGGCGCTTGTCCCGGCAGCCAATATCGGTTCCAGGGCGGGAATACCACTGATCTTTCTCGGCGTTTTACTGGGGATGAACCAGCTTTTTATCCAGATCGGCATCTGGGTGTTCGCGCTGGCGGTCCTCTTTCAGCTGGTCACACTGCCGGTGGAATTCAATGCCTCCGGCAGGGCGCTGGCGATGCTGGGGGATTACGGCATGCTGGAGCGGGACGAGACGAACGG
>OFFV01000695.1_pt1 | contig 23750 bp, 19 predicted proteins | sample 1521461 | NCBI WGS metagenome assembly OFFV01 (sample SAMEA3504120, study PRJEB24116) | mouse gut metagenome | biome: mouse gut; feature: mouse-associated habitat; material: faeces | place: Denmark | collected 2011 | reverse complement strand
GCATCAGGGCGATCGCTCTCGCAATTCCCACGCGCTGTCTTCTGCCGCCGTCCAGTTCATGCGGATAGGAATCCCGGAAACGCTTTTCGATTCCGGCCAGATCCATCAGCCTGACACATTCCTCTTCCAGCTTATCTTTGGCAAATCTCCCCGACAGTTTCAAAGGTTCCATGATCGTATCCTGGATCGTCATACGGGGATTTAAGGAAGAATAGGGATCCTGGAAAATGATCTGCATATCCTCCCTGAGCTTACGCAGCTTCCTTTTGTCCGGATGCGTGACATCCTCCCCACGGAAACGAATGGTTCCTTCCGTGCTGTCAAGCAGGTGGATCATCGTCCGTCCCAGGGTGGATTTGCCGCAGCCCGATTCTCCTACCAATCCCATCGTCATCCCTTCTTCAATGGAAAAGCTCACATCGTCCACCGCGTGTACCATGCCGCGGCTGGTGGGAAAATATTTTTTCAGGTGTTCTACCTCAAACAAAGCCATCTGTTAACCCTCCTGCTCTTTCTTTCTACAACGCACATAATGAGATCCGCCGACTTTCTCCAGATCAAAGTGCTTTTCGGTGCATAGATCCGTGGCATAGGGACAGCGCGGTGCAAAATAGCATCCCGTCGGAAGCGCCGTGGGATCCGGCGGAAGCCCCGGCACCGGTGAGAGTCTGTGTGTATCCCTGGTCAGCTCCGGAATCGCTCCGAAAAGTCCCTCCGTATAGGGGTGCATCGGATGATCGTAAATTTCCTCCAGCGTCCCCTTTTCCACGATCTCGCCCGCATAAACGATCGCCACGTCATCACAGACCTGTGCTACCACTCCCAGATCGTGGGTGATCAGTATCATGGATGTTCCCCGCTGTTCCTGCAGTTTCTTGATCAGCTCCAGAACCTGCGCCTGGATCGTCACATCCAGCGCCGTGGTGGGCTCGTCCGCGATGATCAGCTCCGGATTGCAGGCCAGCGCGATCGCAATCACCACGCGCTGCTTCATGCCGCCGGAAAACTGATGGGGATATTCATCCACACGATCCTCGGAAATCCCTACCGTTTGCAGCATCTCAATAGCCTTTGCCCTGGCCCCGCTTTTATCCAGTCCCTGATGGACCATCAGCCCTTCCGCAATCTGGTCTCCCACCGTTTTCACCGGATTCAAAGCCGTCATGGGGTCCTGAAAGATCATGGATATCTTACCCCCGCGAATCTTCTGCATCTCCGCTTCACTGATCTTTAAAATATCCGTCCCATCGTATTCGATCACACCACAGACTTTCTGCGTCGCATGATCGGGCAGGATTCTCATGATCGATTTCGCGGTAGTTGTTTTGCCGGCTCCGGTTTCCCCGACAAGTCCCAGGGAACGTCCGCCGGGAAGATCAAAGGAAATATGGTTGACGGCCTGCACAGTCTCTCCTCCGGAGCGGTATTCCACCACCAGATCCTGTACGGACAGGCATCCTTTCTTGTCTGTATTATTCACACTTATCCTCCATTCTGCCATCGCCCCGCGTCAGGGACATGGCACAGATTTATCGATTATACAGTTATCATCTTAATCTCTCAGCTTCGGATCCAGCGCGTCGCGGATGGCATCCCCCACAAGGTTAAAACTGAGCACTGTCAGCATAATAAAAATACCGGGAATTACGCACATATGAGGATAGTCTCTGATAAAGGAACGCGCCGATGAAAGCATGGAACCCCATTCCGGTGTGGGTGCCTTCACGCCAAATCCGAGAAAGCTTAAAGCGGATGCCTGCAGGCCGGCGGATGCAATCCCCATCGCCATCTGCACGATCAGCGGAGAGATCGCATTGGGAATAATGTGCCGCAGAATAATCCTTCCTGTCGTACAGTTAATGGATGTGGCCGCCTCCACATATTCTGAACTGCGGATCGATAGGATATTGGCACGCATCATTCTCGCATACCCCGACAGTCCGCTGATCCCCATCGCTATAATGACCTTTGTAAAGCCGGGCCCCAGCACTGCCGATATGGCTATGGCAAGCAGGATACCGGGGAAAGCCTGAAATACATCCAGACAGCGCATGATAAAATTGTCCACCCTGCCTCCGAAATAACCCGCTGTCGCCCCGACGATGATTCCCAGCACCACGGATACGCCTGTGGAAACGAAACCGATGCTGATGGTATATTTTGCTCCGTACAGAATACGTGCCAGTTCGTCTCTTCCCAGCTCATCCGTTCCCAGCAGATGCTGCAGACTCGGCATCTGATATCTTGCTCTCATATCGATGGTCTCCCATCCGTATTTCAACAGATAGGGGGAGATAAAGGAAAGGACAAATAACGCCGTAACGAAAATCAGTCCCGTCATCGCCAGCGGTCTTTTCCTGATCCGGTTCCACACATAAGGGAGTGAACCGGGCTTATTGCTTTTCTTCGGCTTTTCAGCCGCTCTATTCACTTTACTTTTCATTTTACCTCCTACCTCCATTCCGAAACATTTCACGCTGCGTTTGCCCTCGGGCATACTCCGTTTCAATCCCTGTTATTTTTTCCTGCCGGATACATATTGCGCCTTGATCCGGGGATCCACAAAGGCATAGACAAGATCCACGATCAGCATCATGATCGCAAATGCGAACGCAATGTAGATGATCCCGCCCTGTACCACCGGATAGTCGCGGTTATTGATTCCTGCCAGCATAAAACTCCCGATGCCCGGAAGGGAGAATACGGATTCGATCACCGTAGCTCCTCCAAGCATGAAGCCGAAATGTCCGCCTGCAATGGTAATAATCGGGATCAATGCATTCGGCAGCGCATGTTTCAATATGACCGCTTTCTCACTCAGCCCCTTCGAGCGCGCCATCGTCACGAAGTCGGAACGGATCGTCTCCAGCATGCTGGATCTGGTCTGGCGGGCAATACCGGCCACGGAACCGATGGAGTTGGCTGTGATCGGCAGCACGAAATATTCCCAGCCTCCAATGCCGTTAGACGGGAGAATCCCCAGACGCAGCGAAAACAAGAGCACGAGCATCAGCGCCAGCCAGAAACTCGGCATGGAACTGCACAACATCGTAAAAAACAACCAGATACGATCCGGAAGCTTATCCGCCCGCAGCGCACAGTGAATCCCGATCGGTATACCGAGGATCAGAGACACGGCCACACAGAAAAATGCCAGGATCAGCGTATTGGGAAATCTTCCGAGCAGCTCACGTCCTACATCCGCTCCTGTAATATAGGATTCGCCAAAATCCAGATGACACAGATCAACCATAAAATTCTTCAGCCTGACAATATACGGATAATCAAGTCCCAGCCTCTCTCTCGTTTCCTGAATCTGTACCGGCGTAGCTGTATCTCCCAGCAAAATCTGAATAGGATCACCCGGCACGAAATACATGAGTGTAAAAATCAGAATGGCAACCACGATCAAAATAGGAATCATTTGAAGCAATCGCTTTCCAATATATTTCCACATATGCTATACCACCTCTCTAAAAATTTTTGTTGTTCGCCAGAATATGCCGAAAGATACATTATCCTGGCCGTCATTTTCAGTTCCTCTCCTTTCTCCGATTTCTTCCGTTTTTCCATTGGTTTGATAGTAGCATACCGACGTTTTTCTTCAATCTTTAACTTTTTTCCCGGCGCTTATTTTGCCGGGAAGCCAAAAAATGAAGCTCACTCAAAATTTGAAGGTGTGCTGTGTTTCTTCAATTCCCCGGGTGTAATACCCTCATACTTTTTCATGGCGCGGGTCAGTGCCTGGCTGTCCCAGAAGCCGGACATGCGCACCACGTCCTTGACGCTGTACTGCACGAGCAGTTCCTTCGCCTTCTCCACGCGCAGCCGTTGAATATATTCCGATATATTAATGCCCGCCGCATCCTTGAACAGATGGGACAGATGAGACTTGCTCTTCCCGAAACGATTGGCAATGGAAGAGACGTTCAACGTGTTATCCGTATAATTCTCCAGAATATATCTTTGTATCTCTTCTATTTTATCGCTTCCCGACGAAGCAGCATTCTCTCCTGCCGACAGATAATCTTCCAGCACGTTTTCATACTCTTTGCGAAATTCATCGATATTGCGGATATGATATATTTTACTTACCACTTTCCACGCGTCTTCCTTCTTTTTTTCCTGATTGGACTGCTCACACGCCGCAGTGATGATGATACCGGCCAGAGCATAGATCTGATAGCGGTCGATCCGCCAGCTGCGCTGTCCGGCAGTGGGCATATACTCATCTATCACTCTGTAGAAAAGCTCGGTGGCTCCTCTGTAATCTCTGTCTTCCAGCTTATTGACCAGATTTCTGACAATCTTGAAATAAGGCACTCGTTCCGCGGCATTTCTCTCACGGTCACGGCCCATATACTGATCTTTCTGCCAGAATTCAAGACTGGAAATCTCCTCCTGCGTCTTGTTGTACGCATCCTGCATACAGCGGGAGGTTTCCAGCCGGATCGGCCGCGAAATGGCCAGCGTCACATGGAAATGTTCCTCCATAAATGCCCTGCACTCTTCCAGATCCTGTACCAGAGATGTATAAGTAACTTTCTCATTTTCCTGTACCAGCGCCGGCATGAAGTTCAGATTGCTGCACAGAAAGCCCTTACTTTTCTCAAAAATTTTTTCCGACAGAATATTGTTCATCACATGATAAGACGAAATCGCAGGTTCATTTTCATTATTTTGAAAAATACCGTCCCTGTCACGTAAAATATGGATGGCAAACAGATACGCAGACTTCCCGGGATCCAGTCCCGTCATCTCCATCGTATCGGCACAGGCCTGATACGCGCAGCTTCCCTTCGTCTCCAGTACTCTGTTCAACTTTTCACCAATGGCGAATGGCAGAAAATAGCGGTTTTCCTTCGCGATGCTGCTGTTTTTTCTCTCCAGCAGGTAAATTCTTTGACCGGCCTCTTCCATGACCCGCTCCAAATCGACCTTTTTTTCTTCCAGTCTTACCACATCCGCAAGCCTTTGCGCAGGCTTCAGCATATGAAAAACAAAATACACCGCCAACGGGACGCCGGACAGAATACCCAGAAAGATCCCCAGATAAATCCAAATGGTAAAAGCTCCGGAACCCGCATAGAAAGTGCTCTCCGGCACCGCCACGCGTACGGCCGTATTTAATTTGGAATAAAGACTGGTAAAAACATAGTATTTCTCTTCCTCTATATAGAAACCTTCTCTGGTGCCCGTTCCCGCTATGATCTCCCGGTAAGTATCCGCAGAACATTCCGGCTGCGCATACAGATAATCGTCATTGTTCCCAATATAAAGCTGCATATCATCCACAGGAATATCCGCAATTTCTTCCAGATCATATTCCAGAATCAGACACCCCATGACTCCATACGAATCATACAGCTTTCTTAAAAGGAGACCACTGTCTTCTCCCCGTATATTCCGATATACCGGAGCCGTATTCTCACACAGATACCTGCCTGTAATGGTACGTCCATACCGGTCAAAAAAGTGATTTACCTGCGAGTCCCTGTAAATCCTCCCGTTGGTAACGATTGTATTGCTGGCGGCAAAGTAGATACCGATCTCCCTGATTCCCGACTCTTCCAGCCGCAGGCTTTCATATACCTCCCATATCATTTGCATATCCTCAGAAGAGAGCCGTCTGTTTCTGAGCGAAATGATATCCCTGTTCACCGCAATATCCTCACTCAACTGATAATATGGCTCCAACAGCTTTACTATTTCCAGCATAATATTATTCACACGTTCCTGCACATACTGCTCCTGTCTGTCCACATACACCTTTCTTCCCCGCAGCATTCCCGTGGAAAGCAGAATGCTGAAACAAATGATCATCGCCATATGGAAATACAGAAATTTTGTTCGAAATATGGACATATTCATACCCCCGCATATCGAAAGGCAGTATCAGATACTACCAGTTATTTGTTTCAAAATCTGTCATGGAACAAATTTGCAAAGCACAAAAAGGAGCTGCACACTCGTTCTCAACGGCGACAGCTCCAAACATTTCGCTCAAATTACTCTTTAATTTCCGACAACACTCACATAATCGTCCGTAATGGTACACGGTCCATACAGAGGTAACGTAGGATTTGCCATCGGAAGCTCCGTAACACCGTCCTGCGCCACGACAATCTTGCTGAAGGAATACAGTCCTTTCCCAATCGCATTATCCCTGATATAGTCGTTAAATGCCTTCATATTTTCCGCACTCGCATCCGCCTTCGCCGCGTTCAGAAGTTCAACCAGATGATCGTCATGGGTGAAGCAAACGGAACCGTTGGTATAATTCTCCGGATTGAACAGGCCGTCCCAGAGACCGACTACATGTCCGGTACCGGATCCTTTTGAATCAATGATCAGATCCCACTGTGTGGAGTCATTCTTGTAAGTAAGGAACAGCGCCTGGTCTACTGCCAGAGAGTTTACCGTAAAGCCGATCGCCTCAAGCTGCGCGATGATCACGGAACGAACCGAATCCGTATACAGAGACTGACTGGACAAAAGTGTGATCTCCGTTCCCTGAGGATAGCCTGAAGCTTCGAAGTAAGCCTTTGCCGCTTCCAGATCAGCCGGCAGATATCCTTCATCCGCAATCTCTTCATAACCGCCCATGGAAGGTGCTGAAAGCGCATTCGTCTTGATCGCCGTAATCTCGTTCAAACCTGCACCGTAATAAATCTCTACCGAATCGAGCGCTGCGAAAACAGCCTGTCTCAATTCAAGACTGTCTGCCAGGATCGATACGCCGCTGTCCATATTCGCAAATAAACACTGTACGTTGACAGGCGGGGTGTAGAAAATACTCCATCCATCCAACGGCTTTCCTGCCGCTTCGTCATAGAATTTAGAAAGATCGGTACCTGCGATCTCCGAAGAATCCAATTCTTTATTTTCCAGACCGATCGCTCTCATGGAGCCTTCCGTAATCACCCGGTAATAAAGTGTGTTCACATTGGCCACCTGCGGTGTACAGGTAGGCTCCGTCTGCCACGGCTCTTCATTTCTCACAAGTGTCAAGGAAGAACCCTGTACCACTTCCTGAACCTTATAAGCCCCTGTCGTTGCGGGATTACTCTGACGCTCGTCCGCCGACGTACTTTCATACCATTCCTGATCGACAATAAAAAGCTGGACATTGGAAAGAATCTCTTCAATTCTGCCGACCATGGTATCCTTCAGCTTGATCTCCAGATTATAATCGTCAATCTTTGTGATGGACTCCATGACACTCTGCAGATCGGCGAACTGACCATCCGTAGCGCTCTTCTCATAGCTGAAAACAACATCGTCTGCCGTAATATGGTTTCCCTGGCTGTCATAGACATTGTCGAAGATCTCCACCTCATAAGTAGCGTCGTCGATCTTTTTCAGTTCTTTACCGACCCAGGGCTGCATACCGCCATTCTCAAATGTTGCCGCCGTACTCGTGGGGAAGAACAGTTTCGCCCAAAGCAGCCAGGTAAAAGGACCGGTACCGGGCATTGGCCCAACGAAAGGAGCCACATCAAAAGATGCCGAAGGAATGGCGATCGTCATACTTTCCGCCGGCTGTGCCACCGCAGATACCACTTCCGTCTGCACATTTTCCGCCACCGCATCCAGCACGGGCTTTGATGAATCTTCCGCGTCGCTTTCCGCCGCATCAGCCCCCGCGGATGCCGTCCCCTCCTGTGCGGCATCTGCGCCGTCTCCTGCATCGGATGCGGAATCCGCATTGCCGCCACTGCCGCATCCGGCCAGCAGCGACATTACCATTGCCGTCGCCAGCACTGTTGAAATTAGTTTGTGAAACTTTCTCATATTCAATACCTCCTTCTTTAGAATTTGAATGATGATTTTTTTTGCAGAGGCGGTTTTTTGCCGCTCTGCATGGGTTCAGTTAAACAAATTCCGACTTTTTCTTCAATCATCACTTTAACTGATTCCAGTTCGTTTTTCTTCAAAATCAAAAAATGATAGTCTTCAATTTTTGACTGTAACTTTATAATTGACTTACTTTTCTTCATCCGCTGTCAATACAGCCATGCCGGGCCACCTTCCTCATCCTCCTCTTTGGGGGCTGTCATAAAGTTCCAGTTCATAGGTGGAGCAAATTCTTTTGCCAGCATTACCAACTCTTCATCGAAGTTTTCCCGGACCTGTGTCTTCTCATCATAAACGATCGTGTAAACCTTATCTTCCGTGCTGGGAGTGATCTCCGGGACCGCGCTGCAGTTAGGATTGCCTGTCTTCGCGAAACTTATGAACGAAGAGAACATTTCATTTTCCAGTCTCTGTGTCACACCCTCCATCTGACACACGGGAATCAACTGTGTGTTATGAAATACAAAGGGAAGCTCGGAACAATGCCATGCCGCAACACCGCCATAGATATCGAATACCTTTGCAAACAGATAAGAGTAAACGGGAGCAGGAGACTGTTTCGCCTTTGCCTTGATATACCTGATGGAAGCCGGACGGAACACCACGTCGATGTCTGCCGCGTACACCGTATTCTTACCGGGATACGCCTTCGCAAACAGTTCCATAATCCTGTCCGCATTCTCCTCGCCGTATTTTGCTGCAACCGCTGCTCTCTTTTCTTCCTCCGTATAAGTTTCCTTATCCTTCGTCGGCGTGCTGTTGCTGAACTCACCAATCACACTGCCCACCAGGAACGGAACCCCGGAGGCTTCTCCAAATCCCACGTCTTTCGGTTCTCCGATGTAAAAGTCATTGGCTCCAGGCCACCACTCGATTCGCCTGCCCTGCTCCATCCATTTGCCTACGGCAGCATTTGTGGCATCGATCAGCTCCTGCACCGGGACCGTCTCCATTCTTTCTGCTTCCTCTTCCTGCAGCCCCAATTCTTCCATAATAGATAGAGCGAATTCTTTCGCCGGTACATCCTGACGCGTCATTGCCCTTCCACGCACGCCGCTCATCACGATTCCTTTATGGAACAGTCCTTTCGCAGCCGGAACCTGGCCCAGTGAGGTTACCTTTCTGCCACCGCCGGACTGTCCGAAGATCGTAACATTCTCCGGGTCTCCACCGAACTGCACGATATTTTCTTTAACCCACAGCAAAGCTGCCACGAGATCGGCAAGCCCTGCATTCTTTGAATTTGCATACTTTTCACCAAAATCGGACAGATCCAGGAAACCGAACACATTCAGTCTGTGATTCACTGTCACTACCACTACGTCCCCGTATCTCGCCAGATTCGTTCCGTCATAGGCCACCTGCTCAATTGCCGAACCGTCTGCAAAACCACCGCCGTGGAACCACACCATAACCGCCTTTCTGTCATCCGTATTAAGAGAACTGGTCCAGACATTCAAATATTGACAGTTTTCGCTGGACGGCCAGAACCTGTGGGGAATACGCACCTCACCGGAAGGAACCGGATTGCGCAGAACCGGACACCCCGGCCCATAATTCGTCGCATCCCTGATTCCCTCCCAGGGCGTCACCTTCTGAGGGTTCTGGAACCGTTTCGCTTTTGCGTAGCGAATACCTTCAAAATGATAAATATCATCCAGCTTATAGCCGCGAAGTTTACCCGCCGCCGTGGTTACGACCGGTTCCTCCAGAGTACATACAAATCTTTTTGCCATGTTTATATCCATTCCTTTCGCTCCGCTCAAGGCACAAAACGCCATGAAAAGGGTTTTCGTGCCAAGCATTTTGTGTTATAGTTAATCTAATAATTAGGCATCCCGGTATCAATGGCTGATGCACCCACCCGTTAAGTATTGATATGCAGGTGGCCTCTTTTCAAAGGTGGGAATACCGTAGAATAGGTTCACTATGTGAGCCTGTTTTTTGTGTCTTATTGCCAATTTTGGCTTAATTTACTATTTTTCAACCTTTACATCCTTTCTCTGCTTCCGCCAGCCGCTCTTCATTAACCTGTACGCCAAGTCCCGGCTCTCTGATCAGTTCTATAAATCCCTGATGATAACGGTATATCTCAGGGTTGGAAATATAATCCAGGAGATCACCGCCTTTATTGTAATGAATGCCAAGGCTTTGTTCCTGAATAAAGACATTTGGCGTACAGGTATCCAATTGAATACAGCTGCCCAGTGCTACAGGCCCTAAAGGACAATGCGGAGCTACGGCTACATCATATGCTTCCGCCATGGACGCTATCTTCCTGCATTCCGAGATTCCACCCGCATGAGAAAGATCCGGCTGTATAACATCTACACAGCCGTCCTGCAAAAGCTGCTTGAACTCCCAGCGTGAGAACATTCTTTCTCCGGTGGCAACAGGGGTTGCCGTAACCCTGGCGATCTCCCGCAGCGCTTCATTATTCTGGCTTAAAACCGGTTCTTCCAGAAACATCAGATGAAACTGCTCCAATTCCTTCGCCAGTACCTTTGCCATAGATTTATGTACTCTGCCGTGAAAGTCCACCGCAATATCCATCTGACCGCCCAGCGCATCCCGAATCGCCGCCACCCTCTCACACACTGCCTCAATCTTGCTGAAATGATCGATATAGTGCATCTCCTCCGTAGCATTCATTTTAACCGCCGAGTATCCCTGCTTATGAGCCTCCAGTGCCGCTTCTCTGACAGCCGAAGGCCGGTCCCCGCCAATCCAGCGATACACTCTGATCTTTTCCCTGCAGGCCCCTCCCAACAGTTCATAGACCGGAGCCTGATAGAACTTTCCCTTGATATCCCACAGCGCCTGATCGATCCCGGCAATGGCGCTCATCACTTCAGGTCCGCCACGGTAAAAACCGCCTCGATACATGGCCTGCCAATGATCTTCGATCATAAATGGATCTTTACCGATCAGGTAACCGGCAAATTCTTCCACTGCCGTTCTTACCGTATCGGCCCGCCCTTCAATAATCGGTTCCCCCCAGCCTTCCAGCCCGCTGTCTGTTACGATCTTAAGAAAAAGCCATCTGGGAGGCACCTTATACATCTTTATATGGTGTATCTTCATATCATCGCATGTTCCTTTCTATCATTAACGACGTTAGAAATTTCGTTTTCGGCCTTGCAGGTGCTTCCGTATAGGGCTCCTGCAAGAACCGGAAACAAAAAACTGCTCCCGGGTGCAAATTTATCGCTGCACCCTGCCTGAGGTGTTTCCGGCTGCCAGAGTCTCTACTTCCGCCAGAGAGACCAGATTAAAATCATGTTCTATCGTATGCTTCAAACACGAAGCCGCGGCCGCAAATTCCACCGCTCTTTGCGGTTCATAGTCATTATGAAGCGCATAGATCAGACCTGCCGCAAAGGAATCTCCGCCGCCTACCCGATCTACGATCTGCATATCATACTCTCTCGAAAAATATGCCTTCCCTTCCCCATACAGCATCCCCGACCACAGATTTCTGCTGGCTGACAGACTTTTACGTAATGTGACTGCTACATGAGATATCCGGAAACGCTCCGCCACTTCCTGCGCTGCCTTTCTATATCCTTCCGAATCCAGACTGCCCCCTTCAATATCCGAATCTCCTGCATGAATTCCAAACACATCAGACAGATCCTCCTCATTGGCAATACACACATCCACAAACGGCATCAGTTCTCCCATCACTCTACAGGCCTCCTGCCTGCTCCACAGTTTTTTCCTGTAATTCAGATCACAGCTTATCGTAACCTGCCTTTTCTTCGCCGCCTCACAGGCTTCCCGGCATATCCGCGGCAGACAGCCGCCAAGGGCAGGCGTGATTCCTGTGAAATGAAACCAGTCTGCGCCTTCCAGTATCCTTTCCCAGTCAAAATCCCCGGGCTGCGCCATCGCAACAGAGGATCCGGCTCTGTCGTAGATTACTTTAGAAGGCCTCTGGGAAGCCCCTTTTTCTACAAAATAAATGCCCAGACGGGGGCCGCCGTAAACGATCCCGTCCGTATCCACGCCGAAACGCCGCAGGGCATTGGCCGCACTGTGTCCCAGCTCCTGATCCGGCAGCCTTGTCACATATGCCGCGTCCATTCCCAGCTGGGACGCGTCCACAGCCACATTTGCCTCCCCTCCGGCAAAACTGACCTCCAATCGGTCAGCCTGTACGATCCGGCCATGCCCTTCCGGATTCAGCCGCATCATCAACTCTCCAAAGCATACCAGTTTTCCCATATCAATACCCATTCCTTTCCCGCAATCGCGAATTGACAGCTGTAAGGCACAGCTTCCGTGTTATCCGATGACACCCGCCTTATATGCCCTGATCTCCATCACAATCTGCTCCGCCAGATCTTTTATTTTCTCAAATTCATTCTGCAGGATCCACTGTCTGTTTACAAGACTGCCGCCAATTCCTACACCGCAGGCTCCCGCCTCCAGAAAGCTTCTCACATTCTTCTCATTCACCCCGCCCACCGCAAGCAGCGGAATATGTCCCAGAGGCGCTTTGACTGCCCTGATAAAGGACGGCCCGCCCACATCTGCCGGAAAGGTTTTAACAAAAGCCGCACCGGCCTTCCATGCCTGCACCACTTCCGTGGGTGTCAGCGCTCCAGGTATCGCTGCCATGCCCTGTTCATTTGTCAAACGAATCAATTCTGTATCCAGATGCGGCGATATAAGAAAAGATGCCCCTGCCCCTTTTGCCAGCGTCACCTGCTCTTTCGTCATTACAGTGCCCGCTCCCACGCAAACCTTATCTCCCAGATGATCCCTGATAATGCGGATTCCTTCCAATGTCTGTTGCCAGCCATCCCCGTCTTTCTGGTCAAAGGTCACTTCGATCAAAGAAATCCCTCCATCATACAATGCCTGCGCCAGCGCAGCACAGTGTTTCGCCTCAATGCCTCTGACAATCGCAATACAGCTTTTCTCTTCTATCTGTTCGATTACTTTTTTTCTGTCCATTACCATTCCCCCATCGCACCATCCTCTTCGAAATAAAGGATTGGATTTCTCCACTTTCCGTCATAGGCAGATTCTTTCAGACTCTCTTCATCCACCTCAAATCCAAGCCCGGGTTTCTGCGGAATTTCAATATATCCGTCTTTCACAACAAAAGGCTCCTTCAGAATTCCCGCTCCCAGATCCCGGCCTTCCGCATGGGTCGGATGCTCCTGCGCCACAAAATTGCCGATGCAGGTATCCACCTGCAGACAGGCCGCCAACGCCACAGGACCGAGCGGATTATGCGGAGCCACCGCCATATAATAATTATCTGCCATGGCTGCTGTCTTCAAAGCCTGCAGAATTCCTCCACAGTGACACAGATCCGGCTGCACCACATTGACTGCCTGTTTCTCGATCAGCTCCCGGAAACCGAATGTAGTAAAAAGTCTTTCCCCGGCTGCCGTAGGCGTCACCGATGAAGCTGTGATCTTCCTCATCACGTCCACATTCTCCGGAAGTACCGGCTCCTCGATAAACATCAGATGAAATGGTTCCAGCTCCTTCATCAGCACCGGAGCCATGGCCGGCGAGATCCTGCCGTGGAAATCTACGGCGATATCCACGTCCTTTCCGGCCGTCTCGCGCATTACCGCGATTCTTTTTACGATGTCTTCCATCTTGGAAAAGGTATCGATAAACCGGATCGGCGGTGCAACCATGGAGGTCTTCAAAGCTGTGAATCCGTCTGCCACACGTTTCTTTACCCAATACCGGATCTCTTCTTCCTGTGGATCGTCTGCAAAGGGCGTCACATGCGCATACATCCGAATACGGTCTCTACACCTGCCGCCCAGAAGCTGCCATACCGGTACACCCAGCATCTTCCCCTTAATGTCCCACAGGGCCTGTTCAATTCCGCTGATGGCGCTGCAGATCACAGCCCCGCCTCTGTAGAAACCGCCCCGATACATTTTCTGGTAAATATATTCCGTCCGCAGCGGATCTTCACCGATGAGGATCTCGGCAAACGCCTTGACAGCCGCCTCCACAACAAGCGCCTTACCTTCCAGCGTGGGTTCTCCCCATCCTGCCAGGCCTTCGTCGGTCTCCACCTTCAGAAGCATCCAGCGGGGCTGTATATGATAAATACAGATATTCGTTATTTTCATCACACTCTCCTCGTATTCTTTCCTACCCTTTGACTGCCCCGGAGGTCATTCCAGCAATAATCTGTTTCTGCATTGCCAGATAAAAAATCACCATGGGGAGCATCACAATACACATGATTGCCAGCATTACCGACCAGTCCAGACTGAATTCACCGATGCACTGATGCAGTTCCAGGAGCAGCGTCAGATTCCTGCGCGAACTCAAAAACAGACTGGATAAAGTAAAATCGTTCCATATCCACATCGTCTGAAAAATAACCAGCGTTGCCGTAGCCGGCCGCAGCAGCGGAAACACTATCTTCCAAAACACCTGCATGGGACGCGCACCGTCGATCAGCGCAGATTCTTCCATGTCGATGGGAATCGAGCGTATAAATCCCTGATACATGAAGACGGCAAAAGAGACGCCCGACGCATATACAAGGATCAGTCCGCTTTTCGTATTGATCAGATCCACTTTCTTCATCACAGAAAAAATCTGTACGATCAGCACCTGGGTCGGCACCATATAGCCGATCAGGAAATAAACCGATAAGAAATCCGTGATCCGATTCCGGAATCTGGTGATCGGATAGGCCGCCAACGCTCCCAGAAACACAATCAGCGCTACGGACACCGCCGTGATCAGACAGGAATTCCAGAAGGATTGAAAGAACTCCATCTGTCGAAACGCTTTCACATAATTATCCAGAAACAGCTCCTTCGGAAAGCTCCACGGCTCTTTCAGCATTTGACTGTATGGCTTGAAAGAATTCAGGACCATATAGAGCAGAGGACTTAAGAAGAGCAGGGTAAAGAGCAGAAGCAGCGCCTGAAATACGAATCCATATAACTGCTTTTTTTTCAACATACGTCATCCTCCCTTTTTCTGGAAAAATAAAGCTGTACCAAAGACACCGCCATGATAACCGCGAAGAACACCACTGCCATGGCCGAGGACCTGCCAACCATTTTTTCTCCAATACCCGTTTTGATAATCAGCTGCGTCATGAATGTCGTCTTGTACCCCGGCCCTCCTCCGGTTAAGGAATACGGCAGCGCATAGATCTTCAATCCGTCGATCACAATAAGCATGGTACTGATCGTCATAGCCGGCGCCAGCAGCGGAAAGGTAATATAACGGAACAGGTTTTTGCCGGAAGCTCCGTCAATTTTCGCCGCCTCATAATATTCTTCCGGTATCCCCTGCAGCCGTGCCAGGTATATACAGGCATGCCATCCTGTCAGTCTCCACACATTTGCGAAGATCACAGAAAACATGGGAAGAACGCCTCTTGACAGCCATCGGACCGGTTCCAGTCCAAGTCTGCCAATAATAGAGTTGATCACACCGTTTTCCGTAGGGCCGAAAAAAAGTTGAAAAATATAGCCAATAATCAACACGCTCGGCACCGATGCGAAGAAAAAAGCTGATCTCACAAAATTTCTGCTTCTGAAACCCGCATTAAACACCAGTGAGAGCGGAATTGCCAGCAGCGTAATGACAACGGCGTTAAAGAAGCAGAAGACAAAAGAATTCTTCAATGCCGACAACATGGATTCCGACTGAAATATTTTTATGTAATTCTTCCATCCGACCATCTCTACCGTCGGTGAATATCCATCCCAATTTGTAAACGAATAGGCAAAGCTCAACAGGATTGGTATGATCAATAAGATCGTATACAAGATAAAGGCTCCCGTGATAAAGGGAGCAAATTTTCTGAAAAATCTGGGATTCAGCATTTTTTCCTCCATTCCGAAGCGGCACAGGTTCTCACCGGACTTGTTCGGTTTGTTATATCCAGGACGGGCAGCATGGCGTCCTCAGCGCTGAGCGTATCGGCGCCATGCTGTCTGAATGATTTCCTGTTGTTATTCATCCTTTAATTCTTTCAATTTGTTCTGCATTTCTTCCATGAAAGTATCACAGTCAATATCTCCCAATAACAGCTGCTGGCTGGAAGCGATCAACTGCTGCTGCAGCCCGGTTCCATAAGCGCCCCAGTTTCCCTGCGGAATATAGACACTGATCTTTCCTTCCGAATACTGCTTTGCAATATCTGAAAGAACAGGATCCACATCTGATTCAATGCCGTCCATGCCGATTACATAACCGTTCATATCCTGATACAGCTGAACAATATCGTCTCTCGCTATAAAATTCAGGAAAGCCTCTGCCTCTTTGACATGCTCCGTGCCGGAACTGACAGCCATCGCACAATCCACTGCACCATAAGCCACTTTTGTCTCTCTACTCGTGCCGGGCATCGGGAAGAACCCAATCTCAAATTCCGGTTCCAGCATCTGCACTTCCTTCAAATGGCCTGCATGGCCTGCCAGAAGTCCCGCATTGCCGGTGGCAAATTCACTGAAAAATTCCTGGGAACTGACACTGACAAGATCTTCTCCCACATATCCGGGCACGATCAGATCATTATACCATTTCTGAATATAAGGTCCCCATCCGTCTGCAAAAGTCTTCGTCCCGTCGATCACCTCCTGATGGTAATCCGGATCTGTCACCAGATAATCGTTCATAAAGGGACCAAGAAAGCTGTCCCAGAACCATTCTCCTCTCTCGATGATCGGTCTGATCCCGTTATCCTGCAGCGTCTTACAAACCTGTAGAAACTCATTCCAGTCAGCGGGCGCCTCGATATTCAGCTCGGTAAAGATATCTTTGTTATAGAAGTAACCGCCAACCCATGTAGTAGGTGCAAACCCATAATATTTTCCGTTTGACTCATAAGTATTCTTATTGGTATCCACCAGTCTGGATATCGCCTCCGTAGAAGATAGATCCGCACAATATCCATTTTCGATCATTTCCGTCTTATTCTCCGCTGCAATATAGAACAGATCCGGAATCTCACCCGTGGAGGTCAGTACCTGCATCTTCTCCAGATAATCCGCTACCGGAGCAGCATATTGAAACTCAATCTGAATATCCGGATATTCCACTGCAAAAGCATCCAGGATCGGCTGGAATTTTTCCTGCGGATACCAGGCAAGAAATGTCAGTGTACATGCCTCCAGTCCTGTCTCTTCGGAGGCCGGTTCTGTCGGCTCAGTGTCTTCACTTTCCTGTTGTACTTCCTCCTGTGTCTCCTGCGGCTGTACCTCCGGAGTCGGCTCCGCCTGTCCTGCCTGTCCTCCACAGGCTGTCAATGTCACTGCCATCAGGGCTGCCATACATAACGCTGCTGTTTTCTTTTTCATAACCTACCTTCTTTCTATAGTTTTTGTGATAAAGCTTTATCCTGTAAACTTATTGTATCAGCGCCGCATCTTCCGTAAAATGACAGATAAAAGCAATCCTTGTCATATCCTGCCCTCTTCCTTGTCTTTTTGTCTTATTCTTGCCAAAAACGATTCTCCGGCTGCCTCTCTTCTCAAAATCTTTAATCGAAATGCAGTATTCCACGTGACAAGCCACTCGGACACGCCGAAATAATCTCCCCGTTTTGTATGCCATCTGGTCTGCAGAAATCCTTCATCCTGACTGCCGGCCGGTCTTGTCTGCCCCTTGATCACCAGATTTCCGTCGGAAATGTTCTGCAGGCTGTTAACCCACACAGCCTCTCCACGTTCTCTCCAGATCCCATGTCCTGTAAGCCGCGCCAGTTCCTTCCACGCTTCGTAAATCTCCAGCCCATAGCAGTCCAGATGATGGTGCTGCACTGACACCGCCGTGCCGCCCCGGGTACGATATCCGATCTGTCCCAGAACACTTTCCTGAGGAAATACAACATTATAATGATACTGCCATGATGCCAGATAATAGCTGACTTCTTCTGCCGCTTTCAGATAATCTCCCTCCCCGGTTGCATGATATAACGCCAGTGCCGTTCGCAGGAGAGGAATCGCGGATTCCTTATCCACACAGCAGGTATCCAGCGCGCCGGCCGTCGTATAACCATAAGTCATAAATTCACCAAAGTAACCCGCAAACGCCCGCTCTGCAGCATGCAGAAAATCTTCTCTCCCGCTTTCTTTCCATCCTGCGCAAAGCGCCTCTGCCAGATAACAGCCCACCGTACCCTCCTCATCACTACAGACACCGTCGTTGTACCAGGCCTTGGCCAGTCTGCCGTCCTTCTTCTGACTGCCGGCCACAAAATCACAGACTGCAAGAGCAAGCGCACGATAATTTTCCCGCTCTGTTCCCAGTGCTTTCAACAGGTGGTATGCCTCCAGATATTCCACCACTACACTGTAAAGATTCACTGCATCATTTCGTTCTTCCCTGTTATCCCTGTTATCGCCATATTGTAATATGCGGTCGAACCGGCAGCGAAACAGACCATTCGGAAGCGGTCCTCTGTCAGCCCAACAGTCCAGAACCTCTAACCCCATGGCAAATGCCTCCTCATCTGCCGCAAACACAGATTGATACAGCAAAGATACTGCAAGAGAAGCATTCTGTCCCACCCATCCGATCTCCAGATAGTCACGCTTCTGTTCCCATCGGTTCCCGTTCCAGCTCAGCCCCATACAAAATCCCGTAAACCCCGGCTGCCTGAAGAAAATACTGTTTTTCACGAATCTTATGCCCAACTGCCATACGGTGTCTCTATCCAGACACGGTTTCTGCACTTCAGAGAACATATTCCAGGCCGCATCAAGGAAAAAGCCGTAATCATAAGCATCGCAGCGTCCGGACAATACAAGAAAGGCATGCAGCGTAATTTTATCATTCGACAGCCGGCAGCTTTCCCGATAGGTTTCTTCTTCATAACTGTCTCTGGCACAGTAAACCACAGGTCCCTCCTCTTCCGGAAAATGCAGCGTCATACACAGGCTTCCCGCCTCCCTGGTCAGTTCCGCACAGACCCCCACAGGATTGTCCACCGCTGCAAATAATCCCACCGCCGCATCTGCATTCTGACCGTACATCCCCGCAGGCACACCGCATCTGTGCCCGGCAAAACGCCACGGCTCTCCATCCCGGTACATTCCCCTGGGTTCTTTACCCTCGCCCCAAAAGTTACCCGCATAGTTTATACAGGGAATCATATAGAAATCCGCCGGCCTGCATAAGAGTATCCCCATCTCTATATTTTCTATAGAATTCCGGCCCTTTTTTATCCATATTGTCCTGTTCCATTCCCAGACATGCTCATCCTTTCTGCTCAGAACATCTTCCCACCTGTCACAATCAGGCCTGCGGATCCTGGCAATCATTCTGCCATCCTGTCTGATCTCATTTCCTTCCACACAAAAAGTGCCCATTTTCTTCCCTTCCTTTCCAGTCACTTCACAGTACCAGTCAAGTATAGAAAATGTGCACCTCTTATAAAATATCTTATAATCTTATTTCTTGCCAAATCATGCACAGCATAATTGCGCCGTGTCTATCCTTCCAATCTCATATACATCTTCTTGTAGGCAGACGGAGAAACTCCCACCATCTTACTAAAAGCCCGGGAAAAATGATATTCACTGGAATATCCGATCGCCCTGGCAATCGCATAATTTGTGTAATCCGTCCCTACAAGAAGCTCCTTTGCCTTCGTGATCCTCACCCTCATCACAAAATTCCAGATAGATTCTCCCGTCTCGTTTTTATAGATCTTCGACAGATAGCTTTTGGAAAGATGCAGAAATTCTGCCAGCTGCTCTATGGAGAATTCCTCCTGACAGCAGTGGCCTTTCACATACTCCTGTGCCCTGCTGATTACTATACCGGCCCTGCCCTGCTGCATCCCGTGACTTTCCAGCAGCTGCAGCCCTTCTTCCCAGATCTGTACCGCCTCCGAAAACCGCAGGATGTTCGATATTTTCTGCTCCAGAAGTTCAAACTTCTCCGCCATATCCTGTCTGGCAATTTCCTTCATCCATCCCAGACAATGCCTTACCTCCCGGATCACCGTCTCCCTTTCCGCTTTCCTTTTCCTGCATTCATCCCTCCAGTGTGCAAAATAATCCCGACACTTCTGTGGTTCTCCGGCCACAATCCACAGCATGAACTGCTCCCGCGATATCGGCTCAGCCTGCTTTGCACACTGCTCCCGGAACGCTTCCCCTCTGTCTGAGAAAAAAATCCCCTCCTGGTAAAAGAGTCCATGCAGCGCCTTCTTACTGTCCTGGCAAAGCACTGTCAGCTCGTTCGTCGCCCTTCCGCTGGCACCACAGAGAACCGTCTTCTCTTCTTTACAGTATTTATTCCGGATTCTGTCCAGACATTCTTCCAGCTTTCCTTCGTCTCCCGAACAAAGAAATACTGCAAAAAGTCCGTCTCCCACAAACAGTATATAGCTCTCCAGGCCCTGTACCGATCTGATGTCCTGCTCTATGAACACGATTTCACTTCTGACAATGGTCTGCAGGCTTACAACACACCAGAAACCTTCTCCTGTGATCTCTTCCGGCAGAAAATCCGTTTCATCCCGGTAAAGACGCAGAAGCTGTTCCTCCAGATATTTTCTCTTTAATTGAGCAAGCGATTCCTGCAGATACTGTATCCTGTCCTGATACCCCTCCCTGGAATCCAGCTCCTTCTGCACTTCGATCAATGTATTGAGAAGTTCCTCCCTGTTGATCGGTTTCAACAGATACCCGTTCACATTTAATTTCAACGCTCTCTGCGCATATTCAAATTTATCATAGGCACTGATGATAATGACCTTCACCGCCGTGTCCTGCATACGGATCCTTGTAATAAATTCAATGCCGGAAATATTTTCCATACAGATATCTGTAATGATCACATCCGGACTCTCACGATGAAATACTTTCATTGCCTCCGTTGCATTCTCCGCGGCTCCGACAATGGAAAACCCGTAAAATTCCCAGGGGATCAGCTGCTTCAAAAGATCCAGCATATATGATTCATCATCCACCAGAAGTACCTTTTTCATATCGATACCCTTTCCTTTCGCTTCATACAGCCTCAGATCCTATGAGGATGCCTTCAACCCATACTCATTTTATGACAATGTCATTCCTGGCTGCTGCTCTACAGGCAGCAGAAGCGTTGTTTCTGTAAATTCTCCTTCGACGCTGTCCATCCACACACCGAATTCGCCGCCGTACCGCAGCTTCAGTATCAAATTTACATTATTCAGTCCAATATGCTCTTCCATAGGTTCTGCCTTCTGCAGGCTGCTCCTGACCCGCCACAGCTTCTCAGATGACATCCCTCTGCCATTATCCCTGACGCATATCCGCAGATTTTTCTCACACACTTCTACGGTAACGGTAATCAATGCATGATTAAAATTTCCTGCAAATCCATGTTTTATACAGTTTTCCACAAGGGGTTCCAAAACCATTTTCGGTATCATGACCTTTGGAAGTCTGTCCTTCTCAATGATCTCATACTGCATTTTATCCTGATAGCGAAGCTGATAAATATCCAGATAGGCCTGCACATAATTCAGCTCCTCCCACAATTCCACCGTTTTTACTGTTTTCATGGAATAGCGGAGTATATAATTTAATTCGTTAATGATCCTGGTGACATTTTCCTGATTGTTGGCAAGCGACTGATACTCGATCAGCTGCAGCGTATTATACAGAAAATGCGGCGACAGTTGATTGATCAGCGTTTGAATCTGCGCGTCACGGCTTCGCAGCTCATAGAGATAATTCTCATTGATGAGCCGGTCTATCCTCTGGATCATATGCTCAATCTCAATACTCAATTCTTTCACATTCCGGGACTCAGAATAAAATGTGCCTCTCTGATCCGACTGCTGGCTGATCTTCATCTCTCTGATCATAAATGCAATGTTTTTTAACGGTTTCAAAATCTGCCCGCTAAGCTGTCTGGAGAAGAAGATGATAACGATCATGCCGATCACAATCACGCAAAAATCAAACCAGAAAATTTTCCTGACAAAACCGTTGAAATTATCATAGGGTTCTGCATAAACATAGGTCCAGCCGGTTACCTGCGAATGCACCTGTGTAATATAATTATCCCGGGCAAAAAGTATCTGCAGAAAATTTGCAGGTTGTTCCTCTGCGTTCTCATACAGCCCATCCGCCATTAATTCTTCTGCAGATATCTGTGTATTTCCCCGTTCACAGATCAGCATCCCCTCTTCATCCAGGATCAATATTTTCGCTTTATCTTCTTTGAGATTATGATCCAGAATTTCATTGATCATATCAGATTTGATATCACAGATAATGTAACCGATTCTGCTCTGCATACTGCGTACAGGCAGAATAACCGAATAGACTGTTTCATTCCCGGGCGGATGCATATAATACTCCGTCGCATGTTCTCCCACATAATAGAGCCTGACCGTTCCTTCCTGTATCTTTCGAAAATAATCCTCTCCGGTAAAATCAAAATCCCGCAGGAACTTGTCGGCATTTTCATTGTAAATATTATATTGAAACCCCTGGCTTCCCACTATTATGATATCATTAATGAAAGACTTAAAGGTCGTTATATTCTGCACAAAATCTTCTACAGCATTAGTACTGTTGAGCTTTTCACGGTTAGACATATTCGTATAGTTCTTCATCGCCCCGCGGATATTTTTATTTCTGGCCAGCATCACCATCGGCGTCTTTACATCCTCGAAATAATAGTCGATGGAATTCACTGCATTTTCCATACTGCCATGGATATTTTCCATAATGATTCGATTATATTGTCCGGAGGTGAACATAACGATACTGCTGCTCAAAATAATAATCAACAGTATAAATCCTATACTGATCTTCAGAATCAGTTCAAACTGCAGACTGTATTTTTTCATGTGTTAGTCCTGTATTTTATTCCTTCTTGCACAGTTTCCATTCATTAGCACATGTCCGGAATTTTCCGGATCAGGAGAAACGGTTCTCATATATAATGTATTGCACGTTGACAAGCATGTCAATCATATTGAGTTCCATACTTTTCACCATCATACAATCGTCCTGGCGGGCCTCCTCGACGATTATGAAATGGCTACCTTACTGTCATTCTACTTTTTCTGCTACCGCTTCTCTGCTCTTTCCCGTAATATGGATAAATTTGAGAAGGTCCAACTTTGCCGACTGCAACAGAAGTCAGCGGAATCAATGTTTTGAATACATTACCCTCTATAAACTCCGGCATTCCTCCTGAATACAATTTAGCATATTTATAAGTATTTCTCATGCCAGACCCAGGTTCATCTGCTAAAGATGTCTCACGAAACACTTTAGAAATAGACGGATTCTTGAAAAACGGCTCAAAACTTGATAATTCAAGCATGCCAAAACCATGCGCCCGACTCGCATTTTCTGTATACATACTTTGCTTTTATAATTACAAACTTGGCAACATAGGCAGACGAATAATCACGGTGAACCAGTAGATTGGAGAAAATTTCCCGAAGAATTTTGTCTCTGGCGCTGACGCTGTTTATACCTTCCAAATAAACATGTAACACGATATGCTCCCCTATCCGAACTTCTTCCAGCATCAAATAAATAGGTGGATATACTTTATTGGGATTATTAACTGCTGTAACAAAATCCTTTTTCATCTGATCCACTGCCTGTGGGGAAACCCCGATAAGTACACCATCATCATTCACACCAAAAAGAATATGTATATTTTCCCCATATTTAATTAATTTCAGGATTTCAGTCTCTGTCATTGGGAAGCCACCCCCTCTTTTAATGTCCTGAATCTCAATTTATGTTCTACTGCCACCCAGCTTTTATGCCCATTCCCATTCTACCATAAATAGCCTTCTACGCCACGGTTCCTTTGAATATTATAGTAAACTTACATCATGCTCAGCCGGCCGCATGGCCATCCATACTGTGAAAGTCGAAGACTTTCATAATAAATATTTCTCAAACGCC
>OFFV01000694.1_pt1 | contig 23850 bp, 23 predicted proteins | sample 1521461 | NCBI WGS metagenome assembly OFFV01 (sample SAMEA3504120, study PRJEB24116) | mouse gut metagenome | biome: mouse gut; feature: mouse-associated habitat; material: faeces | place: Denmark | collected 2011 | reverse complement strand
AATCCGGCCTGATTTGGGCCATGCCACAATGTTTTCAGTCCCGATTTCCCCAAAGGGCAGCATGCAGCAGACATTTGCCTGGCATTCGTTGTTGCTAGCGGCATTGAAAACAAAATTGGAGAAGAAGCCAGGAGATGCCAGCTGGAGAAGAAACAATCCGGTCTCTGCCCCGACTTTTCTTTGTATCAAACCCAAAAGGAACTAGAGAATACCTCTCTCTGACTCCGCATAATATAGAGACAGAAACAGATTTGGAGGTAGTTAGTATGTCCGTGTTAGAGTTAACATCTGAGCAGGAAGAGGCTTTCAAGGCATTGGAGGAATACGCCGAGGTTACGATCAAGGAGGAGACCAAGAACCTCCAGGCCCTTGTTGATATCGTGAACCAGGCGGTGAGCATTCAATTGGTGAAAGGACAGGTGGTGTCCAACGTCAACCTCTCCGCCTTTGAACTGGAGGCCCTCGCAATGCGTATCCCGGCGGAGTGCCTGCGACTCCAGGCTCAGCTCAACAAGTACAACGTCCAGAATACGTTCAGAGACATGAGATTGGACGCGGAGATGACGATCTCCCTCTCCAAGCTGCTGGGCACAAAGGGAACTGTGGAGGAGCGGAAGCGGACAGCCGAGCTGACAGTCCTGGACGAGCGGATCCAGAACGCCGTCAACAAGCTTATTATCCGGGGCATTCAGGGGAGCATTGAGCGGGCTGATAAGGTCTACGAGGGAATCAAGAAGGTCATGGACTACCGGAGCAAGGAAGGCTGGTTTGACCGGAAGGGGCCACAGTAATAGGAAGGAGCAGAAAACATGAGGCTGAAATCACAGAAAAGCGCCGGTTGTCTTCGAGTTGTCCTGGAGGACAGGCAGAGGGAACTTCGAGGCCAGCAGGATTTCTTCAACGCGCTGCTGAGAGAATCGTTGGCCAGCCAGCAGGAAAGAGCCCACCAGATGGTATCGGGCGTAGTTGACAAAAAGGTCACTGGTGTCCCCGCTGTGGCCTGCGATGTAGCTGATACGTCAAAGCCCAAGGCAGCAGACCCCTTTGCCAGACAGCGGGAGCTGGCCCATAAACTTGTTTTGGCGTGTGCTGTCGACAAAAACAGTGTGCAGCCTGTAGAGGACTCCGATGTGGACAAGTCTAAACCCGAGGTGGGCGAGGGTGGATAAGGAGAACTATTGCTTGTTACCTAAAAAGAGGCTCGTAAAGGTAAGATCAACGTGGTATAATTACGAACGAGCGTCTCATAATTTGGCCTTTGGGCACGGTAGAAGAAGCTGTCCATAAAACAAAAACGAGGAGATTATTTATGATAAAGGAGTTTTTTTACGAGATTTTTTCCACGTTTGCGTGGATTTTTGTGGAGTTGTTTACCCCTCCATACGATATTCTCGACATTTTTATGATTATATGTATTTTGATGTGTGTGGCGATGATTTTTACAGCAGTGCGTTCTCATATTTGCCTCCGCATTACCTGCCGCGACGTTAACCGATTCTTTGAGGAGCATGAGGTTTCATCCGGAACAGTCGTGAAATACGAAATGGAGAGAACCAATGGATATACTGTTCCCATGTCAGTCATGGCGGGATCATCTCTTATCGTCATTCCTCGTACCGTCCCTGGAGGAACATATTTCACTGTAACCTTGGACTGCCATTCGGCGGGGGATCATTTTTATGCAACGTATAAGATCTCAGAGGGGGATTTTAAGGAGTATAAAAAGGGGGAGCGCATCAATATTGAGGACGACTGGGATCCGTGGGGGTATGAAGTCGTCTGAAATTGACAAGGTTCCGGGAGTTTACCCGGAGCCTTCTTTTTTTTGTATAGACTGTGAATTTCCCATTGACAATCTTGATAAAATCAATTATAATCAAGCAGAAACATCAAGAAGGAGGTACCTACATATGCCAGATAAGAACTTCCTTGCCTTCCGTAGCCTACTTTGGCACGCCATAGGTTCTCGCACTCAGGCGCAGTTCGCCAACGAGGCTGGCATTTCGGCAGAACACCTTAATCGAATGCTGAATGCCAGCAAAATCAATCGGCCCACGAAGAAAACCCTGTCGCTTATCGCTGCGGCGGCAAAGAATGGGGTGTCCTATGGAGACCTGGAAGCTGCCTTGGAGCGGGACACCAACCCTACGCAGGAGAAGCAAGCTACTGAAGCTGAGTTGGCTCCTGACTTTTGGCAGATCGCAGAGGGTACGGTCAAGACTCTCTCTGACATTCTCATTGAGCGCCACAAGGATGCCTACCCCTGCGTCGTAGACTCCTTGGATGCCGCAGTCTCCGCTCTTGTGGAGGAGGTCAAGAATGCCTACCCCTATGCTCCCCAGGTCAGCTTCGAGATCGGCAGACCCCGGTCCTACATTGGGGTGACCCACCAGGATGTGCCGCTGCAGTCCACAGTTTGGCTCTCCATGGCAGACTACAACACCTCCGCATCGACGGAAATGATAATCTACTACAGCGAGGTAGCCGGGAAGCCTGTCCTGCATGACATAAGCATTGCTGTTGCTGACATCTCCGACCTATACGGTCTGCCTTTCAATCCCCAGGACGAAGAGAACGATAAAGATAGTGATGATGATGTGATAGTTGGACCGCCTCTGGGCAATCACGAAGACCCCTACTGGGATGCCGCCTACTATATAAACTTTGAGGAAAACCTGCACTTCCAGGAGTACAGATATTCCGATCCGGGCGTTTCAATGGAGCAGCGCATCCTCGATGCCGTGTTTGGCGGGGACACCATCTGCCCTCTTTGGATTCAGGGAACAGGATTTTATCTGGATGAGATCCCCTCTGACTTCGCAACCTTTGTGTTCAAGCATCGAAAGGCTCTAGCAGAGACCTGCTCGGCCTCTGGTGAACCCGAGGATGGAATCAGCGGTGAACAGTTCCTGACCAGAGTGGCCGAACTGGAGGTTAAGGGCGCTGGCAATGAGGAGGTTGCTGCCTGGCTGAATGAGGTTGAATATGCCGATCGTCTATCCCTGGTTACCGGATGGATTGCCGCAGTATCCGCCATCATGGCATACGAAACGGGCTTTGAGTTCCTCTCCTACGTCAAACAGGACAACAAAGAGTTTGGAGATTTGACCCAGCACGACGTTGTGCTTATTTCCCGGGAGTACACAACTCAGAAGGAGATTTCCAGAGAAGCTGTGCTGAATCTGGTCTATCGCTACGCCGCAGAGCTGGGGATCTCTGAATTCAGGGACATGCTCTATAAGACCGTGGAGCCGAGAAATATCCGAGAGCATCGGTACGTCATCCGGGAGCGGCAACCCAGAAAGGAGGAACAGCTAGCACAGAAGAAGCCTGAGTATGTGCCCTTTGTGGTAGATAACGAGCGGCAATACCCCGCTGAATCCGGTATCTACGCGGTTAAACTCAAGGATGGGCGGGAGATGAGCATGGTTTACCTCAAAGCTGAAGACAAGAATCTGTGGTTGAAACGGCACAAGGAGTGGTCTCACATGATTGAGTTGTACGATCCCGCTCCTCTCCCCTCTTTCCCCAACTAAAAATGTAGAAAAGAGGCCCTGGGATTTCCCAGGGCCTTTGCTATTGGAATTATGCTTCATCTTCATAGACAAAAACGACGGCAACCAGATCAATTTTGCCATCCTCACCAGTGTGGTAGAGGCCCTCGTAGGCTCCGTCGCCGAAACCGCTGTGGCTCACAACGCCAAACGGGAAAATGCCAGCCTGATCGCTGTTGTCCAGCGCATCACAGCAGTGGCCGAACCACTTAGCGCCGGGAAGGTTGGAGAACTGGGTGACAGGCTCAGGCCAACCCTTAAAGGCACTGTCCAGGCCATAGACGGAATCATCGAAGATGCCAGCCATGCCGGCATCGACACCAATCAGGTCGTCGAAATCCTCCAGCTCGGCGCTGCCCTCATCGATATTGTCAAGCATGGAAAACTTCGCGCCGCTGGCCACGTTGCGGGCGGCGAGGATGCTGACCCGGTGGCCCCAGCCATCGGGGATGTAGCAGGCTGCAGCTTCCCATTCGCCGGTACGGCAGTTGTCAAGAACCTGGGCACTGAGGACGTTCTTGTCATAGGAGGGGTCGCTGATACGCAGGACCCCAGACTTCAGATCGAAATTGCCAATGATGGTGTACTCCTTGTTCATTTTTTGTTTCCCCTTTCGAAAGTAATCTCCAAGCCGTAGCGGCTTTCCAGGTCACCTATGATGGCGGCCCAAATCTCCAACTCGTCGTTGGTATCAACGCTGATCTCAGAGTCGATGTCGAAGTGAGCGGAGGCGTGGTATTTGATGATCCTTGCCATCACTCATCCTCCTCCTTGTCCTCCTGATCGGGATCAATATACAGGACGGCAATCAGGTTGGTCTTTCCGTTGCCATCTTTGTGATAGAAAGCGGTATAGCCGCCATCGCCAAAGCCACTGCGGGATACGACGCCGGTGGGAATAACGCCTGCATGGTTGTCGCCGTCGGTCACGGAACAGCAGACGCTGTACCAGAGACATCCAGGCTCGTCTCCGAAGATTTCGTTGGGCTCAAGGAGATCCTCAACTGTACTGTCCAGGCCATAGGAGACATCATCGTACATCCCAGCCTGCCCAGAGTCGACCCCAACCTCAAAGGTGGCGTCAGAGCGTAGATGTCATTTGCAAGGTCGAACCCGACACTGCTGTTGGCCACCTTGGCGACCAGAAGGGCAACGCGCCTGCCCCACATGCCATCGTTGTAGTAGGCAACGCCAGCTTGCCACTCGCCGATCACGCAATTGGGGATCGTCCCGGAACACCAGACAGTCTTGTTATAGCACGGGTCACTGATACGCATGGTACCGGAGTTCAGGGTAAAGGTTCCGATTTCATTGATATCCCAGTTCATTTTGTGTCCTCCTTGTAACCAGTGTGGAATATGCGCTTATGGTAGTCCTCCTCAGCGATTTCGTTGGGCCAAGCCCGAGAGACCAAGCCGGCAGTGACAGTGTGACCGGATATATCGGTAACCTCGCCCTTGCAGACGATGGGCTTCCCGTCTTTGTCGGCGATGCGCTCCACAGGGATATCATCATCATCAGCCCAGACGGGTTCCCCGCCAGGAACATACTCCGTCATGGACAGGGAGATAGGATTGGGATCCTTGGGCCGGTATAGGTCAATACGGATGCCGGGGTACTTATTTCCACCGCCGTCGTTGAAGGCGTGCAGCACACCGTCCGGGGTGTCCACAGTGAAGCCATCCTCCACGTCGGCCATCCACTCCTCCACTTCGGCCTCGATGAAGTCGTTTTCGAAGAAGTTGACATCCTCCCAGCGGACGTCGCTGTCGTAGGGCCGCACCCAGTATTGATCGGACAGCGAGAGACCCATGCTGCGGAAGGGCAGGTCGTAGGTGTCCCCGATGCCCAGCTCGGCGAGTTTCGCGTCGATGCCGTGCCGCGCCCGGGGAATGGTGCGGTGGGACCACCAGTAGGAGAGGGCCGTTTTTGAGGCCCGTTTGCCCCGCGGCGACATGACCGACAGCGGTGCCCGGGCGGCGTCGATGATCTCGTCGGCATCGAAGAACTCGCCGGTGGAGGCGTCGAAGCGGAAGGAGAGCACCTCGTGGTTGCGGTTCATGAGCATGAAGCGGGCTGCTGGCGGACGACGGGCGGTGTCGCTCGGTCGGCCCGGCTTGGGCGGGTTCGCGATGCGCGCCCCCAAGCTGCCGTCGTCGATGAGCCAGATGCCGGCAATCTGTTCCGCTGCGATTGCCGCTTCTTTTCCATATTCCGGTCCGCTAAAATATCAGCCCGTTTTTCACATACCTAACGCAAGGGGCGGATCACATACTTACAGATCGGATTCCCCATAGAAGAAAATCTCTCCTCATATTCCGTCATAATATTGTCCCGGTTCATTTTCTCATCATGGTGCAGATCATAAGTAATCTCCATAATCTCCCACTTTGCAGGTTCCGTCTCCTCCACGCCGAAATCAAACAGATCCCTGTTATCGGTCTTAAATTCCAGGTGCCCCCCGTCTTTCAGCAGAGCCCTGTAGCGGTCAAGAAATTCCCGTGAGACCAGCCGTCTTTTTGCGTGGCGCTCCTTCGGCCACGGATCGGAAAAGTTCAGATAGATCCGGTCCACCTCGCCTTTTGTGAAATACCGCAGAATATGCTCCGCCTCCATTCGGATAAACCTTACGTTAGAAAGCGGCTCCTCCTCCATCTTCTGAATTGCCCGAAGGAGAACGCTGGAATACTTCTCGATCCCAACATAACTGATCTCAGGATGCACCTTCGCAAGTTCCATTAAAAACCTGCCCTTACCCGTACCGATCTCCACATGGATGGGATTTTCATTTCCAAAAAGCTCTCTCCATTTTCCGGCACATTCGCTCTCCTCCGGAATCACATATTCACTGGCTCCGATCGCTTCTCTCGAACCGGGGATATTTCGCAGGCGCATACAATCTCTCCTTCTGATACACACTTGATTTTCTCCCCTATTTTACTCTTTTTCACAAAAAAATCAATCTTGAGTTGCCATATTTATCATGTTTTTCTTGATCAAATTCATTTTCTGATTTACCGATGATCAATGTCGCAGTAACATTTCCTGCAACATTGACAACTGTCCGTCCCATATCAACTAAACGATCGATCCCAGCGATCAAAGCTAGGCCTGAGACTGGAACACCGATCGTTGAAACTGTCGCTAATAAAACAACAAATGACGCCCCAGGAACGCCTGCCATCCCTTTAGAAGTGATCATTAAAACTAATAATAAAGTCAATTGCTGACTCAACGAAAGATCAATATGATAGGCTTGGGCTAAAAAGATAGCTGCTAATGATTGATAGATCGCAGAGCCGTCCAAGTTAAAGGTATAACCAGTCGGAATAACGAACGAGCTGATCGCTTGGTCAACACCTAATTTTTGAGTTTTTTCCATCAAACGGGGCAATGTGACCTCTGAACTAGCTGTTGTAAAGGCCAACACCAATTCATCTTTGACTACTCGTAATTGGTCCATGATCTTAAAACCAAAGATCCGAGATGTGATCCCTAAAACTACTAAAATAAAGAAGATCATCGTTGCGTAAGACATTACGATAAATAATCCTAATGGTTTTAACGACTCGAGCCCCAATTGAGCGACGGTAGCCCCGATCAAGCCTGCGACCCCAAAAGGTGCAAAATACATGATCCAACCAGTGATCTTGAACATTACTTCTGCTACGGCTTGGAAAAATTGTAATAAGATCTTACCTTTTTCACCAATTGCCGCGATCCCTAACCCAAATAAACAAGAGAAAAAGATCACTGGTAGCATCTGACCTGTCGCTAATGCATCAAAGAAATTAGATGGCACGATCGACATCAAGATCGAACCTAATCCGCTGTGCGAAGCCTGTTTAGCTGTTTTAACATATGTCGAAATATCAACTTGGGATAACTTGCTTAAATCAAGCATATATCCGATCTGGGAAAGATTAGAGACTAACATCCCAACGATAAAGGCGATCGTTGATAACACCTCAAAATAGATCAAAGTTTTTAGTCCGATCCGCCCTAACTTTTTGATATCGCCCATATTAGCGATCCCTACAACTAAACTTGAAAAGACGATCGGTAAGACGATCATCGAGATCATATTGATAAAGGTCGATCCGAGTCCATTTGCAAATTTGATAAATCCTTTATCATCAGCAAATATGACCCCTAAACCGATCCCGATCAACAGGCCTAAAATTATCTGCCACCCAAGTGACAAACGATATACTTTTAACTTTTTCAAATTCACCATCTCCATAGAATTTTTATGCCAGTTAATAATTTACCATATTTTACATAAAAATTCATTATGTTGTTTGTTTTTTTATTAAAATTATATCTTTATCACTAATTATGTTCGGTTTTTACACTCTTGATCGGCCTTCTGGGCAAATATCTAATAGTGGACAAGAACTACACTTCGGATTTCTTGCCATGCATTGGTATCGTCCCCAAAATATCATCCGGTGATGTCCTTTGATCCATAGATCTTGTGGGACTTTTTGCATTAAGATCTTTTCGATCGTTAAAACATCACTATCAGCTGGGACCATCCCTAAACGTTTAGCAACGCGACTGACATGGGTATCAACTGCAAATGCTGGGATCCCAAAGCATTCAGCTAAAACCACATCCGCTGTTTTGCGTCCGACCCCACTTAAGCTCATCAGCTCTTTTCTAGTTTTAGGGACGACCCCATCAAAGCGTTCGACCAGTTCCTGTGAGCATTTGATCAAAAAGCGCGCCTTATTGCGATATAGACCGATCGTTTTGATATAGCTTTCAACTTCTGCTTGGCTCGCATTCGCTAAGTCAACAGGATCCTTATAGCGTTCAAATAAAGCTGGTGTGACCAAGTTAACAGCTTTGTCAGTAGTTTGGGCACTCAATATCACTGAAAGCATAAAGTGATACGGATCTGTCTTCGTCAACGATGTTGTGGCATTGGGAAACATTTCACCCATGACTTCGATCGCATGTGTCGTTTCTTCACTACTTAGCATCATCGATCCCTCCTGACCAATCATACATTGGAATACTTGGTTTAGCTTTATTTTGCTTAGGTGCAGTTGGTTGTGCTTTTTGAGCCATTTCTTGTCGGCGCTGTTGACGTGATCGTTGCACATCGGCACTAGTTTTGATATTTTGTTTTTCCCAGCTCAATAAGATCTTATCAATATACTTCAAACTGTAAACCTGATTTAAAACGGCCTCACGTAAAGCTAAAACGATCAATTCGGGTGAATAATTCTCTGTATTGAGCCAACTATCGATCGTTTGTAGTTCCATCGGGGTCAAAAGCCGGCCAAATTCGACCTCAATATTTTTATAAACTTCTTGCTTACTGGTCGTTTTGTTTTGTGTTAGTTCAGCTGTTACTTCATTTTGTTCTAAAGCAAATAATTTCTCGTAAAGTAGCGTAAAATCATACTTGTCATACTTACGTCCCGCCACATCAGTTGCTGTCGTTAATCTAAGAAATTTTTTTTCGATCAAATTACGCAATAAATTTCCCAGCTTACTAGTATCAAGCTGCATACTTTGTGAAATTTCAGTTAGATCGATCGCGTTTCCCTGCTGCGTTCGACTCATGAGCTGTAACATCAAGATAAACTCAGCTTCATCTAGTCCTAACTGACGATAATTATTCAACAATAGATTGGAAACTGTCATTTGTCCAGCAGCTAAATATTTTCGTATTATTTTATCCATCTTGATCTTCCTTTTTAAGTAAAAAACAGGACACAACACTCGGTCATGTCCCGCAGCCCACCAACTATTATGGGTAGATCCGGTTTAATAAACGTGGGAATGGAATAGCTTCCCGGATATGGTCTTCACCTGTGATCCAAGTTACCGCACGTTCCAGACCAAGTCCAAAGCCAGAGTGTGGTACACTACCGTAGCGCCGTAGATCTAAGTACCATTCATAATCAGCTTTATTTAAACCTGCATCTTCAATTTGTTTTGCTAAATATTCTGGATCGGTCGCACGCTCAGAACCACCGATGATCTCACCATAGCCTTCTGGCGCTAACAAGTCAGCACACACAACTAAGTCTTCTCTAGTTGGATGTGGTTTCATGTAAAATGGTTTGATCGCTTTAGGGTAGTTCAACACAAAAACAGGTTTGCTGAAGTGTTCTGCCAAATAAGTTTCTTCTGGCGAACCGAAATCTTCGCCCCATTTTACATCTGGGAATTTACCTGATTCTTGTAATAATTTGATCGCATCATCATAGGAAATTCGTGGATAAGGTAGTTGCGTATAGCGCTTGAGGACTTCCTTATCTCGTCCTAAAATATCAAGTTCGTAGTCACAATTTTCAAGTACTTTTTCAACCAAGTAAGCAATATAGCGTTCTTGGATCTCTAAACTTTCTTCTTGATGCATAAATGCCATTTCTGGTTCGATCATCCAAAATTCGATCAAATGACGACGTGTCTTGGATTTTTCCGCTCTAAATGTTGGCCCGAAAGTAAAGACTTTACCATAAGCCATTGCCCCAGCTTCAGCATAAAGCTGACCTGATTGTGAAAGATAAGCATCTTTTTCAAAATATTCAGTATGGAACAATTCTGTTGTGCCTTCAGGAGCACTACCGGTCAAGATCGGTGAATCCAACTTGATGAAACCTTCCTTGTTGAAGAATTCATAAGTTGCACGGATCATTTCGTTTCTGATCTTCATGATCGCAAATTGACGCTTCGAACGCAACCAAAGATGACGATGATCCATCAAGAAATCTGTCCCGTGTTCTTTAGGAGTGATCGGATAGTCTTCACTTTGACCTACCAGTTCAATATCTTCAATTTCGATCTCATAGCCAAAGTGTGAGCGTGTATCTTCATGGATCGTACCTGTGACGTACATACTTGCTTCTTGTCTTACTTCTTTTGCAAGCTTAAATACATCTTCAGAAACATTATTCTTAACTACGACTCCTTGAAAATAAGCTGTTCCGTCGCGCAGCTGTAAAAAGGCGATTTTACCGCTGGAGCGCTTATTAGTCAACCAAACTCCAATTCTTACTTTTTGGTCAACATAGTCTTTAGCGTTAATAATACTGATAGTTTCCACTAAATTTTTCCTCCTATTTTATTTACTATATTTTTCAACAAATTTTTCTATTCGTACGATCGCCTCACGCAGATCTTCAAGTGAAGTTGCATAACTCAAACGAATATGTCCGGGCATTCCAAAGGCTTCCCCTGGAACTACAGCAACAAAGGCCTCGCTCAATAAGGCATCAGCAAAACTTGATGCATCACTAAATCCCGTTGCTTTTAAAGCTTTTTGAATGTTAGGGAATAGGTAAAAGGCTCCTTCTGGCTTAGCTGTCAGCTCGAAACCAGGGATCTTCTCCACTAAAGGATAGATCTCATTTAGTCGTGTTTCATACGCTTGGCGCATCTCTTCAACACAAGCTTGATCTTGTTCCAAAGCTGCTAAGGCTGCATATTGGCTGACCGCCGAAAGATTTCCAGTCGCATGCCCGACCACAGCACCTAACTTAGCGATCAATTCTTTCTTCGCCAAAGTATAGCCCACACGCCACCCAGTCATCGAGTACGTTTTAGAAAAACCATTGATCAATATCGTTTGCTGCTTGATTGCTTCTGAAAGTTCAACTAAAGAAACAAAGCTGTTTCCATTATAAACTAACTTATTATACATGTCATCAGCAATTAGCCAGATATTATTTTTTACGGCCCAATTTCCGATCGCTTCTAACTCAGCTCTAGTGTAAATGACACCAGAAGGGTTTTGCGGTGAGTTAATGATCACGGCCTTCGTTTTTTCAGTTCGTTTAGCTTCAAGAGCAGCTACCGTTACCTTTAAGCTCTTAGTTTCAGGCAATACAAAAACTGGCTTACCTTCAGCTAACTTGACTTGTTCACTATAACTGACCCAATATGGCAAGGGGATCAAGACTTCATCGCCTGGATCAAGGATCGTTTGGCTGACCGCATATAAAGAGAATTTTCCCCCTACTGTAACAGCAACATTTTCAAACGTATAATCAGTGTGATATTGAGCATTAGTTGTTTTAGCGATCGCTTTGCGCAATTCAACGATCCCTAAAGCAGCGGTGTAAAAATCTGATTTTCCCGCTTGGATCGCTTGGATCGCTGCTTTTTTGATATGTTCTGGCGTATTGAAATTAGGCTCACCAGCAGTTAAATTTTTGACATCATAGCCGTCTTTTTGTAATTGCTTTGCCTTAGCTGACAAAGCTAAAGTTGCTGAGGGTGAAACATTTTGTACTCTTTTTGATAATTCCATCTTGAATGGCCCCTTTAATTAAATATTTTGGATCGTTTTAACAATTTTTCCTGTTTTAAAATCAAGTAGATCATAACAAAGATTGCCGTAAGAATTGAGATAACTTATTTCCCAGACTGGTTTATTTTTATGCATCCCTAAAGCAGTATGGGTGATTTTTTTCACATTCCCAGTTTGCTGAGTGATCTTTTTGGCACTTGCTTCAGAGATCCCTTCGTTTTGCCGGTAAACGTTGATCTTCTTACCATTTTGTGCAACGATGGCATAAATTTTTTGTTTTTTATCATTAGTTCCTGCGACCGTGTAATAAGTATGATTTCGATTGTAGTGATAAAAGGCCGTCTCTTCTTTTAAGCCAGCGTATTGTTGTGCTAATTGCGTTGCTTGCTTTTTAGCATTTCTCATAGGCGAAAGTGCCAAGTTGAAAATAACGAGCACTAATACCAAGACGGTCAAAACTCCGAGATACCACAAACGATGCTTTGTTTTCTTTTTGATCCTCGTTGTCCGCTTCATAAATTCCTTCCTCTAGTCAAAAACTGTTTATTTCAATTATACCAAGTTAGCGCTGTTTGTCATGTAAAAAATCAGCAACTAATTTCGGGATCTCAGCTGTCAAAACTGGGCGTAATTCTAATTTATCTGGGAAGACCTGCTTAAATTCTTTACCATAACGCTTAGTCAAGATCCTTGAATCTAATAAGACAAAAGCTCCACGATCATTTGGCGTCCGGATCAAGCGACCAAAGCCCTGTTTTAGCCGCAAAACTGCTTCAGGTAAAGCTAATGTCGTAAACGGATCATCGCCGACTTGGCGTGCACGCTCATATCGAACTTGATTAAATAAGGTATTAGGTGCTTGAAATGGTAAACGTACGATCACTAAAAGCTCTAATAATTTTTCGGGTAGATCTATCCCTTCAAAAAATGTCCCCGTCGCAAGCAAGATCGCTGTCTGACTTTGATTCAAGGTAAAACGTTTCTTTAACTTTTCGGGACTTCCATTGACACCTTGAGCTAAAACTTCTCTTTCTTTGGTAAGACCTAAGACTGCTAGATACTCATAAGTTCGTTCAAGTTCATCTAATGAATTGAATAAGATCATTGTCTGACATTGATTTTTAGCAGTTAGATCATAAATAGTCTTAGCTAGGTACTTAACATATTCCTCATTTTCAGTCGCACCAACATTAGGCGCGTCCTTTGCGATCAACGCTAAGGTTTTTTGATAGTCAAAATTACCTTGGTAGCTCAATAAACGCGTATCTTTAGGTAGGTCTAATTGTTTTAACGTATAAGCATGAGTTTGCTTTGTAAATAAACCTGCACCTAAAAACAATACATGTTCAAACTTTGGATACACTTTACTTTGTAAGAAGTCAGCTCCATCTAAATAGCTGAAGTGTAAACGTAAATGTGCAGTTTCTTGTTCAGCGATACTCAACCAGGTCAATTGCTTAGTTTGGTTAGCTTCAAGATCCGTAAAGGCTAATTTTTGCCAGGGCTCAAAGGCTGTCACTAATTGCGAAGCTAATCTAAAGAAATCCAATAAGTATAACGTCGCCGTTTGATCGATCTGTTCTAAACGGCTGGCTTGGAAAAAAACTTTTTGTAGCCACGCAAATTGCTGTAAAAAACCGTCATAGGCGCGAGTTATCTTATTGATCACACCATAATGTTCCTTTAAAAATCCCAAAAACTTCTTTTCAGTTAATGGTTGCTCAGTGATCCCATTTTGTCGGAATCTTAGGAATCTTCGCATAAAAGCAGCCCTCAGACCCCACATATCATGATCTAACACTTGGAGATCTTTTAAAAGAGCATGGTATTGTTTTTTAGTCAACAGACTTTGCTCGATCAATTGTTCAAATGAAAATGAGATCTGCGACTCCATTTTGACTAACATACTATCACAGAGGATCTTGATCTCATCAAAATCCAAAACTTGCTGAACACTTTTAGCTACTGTAGCTGGGAGATTTTGAGCTTCATCAACGATCAATTCCAAGTCATTGCCCTTAAAATCAGTGGCATGGGTCAATAGATATGCATGATTTGTAATGATAAATGAAGCGTTTTCTTTGGCGATCTCATTTAAGCGTAAATAATCGACGCGATAAAATGGACTGGTTGGCTCTAAACTATCAAAACCAGTATGCTCGATATTAGCAAATAAAGGATCTTGCCGTGTCGTCAATCTAAGCTCATCAAGGTCACCGGTCTTGGTCTGTAATAACCAAACGATCAAACGCATCTGTAATAAACGCGAATTTTTATTGTAAGGTTGTTTCAACGAACGCCAAAACTTATCTAGATCGATATAATGACGATTTCCTTTTAAAACAACGACATCAAGATCAAATGGGAAAAGATTTTTCAAGGTCAGATTGATCTCTTCTGCCAGTTGGGCTTGAAGGGCTGTTGTTGCCGTACTGATCACGATACGCTTATCTTGGGTCGAAGTGTATGCGGCCGGCACTAAATACCCCAAAGTCTTTCCCATCCCGGTCGGTGCTTCAAGTAACAAGCGCCGTTCGTTTGGATCATCAAAGAAATCGGCGATCGTAGACATCATTTTGACTTGCTCATCACGCCACTCGATACTTCCTGAAAAGAGTTGTTCTTGTTCTTCTTTAGTCTTAGGAAATGTCAGGGCTATATTATCCCTTGTCTTGAAATTTGGTCTCAAAATAACCAAGTCTTCGATCTGCATCCACTTTTTAGCTAACGGCTGGGCTTTTTTTCTTTGCTTAGCATATGCTTCTTTAAAACACTCTGCTGTATCATAAAGCAACGCACCGCTCAAGTTACATAAAGTTTGTAAGACACTTGATGGTAACAATTCTAAACGTTTCTGCAAGAGCAAAAATAACTCTGCCGTAACATAGGTATCACTATCTGCTTGATGCGGGCGTTCATGCTTGATCCCAAGATAGTTACCCAGATCAACTAATCGATATGAAGGTTGCGTCGGCAATAAGATCTGAGCCAACTGCACCGTATCGATACCCTTTAATTCAAGTTCAGGATAGCCCGCACGCTCAAACTCTGCATTTAAAAAGCGATAATCCTGCATGATATTATGCGCTACAAAAACTGTATCCTGTAACAATGCATAGATCGTATCCGCTACATCACTGAATAATGGTGCTTTGGAAACATCACTGTTCTTGATCCCGGTCAGCTTTTGTACTTCTGGTGGGATCGGACATTGTGGGTCGATCAACGTGCTAAAGGTATCTGAGATTTTTCCATTTTCAATAAAAGTACAACTAAATTGGATAATTCTTCCAGTTCCATCCAATGCAGGGGTCGTCATCTCAAGATCGACTACTGCATAGGTTTTTGATTTAGTCATTTATCATCACCGACTTTAAATAATCTTTCTGACAATAATTCTATCACACTCAGTTTAAAAATAAATAACCAGTGATCAGCTCGGTTTGAGCGAACTATCCTTAATTACCGGTCTAAACTTGTCGCCTAAACACTAAACAGGTATAATCTAGTTTGAGACTTATCCATCCTTATTTAGCGGTATGGTATAATTTAGTTTGAAATTGCAATGTTTTTCATTGTAAATATTTAGAATAGACACGATAGAAAGGGTGCTCTTTTTGCTTAGCACACAAAAAAAGACCGGCCAAGGTTTTAGTCATGCTAAGATCATTTTGATCGGTGAGCATGCGGTCGTATACGGGCAACCAGCGATCGCTTTACCACTAAAAACACTTAAGACTCATGCTAAGATGACTTTGCGCCAAGATGACCAACAAATACTAGAAAGTAGTTACTATACGGGTCCGATCGCTAAAGTCCCCGAATTTATGCAGGGGATCAAACATTTAGTCATGTATATCTTGACTCAACAAAATAAAGAGATCGGCTTTACGCTTCAGGTAACTAGCCAATTACCGATCGAACGCGGGATGGGCTCATCAGCCTCGGTCGCAGTAGCGATCATCCGCGCGATGTACGATCTATTTTCTCTAGAACTTGATCATCAAACGCTCTTAAAACTTGCTGATGTGGCTGAAAAAGATACACATAAAAATCCAAGTGGCTTAGATGCAGCGACGACCTCTTCGGCCACTCCGATCTGGATGATCCGTGACCAAACGATCGACCCGATCCCACTTGAGCTAGATGCTTATTTGGTGATATGTGATAGTGGTATCAAAGGTCAGACTTCGCAAGCGATCGCAACTGTCAAAGAAAAACTTCAAGCTACACCTACTGCGACTAAAAACATGATCACAGCGATCGGAGCTTTAAGCTGGCAAGCACGCAAGCAATTAGCACAAAATGACGTTTTAGGTCTAGGTCAGACGCTAAATGCAGCCCAAAAATATTTAAGGCAATTAGATGTCAGCGAGCCAACACTAGATAAGTTGATCGAACTAGCTTTGCAAAATGGAGCTTTAGGCGCTAAATTGACTGGTGGTGGCCGTGGAGGTTGTTTTATCTGTCTTGTCAAAGATCAGCGCTCAGCCAAGCAACTCTCCGATCTTTTGCTCGCTAACGGCGCGATCGCAGCTTGGATCGAACCACTCAAAAAATGATCATCAGTTAGAAAGCTAAAAATGTGTGACTGATCATATATAGTTATCAATGTAGCACTATGAAAGGAAAACTATATCGCTTTCTGGTCATTAGACCAACACATTTATATAGGTAATATCAGATGAAAACACCTAAAGTAACTGCTCGTGCACATACAAATATCGCACTTGTTAAATATTGGGGCAAAGCAGATGAGGAACTCATCATCCCGCAAAACAATTCCCTTTCTTTGACGTTGGACCATTTTTACACCGATACGACTGTCCAATTCGATCCAACTTTGACAGCTGACCAGTTCACACTCAACGGTCAAGCCCAAGAAACAACTAAGATCACTAAATTTTTGGACATTATTCGGCAAATGGCTGCTAGCCAACTTTTTGCACGAGTCGAATCGACTAACCACGTCCCGACTATGGCTGGATTAGCCTCTTCTGCGAGTGCTTATGCTGCCTTAGCTTTAGCTGGCAGCAAAGCTTTGGGCTTAGATCTTAGCTCTAAAGACTTATCACGCTTAGCTCGCCGTGGTTCTGGTTCTGCTTGTCGCTCGATCTATGGTGGTTTTGTGGAGTGGCAAAAAGGTGATTCTGATCAGACATCATATGCAGTTCCTTTGGTGGAAAATTTAGATTGGGACCTAAAAATGATCGCGATCGTTGTCAACGATAAACAAAAAAAGATCGCTTCACGCGCTGGCATGCAAAATGTTGTCCATACTTCACCTTACTATTCAGCTTGGGTAAAACGTTCAAAAGAAGATCTCTTAGCACTCAAACAAGCGATCGCGGAAAAAGATTTTACACAATTAGGTAAGATCGCAGAAGGTAATGCTATGTGTATGCACGCTTTAAATCTTAGTGCGACACCACACTTTAACTATTTTGAAGCTGAAAGTCTAAAAGCAATGCAACTTGTCGAGCAATTGCGTGGTCAAGGGCTAGAGTGTTACTACACGATGGATGCTGGGCCTAACGTCAAGGTCATCTGTCAAGGAAAAGATCTTAAAGCTATCGTAGATTCATTAAGTCAAGAATTTTCAAACGAGCAACTTTTAGTCGCCTCAGCTGGTCCTGGCGCAGAGATCTTAGAAATTAAAAATTCGGAAAGGAATTGATTTTTTGCCTACTGTAAAAGCTCCAGGAAAACTCTATATTGCTGGTGAATATGCCGTTGTTGAACCTGGACAACCGGCTATTTTGATTGCAGTCGATCAATTCGTTTATGCCACGATCAGTCAAGCCAAGCAAGGTCTAGTCTCCTCAAAACAATTGCTAGGTCAAGATATCTCTTGGACACGTAAAAACGATCAACTGCAAACGGCCCAAGCGACCTCAAAATTTGCCTATGTCCTCAAAGCCATCGAACTGACTGAACGCTATGCTAAAGAACAAAATTGCCAGCTATCGACTTTCAAATTACAACTTGATAGTGATCTAGATAGCCCTGATGGCAAAAAATATGGCCTAGGTTCTTCAGCAGCCGTTACTGTTGCCACAGTCAAAGCGCTGGCTGCCTACTACAAATTAGCGCTGACTCCACTTGAGATCTTCAAGCTCGCAGCCAGCGCTCATTATCTCGTTCAAAAAAATGGTTCACTAGGTGATATTGCAGCTAGTAGCTTTGGTGGCTGGATCGCCTATCATTCCTTTGATCGTTCATGGTTGCTCCAAGCATTAAAAGACCATTCCCTGACCGAATTATTAAAGCTCACTTGGCCTAAACTGCAGATCGAACCTCTTAAAGCGCCACCACGATTGCGCCTTTTGATCGGTTGGACTGGTTCACCTGCTTCAACTTCCAATCTAGTCAATGAAGTTGCGCTCTCAAAAGAGGAACGCCAACGTAAATATGACTATTTTCTAGAACAAAGTATGCTCTGTGTTTCCCAAATGATCGCTGCTTTCAAGCAACAAGATCTGGAAATGATCATGCAACAACTGGCACGTGATCGCGAATTATTGCGCTCACTTGAAACATTTTCCCAAGTGACCATCGAGACCCCTAAATTACATCAGCTGATCACCTTAGCCCAAAAATTTGGTGGTCAAGCTAAAACTTCAGGTGCTGGTGGTGGGGATTGTGGGATCGCTATTTTGGCTAAAGAGCGCCCTTTAAATGAGCTCTTAAGCGCTTGGAGACAAGCTGGGATCACTCCACTTCCCTTTAATATTTACTCTACTTTAGACAGGAGCTGAGCCGATGGATATCCACGCACACCGTAAAGATGAACATGTTTTTATTGCTGAAAAGCAATACCGCCCCATTGCTGATAATGGTTTAGATCAAGTCCGCCTCTTACCTGCGACCTTACCAGAGCTTGGACTAGATGAGATAACGCTCACGACTACATTGGCTGGAAAACAGGTAGCTTACCCTTTCTTTATCAATGCAATGACTGGTGGGAGTCCTCAAACCGATAAAATAAATGAAAAATTAGCCTATGTTGCAAACAAGACCGGGCTAGCTATGGCAACTGGCTCGCAAAGTGTCGGACTCAAAGCTCCTAAATATGCCCAAGGTTTCACAACTTTACGGGCTTTGCTCCCAGAAAATATGGTGATCGGTAATCTTGGGGCTGATCACCCTTTAGAAAATTGTCAAAAAGCGGTCGCCATGCTGTCCGCTGATGCCTTGGAATTACATTTAAATGCGGCCCAGGAATTAGTTATGCCTGAAGGTGACCGTAGTTTCTACTGGTTAGAAAATTTAAAGCAGGTCACCCAAAATTTAGCTGTCCCTGTGATCGTTAAAGAAGTTGGCGGTGGGATCTCACCACTTGCTTTAGCCAAGTTAAAACAATGTCACGTCAAGTATGTCGACCTTTCCGGAAAAGGTGGAACTAATTTTATTGCGATCGAAAATGAACGCCGTAAACGAAAAGAATATCACTTTTTGACCGATCTTGGTTTGACGACAGCTGAGGTCTTACTAGCAGCTCAGCCCTATAAAGCTGATTTTTCTTTTACAGCTTCTGGTGGGATCAGAAATGCATTAGATATCGCTAAATGTATTGCGCTAGGAGCAGATAATGTGGGGATCTCAGGCTTATTTTTACACACCCTCTTAAAAGAAGACACTACCGGTTTGATCGCATTGATCGAAGACCTCAAACAACAATTGGCGCAGATCATGCTATTAGTAAGCTGTAAAAATATTACTGAATTACAACAAGCGCCTTACGTTTTATCAGCTGAATTACTGGCTTTCAGATCACAACTTTAAAGTAATACCGTTCCTAACTGGAGCGGTTTTTTTATATTTTAAAGAGTTACTTTTAATTTTGACAAAAAAAGAATATAATTGGCACTAACTTATATTTAGAAGGTGAGCTTATGCATTTTGCAACAACATTCAAACCACAAAACTACGATCTTTATTTTGACTTAGATCGCCAACAAAAACATTTCTTTGGTAAAACAACGATCACTGGTTTGGCTTTAACTGAGACCGTTTGGCTTCATCAAAAAAAACTTCAGATCACTGAAGTCTTGGTCAATGGGCAACCTCACGCCTTTAACCTTGATGAAACAAAAGATGCCCTTTACCTAGAACTTGGCTTTACTGGAAAAGTCACTTTAGAAATTACATATACTGCAAAGTTGACTGATACAATGATGGGGATCTACCCTTCTTACTACGAGTTAGCAGGACAAAAAAAGCAATTGATCGGGACGCAATTTGAAACTGATGCAGCCCGAGAAGCCTTTGTCTGTGTCGATGAACCTGACGCCAAAGCGACTTTTGATCTGGCTATAAAATTCGATGAACAGCCAGGTGAACAAGTCTTAAGCAATATGCCAGAAAAAAGTGTTAGCGCTGGGGTCCATTATTTTGAAACGACTCCTAAAATGTCAACTTACCTTGTCTGCTTTGTTTTAGGAGAACTGCAAAGCAAAACCACTACGACTACTTCTGGGATCAAAGTAGGTGTGTTTTCAACTAAAGCTCACCAGCCAAAAGAATTAGATTTTGCTTTAGATATTGCCAAACGTGCCCTTGATTTCTTTGAAGACTATTACCAAACGCCTTATCCGCTCCCACATTCTTGGCAAGTGGCTTTGCCAGATTTTTCAGCCGGTGCGATGGAAAATTGGGGGATCATTACTTATCGAGAAGCCTATCTTTTGCTAGACCCCGACAATACGACTTTAGAGACCAAACAAAGGGTCGCAACTGTGATCGCACATGAATTGGCACATCAATGGTTTGGCGATCTAGTAACGATGAAATGGTGGGATGATCTGTGGTTAAATGAAAGCTTTGCCAATATGATGGAGTATGTTTGCATCGATGCGCTAGAACCAAGCTGGAAGATCTGGCAAACTTTTCAAAGTACTGAAGTCCCATTAGCTTTGAACCGGGATGCTTTAGCTGGAGTCCAGTCCATCTATACGCCAGTCGAAGATCCGGCCGAGATCGATGCACTCTTTGATAGTGCGATCGTTTATGCTAAAGGAGCCCGCATGCTTGTTATGGTCCGCGCCTTGATCGGTGATACTGCCTTACGCCTAGGATTAAAACAATATTTTGCCAGTCATGCCTATGGTAACGCCACTGGGGCTGATCTTTGGCAAGCTTTAACGCAAAAAACAGAGCTTGATCTTCCAAAAATAATGGCTACTTGGCTCAATTGCCCTGGTTATCCGGTAGTTAGTGTTAAAAAAATAGGGAACGATCTTTTGCTCGAACAGCGGCAATTCTTTACTGATCCTAGTGTAACGTCCGACCAACTATGGCCGATCCCCTTGATGAGTAATTACCCTGAATTACCCGCTTTAATGACTCAAAAACGTTTGATCCTCAAAGACTATACTAGTCTAAGACAAAAACATGGCTCTACTTTACAATTAAATGTGAACAATAACGCACATTTTATCGTTGCTTACAGTCCTGAGCTCTTAGTTGATCTTCTAAAAAAATCACCCCAAACGGATACACTCACACGTTTTAGTTTACTGCAAGATCTAGTTTTATTGGCTCAAGCTCAAGTTATTTCATTGCCCCAAGTCCTTGAATTAGCGGCTAACTTCAAAAATGATCATAGCCAATTAGTTACACGAGCTTTACTGCAATTATTAGATCTCTTAAAACTCTTTGTTGGCTCAGACACTACTGCACATGATGATCTGTGTACTTTAGTGGTCAGTTTTACAAGTATTTTAAAGGCCAGCCTTAGCCAAGAACCAGCGAGTTTTTCTCAGCTAGACCAAGAATTGATACAACCACTACTTTTAAAGACTGAACTTTACGCTAAAGTCAAGCAGGTCGTAGATGAACAATTATATTTCCCTCCAACTAAGACTGATTGGGCTAAACTACCAGCTGAGATCCGAGGCGTGGCACTTAAAAATATGTTAGTAAATCATAATTCAGATGCTTGTTTCACTGAATTTTTCAAGGAATACCAACAAAGTGTCGATCCTAGCTATAAGGTAGATCTCAGACAAGCTTTGACTAGCTCACCTAAAGTAGCGCAATTGACCGAATTATTAGCTAATTTCAAAGATCCGGCTGTCATCAAGCCCCAAGATCTCAGAGCTTGGCTAGAAGAGATCTTAGCCAATCCAGTCGGGCAAAAACTGGCTTGGGCTTGGCTCAAACAAAATTGGACTTGGTTAGAAGAAACTGTAGGTGGAGACATGGAATTTACTACCTATATCACCGTGATCGGCAAAACGCTCAGCTCACCCGAACTTTATGCCGATTTCAACACTTTCTTTGAACCTAAATTAGCCGAACCTGGTTTAGCTCGCGAGATCAACTTAGCTAAACATGCGATCTTTGCCCGAGTAAACTTACTTAAAGTGCAACAGTCAAATGTAGCGCAAGCACTCAGTTCACTAGCTTGGTATCAAAAACACTCATAAACAGATAAGATCTTCACAAACAATGCAAACGACCAGGCCCCCACGATGCAGATCCATCATGGAGGCCTGGTTGTTTATATAGCACAGATCGTATCGTCTCATGCATTATTTTTTAGTAGATAACAACTGGTTCACTTTGACTCAAATTATTGAAAACATTAGCCGCTTCACTTGGTTTCATATTGACACACCCTAAAGAACCTTCTTTAAGATAAGCTGTGTTTGACCAATTTTTCCGCCAATCTGCATCATGAAAACCACAACCGTCTAAAGTAAATGGCACCCAATATTCTACTGGACTAGCATAAGCTGCCCCATCAGCTCTTGATCCCCGTAAGGTCGTCTTTGTTTGTTTATACATAACATAAAAGACTCCCTTAGGTGTATCATTATGTGTACTTTGGGTCCCCGTCACAACATCGATGGAAGCGACTTGTTGACCATCACGATAAGCCCACAAATGTTGTTTTTCGATCGAAACTTCAACATAAGTGTTACCGATCCCACCATTAGTTGTGGTATCGTAGCCTGTGCCACGTGTGTCATAGCCTTTACCGTAGATATCTTGCTTGGCATCAACTTTTGTTTCACCATTTTCCAGAGCTTTTGTCAAAGTCTTTTCAGCTTTATCAGCACTGATCGCCCAACCATAGGTCCCAGCCGGAACGCTTATCTCATTTCCTTCACTTGTCTTAAAAGCTAAGCTCTTATTTAAGGTGGCTTGTTTTTGATTGATCTCGACCACTTTATTCTTTAACGCTTGCGTATCGAATTGATATTTCCCAGCTTGATACCGAGCTGAGGTTAAAATATCCGCTGTCGTTAACTCATATTCTGTTTTTTGTACCGTGTACGTGATCTTTTTACCGGTCAATTTTTTTAGTTTCTTTTCCTCTTGTTTAACAATCGCACTGTTTTCTTTGACTGGCTTTAAGTATTTAGCTGTCAGATAGATATCTTTATTGCCTTCTTTTTGGCTGAACTCTTTTAAGATCGCTGAAACATCGTATTTGTTTCCTGTTTGTTCTTTGACGACCTTGACTTTATCTCCTTCTAAGATCGCATAAGCATCAACTGGTGCTTTTCGTGACTGATCAGCCTCATTTAGTTTTGCTTCTACATTTGCTTTTAGCGAAGCCACTTTTTTACCATCAACTTTAGCTGGAGTCAAAGTATAATTGATCTTTTTGTCATTTGGTAAAGTCGTGGCTTGTTTTTTCAAGATAGCTTCAAATTTTGCTAGATCTTTTGAGCTAAATTCTGATTCGGTCGGCTCTGCCGTATAGATCAATTGCTTGTTAAGATAGACCTTCTTTTCAACTTTAGCTGCAGCTAGCTTTTCTTGTGCCTCTTTAGCGTTCAAGCCACCAACATTGATCCCATTGATCGTAACATTTTCATTGAAATGGGTCCGCTGTTGATAGATAAAATAAGCACCACCAATAAAAGCTAACATCGCAATTCCAACATAGAGTATAACTTTGGTTTTGTATTTCATATCGCACCTCTAATTGAATTATTACAATTATGTTACAACATTTTACAAAAAAATAGATAAAGTCCATATAATTGTGTAAAAGTTAAAAGGCCATGTA
>OFFV01000679.1_pt1 | contig 24301 bp, 21 predicted proteins | sample 1521461 | NCBI WGS metagenome assembly OFFV01 (sample SAMEA3504120, study PRJEB24116) | mouse gut metagenome | biome: mouse gut; feature: mouse-associated habitat; material: faeces | place: Denmark | collected 2011 | reverse complement strand
CTGAGCCGCCCGTTGGTGACGGTGGAGGAGTTGCCTAGGTAGTCCATCTGGAGGGTGCCACCCAGGAAAAGGTCGATGCCGTAGAGGCCGGCCATCTGGGCCACCGCCCGGTTGGAGCGCAGGTTTCCGTCCGGCCCGCAGAAGAAGATATCTGGCCGCGCTGTGGCGTACTCGTTCATCCCCAGCTCCCCGCCGAAGGCACAAATCTGCTTGACCCAGCCCGCCTCGATAGCGGGGATGAGGGTGGGATGGGGATTGAGGACCCAATGGGTGCAGATGCGGCCCTTAAGCCCCAGCTCCTGGCCGTAGGTGGGGAGCAGCAGCTCGATGGCCGCCCCGTTGTAACCGATGCCATGGTTCAGGGTCTTCACTTCGTGTTTGGCGTAGATACCCTTGATGACCATCATGCCCATAAGGATGTGTTCATCCTGGATTTTCTGGGGATCGCGGGTAAAAAGCGGCTCCATGGGATAAGGCTCGTCAGCTTTAACGATGTAGTCCACCCAACCGGCAGGGACATCCACTCTGGGCAGTTCATCGGTCTCCACAATCTCGTTCACCTGGGCGATGACAATGCCGTTTTTAAAGGCGGTGGCCTCCACAATTATGGGGGTCTCCTCGGTATTGTAACCGGTGTAAAGCCGCCCGTACTTATCAGCCTTGTCCGCCGCAATGAGGCAGACCTGGGGAGTCAGGTCCACAAAGAGCCGCCCATACAGCTCCATATAGGTGTGGATGGCACCGATGCGGAGCTTCTCCTCCGCCAGCATCTGAGCCAGCCGGAGGCTCTGCACCCCGGCAAAGGCGAAATTCAATTCCTTGGCGATGCCCTTTTCAAAAAGATCCAGATGTTCGTCCCTAGAAATAGAGGGGATGAGCATATTGAGGTTATGTACCTTTTCGGGATCCACCTGAGTCAGCGACCTGGCCAGGAAAGCTGCCTGCTTTTGGTTGCAGCCTTCCAGCACCACCCTGTCTCCAGGACAGATAACCCCCTCCAGGAAAGGAACGATATTTTCGGTAAATACCACTTTCCCATCGGTGTACTGCTTCACCTTGTCCTTCCGCTCCAACTTGGATCTTCTCTCGTTATCCCAGACCATTGCCATTTCTCCTTTCTTCCACCAAGGCAGTATAACCGCCGTAATTTAAGGGGGCCTAACTAAGTCTGATAAAAATTTGTTTTTCTGTCCCTTATAATATCATTGACTTTTAATATCGTCTAATATATAATTTGGTACATACAAATATCAAAAAAGATATCAAACGAAAGAGGCACTTCTTATGATTGATCTCCACTCCCTCACCTACTTTAAGAAGGTGGCGGAACTCCAGCATCTCACTAGGGCGGCGGAGGAGCTGCGGGTGGCCCAGCCCTCCCTAAGCCGGACCATCGCCGGCCTGGAGGCGGAGCTGGGGGTAAAACTGTTTGACCGGGTAGGCAAGGGTATCGTCCTCAACCGCAACGGGGCCATCCTCCTACGGCATACCAACAGCGTCCTTCGGGAACTGGCAGATGCCCAAGCGGAACTGGCGGATCAGGAGGCGGAGGGAAACCGGACGGTGACCATCTCCCTTTTTGCCGCCAGCAAGCTCCTCCCTCAGCTGATCTCCGACTTTAAGGCGGAGTTCCCCTCCATCCGCCTCCAAATCATTCAGCACGATCTCCGGGAACAGGGGGAGGGGGAGCGGGACATCGCCATCTTCTCCTCGGTGCAGCCTGCTGTGGGGGAAAATGAGCGGGTCCTTATCGAAGAGGAGCTGCTCTTGGCCCTCCCTGAGGGGAGTCCCCTGGCCAGCCAACGGATACTGCCCCTTTCCGACCTGGCGGAGATGGAGTTCATCTGCCTGCATAAAGGTAAGAGCCTGCGGACCATCACCGACCTGTACTGCCAGATGGCGGGCTTTTCCCCCAGGGTGGTGCTGGAGTGCGACAGCCCGGAGACGGTGCGGGAACTGATCTGCGCCGGAATGGGCATCTCCTTTGTCCCCTCTATCACCTGGCGGGGAATGGATACTCGAAACATCGTTCTGCGCCGCATCTCCTCCCCGGTTTGCAAGCGGTGCATCAACCTCAGCTGGCGGAAGAAGGGATACCTCTCCCCTGCGGTGATTCTTTTTCGGGATTTTGTCCAAGATTATTTCGCTGTCCTTTCCCAGCAGTAACAAACTGATAAATACAAAATCCCCCCTTGCGTCTTCTCCTGTTGGAGAAAAAACAAGGGGGGATTTCTTTTATGCTTTTGCGACTATTGATAACAATTAACACATTATTTATTAACAAAAAATGTATTTTACATCATATATTTTCAGCGCTACGATATAAACAAAATTAGCAAAGAGCTGGCCTCCAAAATAGTTGTTTTGCCAGTCTCTCTGGAAGGGAAGGGTTATCCAAAATGGGTGTGTATGGTTTTGGACTGATTGGAGCATTTATGTTTTTAGGGTGTTTTCTGGGAAATTTGCTGGGAAACGCCTTGGGACTGGGCAGCGATGTGGGAGGCGTGGGCTTTTCCATGGTCTTTCTCATCCTCTACCAAATCTGGCTGGAGAAAAAGGGGAAAAAGCTACATAAGGCCACCGAAGGGGGTATCCAGTTCCTCTCCGGTCTTTACATTCCAGTGGTGGTGGCGATGTCCATGAACCAGGATGTCTTTTCAGCGCTGGCCCATGGACTGGTGCCGGTGCTTTCCGGGACCTTGGCAGTGGTGGTCAGCCTGCTGGCCATCCCACTCATTTACAAAGTGCTTGTAAGAAAATAATAGGAGGTAGGTACAGATGGCAATCTTTGCGAAAATGGCGTCCTCTTACGGCCTGGTAGGTTCCTTTATTTTAGTTACGGTGGTGATGATGGCTGGCTATTCCCTGGCCGGCCTCATCCATCAAAAGCGGATGGGCGCAGCCTTCTCCATCCTTCTGGCCCTGGTGGTGGCCTGGGTGGGCGGCGTCATTGCAAACGGGCAGCAGGCGGCCTATGGTGCGGAACTCATCTCCAGCGTCAGCCATGGTATCACCGATGTAAAATTTATTACTCAAAGCGGTTCCTTCCTGGCCATCTTTGGTGGTATTGGCATCCTGGGCGGCGGCATGATGCGGGACTACACGATCATCTCCACCGCCTGGGGCGTCAAGGGAGAGAACATCATCAAAGCCGGGCTCGCTGGTTTTATCGCCCTGCTCCTGGGGCTTATCATCTCCTACCTCAGTGGGGTGGGCATTGGCTATGCCTTTGGTTACCGGGATCCTTACGAGCTTGCCACCATCGGCGCGGGAGTACAGACCTTTGTGGTAGGCCCGGTCACCGGCACCGCCTTCCAGGTAGGCTCCGATGTTATCGCCCTTTCCATCGCCGCGGGTGTGGTCAAATCGGTGGTGGTGATGATCCTCGCTCCCCTTCTGGCCCCCAAGATCGGCCTAAAAGACCCCTCTTCCGCCATGATTTTCGGTGGACTGATGGGGACCACCTCCGGCGTCGCCGGCGGTCTGGCGGCAGTGGATGCCTCCCTGGTACCCTATGGAGCTATGGTGGCCACCTTCTACACCGGTCTGGGGTGTCTGCTGACCCCCACCCTGTTTGCCAACATCACAGCAGCGCTGATCCACTGAAAAGTTATTTAGAGCCTATCCCAGAATTAGACGTATGCAGATCGGCGAGCAAATTTTTCGTCTGCCGAAGTTCGAAAACCGCAGGTAGCCTATATGGCTTTCAAGGTTTTCGGGCAAAGGCAGACGAGAAATTTGCCGACAAGATGCGTGCGGATAATTCCGGGATAGGCTCTTAGAGCGTCGTCAAAAGAATAACTCCTATTAAGATAGACAGTATTCCCATCAGCTTTTGTTTCGAGATAGCTTCTCCTAAGTATTTACGGGCAATAATCAGCGTCCAAATATAAGTTAGTGAACCCAATGGAATGACAACAGAATATGGGAGTCTTTTCAAGAGATACAAATTCAATAGCGCAGAAAGCACATATAGCCCGCCACCCAAATAAAGGTACGGATTTATTAAGAAACATATCATACGGTGTAAACACAATAACTGTAAACGAAAAAACAGGTTGACAATTATAGACAATACAATTTTCTGTTTTGAGGTGAATACAATTTCACTTTTTAAAGGAGTGGTATTTCAGCCATAGGCCATATAAGCATGGAAGACCTAGTGCAATAACAGAACTTAAAAATAAGTATTCTATCACAAACAAAACAGAAAACAAATCCGCATTAACTATCCAATTTGGATGCTGAAAGAAAACTGTAATAACCCCAAAATAAAACATCGATATTATGCCTGTTAAAATCATATATATCGCCAAAAAATTCTTAATATTAAATTGCTTTCTTTGGATCTTCTCAAAAATTATACCACTAATAAATGATGGTATTAAAAAACACAGAATTTGTATCATTCCGTATTATCCCCCCTTAAGACATTCCACCGTTTTTTTAGTCTCCAATTGAACTCTCCTATAAGCTATCGAAAGAACTATTGCAAACGAAAAACTTAAAAGAAGATACTTGAACGTGAAATCCACATTAAATGAGCCTTGATCTACAATATAGTCAGGATGGTGAAATACAACTGCAACCACGAGCAAACATAACAAATTTATTATCCCTACAAAGATAAGATATAGAGTTAAAAATTCCTTAATGGTCAACGGTTGCTTCCGTCTTATTTCAAATAGCTCTGTTGCTAAAAGGACTGGGATAAAAAACATATTAATAGGATCACTTTTTATTTTTCCTTCTCTCTATTACCGCTTGAATTGTCAAGTGAAGTGCAACAGAAGGGAGAAATGGATTTCAAAGGGAGTTCTAAATTCCAACGATTTTCTGGGGCGGAAGTTTAAGGCATCTTCCACCAACTGAAGAGACTGGGTTGAGAGGTTTGCCAGGTCATATCCTTTTGGGAAAAACTCACGAAGAAGTCCATTGGTGTTCTCGTTCGTGCCCCGCTGCCAGGGGTTATGAGGCAGAGCAAAATAGAAGGGCACGCCATGGAGCCTTTCGGTAATCTGCGCATGACGCTGAAATTCTTTACCCCTATCGGGTGTGATTGTATGGAGTGGATGCCCTTGGAGCGCAGCCACCATCTCCTCTGCCAGCTCCTCACTTCCTTTCCGCTCCATCTTTCGGCAAAGCAGGAATCTGCTCTTGCGGTCCACCAAGGTAAGCAGGCAGGCCCCACCCAGTTTGCCGAGAACGGTATCCGCTTCCCAATCACCAAGCCGCGCACGTGTATTGGCAGCTTCCGGGCGCTGGCGAATATCGTACTGAATCTCCAGCTTTCCACGTTTGTCCTGGCGGTCTTTGCTGCGCCTGGGTTTCCCCTTATGCCTCAGCTTTCGTTTGGCTCCACGATTGCCAGTAGATTTGCGTTGTGCAGGTGTGTCAAATATACCACTGTAGATTCCTCGGTAAATCGTACGATAGCTAATCTGATAAGGTGACTCCTCCAGCTTGAGCCGCCCTGCAATCTGCTCCGGCGACCAATGCTGGTTTAAAAATTTGTCCCGTACAAACGCCTGTAGTTCCGGCTCCTCCAGCAGCTTTTTCCTCCGGCATTTCTTCCGCCGCTTTTGATATTTGGCTGCTGCTATGCTCGGTAGATATTTTCCGTGACTGGAGTTTCTCCGCAGCTCACGGGATATGGTTGCCTTGCTGCGCCCTAACTCCTTGGCAATCCCTGTGACTGTATATCCCTTTGCTAAATAAAATAGTAGATTTTCTCGCTCAATTGGTGTAAGATGTTTGTAATGGCTCATAGCTCCCTCCGGTACGCTTTTGTTGTTGCAAACTTCAGTATACCAGAGTTATGGGCCATTTCCTTTCCGTTGCACTTGTATTGTACATTCAAGCGTATTAAACCGGACGGCCTTAAAATCTATAATGAGGATATAAGGTTGAATGTTGTTCAATCCATTTTCTCATATCCTCTACTTGGACAGAATAGTCATGAACGATAAAATCAAAGTCCTCTCTGGTGTTTATCAGTCTCTTGTCCAGCATAAGCTCCGCAACTCTACAAATTGTTACATCTTCTTTGTTAAAATGTTTCTGAAATAGCATCAACAAATTGTACTTATCAATACCATGCTGTGGAACCAAATGATAAAGACCTGTTAGCTCTTTTCTTAAGGCGGCATCAATGCCTCTCGCAAGTTCTATTGTTGTTACCCCGTTCCAATATACTTTCCCAAAACCATTAATCTTTCCTGTTTGTTTCATAAACCAATTGAACAATCCAATACCACTTAAGTCAATATCCGGACCAATAATTGACATACGAAATGTGAGATCTTTATTATTATTTATCTCTCCTAATGCTTTGGTGCGATCGTAGGGAGTGACGCCATCCGGTAAATCATTCTCCCGGTAGCCTCCCCTTATGCCGGAGAAAACACAATCCGTTGATATATGTATAATCTTTACAAAAGTATCTACATATTTTTGTTCAAGCCAATGAGGTAGATAGCTATTGATAAGTACGCCCAAGTCAAATCTAACTTCACAAGCTTTTTGTAGCAATCCAACGCAATTGATCACCCCGTCTGGTTTTACTTGATTCAAATAGGTTTCTAGCGCAACAAAATCTGTAACATCAATGGCAACGCTACGAATTCCTTCCTGTTCACTACGGGAAATACGAAAAACTTCATATCCCCTCTCTTCCAAATATTGGGCTATTACATGTCCTGCCATGCCAGTAGAACCTAAGACAACTATTCTCATTTTTCAATCTCCTTATACAAAAACTGTCTAGTATAAAGATACAATTTGTCATACATATAGGCATAAACTCACCCTATATACATTCTATTTAATCCTCTTGAATTGTCAAGTGAAGTGCAACAGAAGGGAGAAGTGGATTTCAAAGGGAGTTTAAAGGCCAACGATTTTCTGGGGCGGAAGTTTAAGGCATCTTCCACCAACTGAAGAGACTGGGTTGAGAGGTTTGCCAGGTCATATCCTTTTGGGAAAAACTCACGAAGAAGTCCATTGGTGTTCTCGTTCGTGCCCCGCTGCCAGGGGTTATGAGGCAGAGCAAAATAGAAGGGCACGCCATGGAGCCTTTCGGTAATCTGCGCATGACGCTGAAATTCTTTACCCCTATCGGGTGTGATTGTATGGAGTGGATGCCCTTGGAGCGCAGCCACCATCTCCTCTGCCAGCTCCTCACTTCCTTTCCGCTCCATCTTTCGGCAAAGCAGGAATCTGCTCTTGCGGTCCACCAAGGTAAGCAGGCAGGCCCCACCCAGTTTGCCGAGAACGGTATCCGCTTCCCAATCACCAAGCCGCGCACGTGTATTGGCAGCTTCCGGGCGCTGGCGAATATCGTACTGAATCTCCAGCTTTCCACGTTTGTCCTGGCGGTCTTTGCTGCGCCTGGGTTTCCCCTTATGCCTCAGCTTTCGTTTGGCTCCACGATTGCCAGTAGATTTGCGTTGTGCAGGTGTGTCAAATATACCACTGTAGATTCCTCGGTAAATCGTACGATAGCTAATCTGATAAGGTGACTCCTCCAGCTTGAGCCGCCCTGCAATCTGCTCCGGCGACCAATGCTGGTTTAAAAATTTGTCCCGTACAAACGCCTGTAGTTCCGGCTCCTCCAGCAGCTTTTTCCTCCGGCATTTCTTCCGCCGCTTTTGATATTTGGCTGCTGCTATGCTCGGTAGATATTTTCCGTGACTGGAGTTTCTCCGCAGCTCACGGGATATGGTTGCCTTGCTGCGCCCTAACTCCTTGGCAATCCCTGTGACTGTATATCCCTTTGCTAAATAAAATAGTAGATTTTCTCGCTCAATTGGTGTAAGATGTTTGTAATGGCCCATAGCTCCCTCCGGTACGCTTTTGTTGTGGCAAACTTCAGTATACCAGAGTTATGGGCCATTTCCTATCTGTTGCACTTGTATTGTACATTCAAGTTTAATAAATCAGAAAACATTCTTGATAGGGTTACAAAAGGTATTCCCAGTGGAAGATAAAAGATGTTCCATAACTTTATTCCCTCCAGTTTTCCCCTGCCAATATATCCAACAGCAACGAATATATTACGTAAATTGTAAATACAAATAATGAAAGTCCAAGCAAAATATTGTATTTCCCTTGAGGCAACCTTAGACTGCTGGTAAATACAAAGAGGCCTATTGCTCCATGCATTATACAAGGAGATTGATAATTAAAGAAAACTGCTAATTGGGCTCCGAGAAAAAAATTTTTAGCAAACTGAATGCGCTATTATAACACAACAAATCAGAATAAACTCTAAGCTCATCCACCCCATTCGCACTCCGGCTTTTTTGAAGACTATCTCTCACATCAGTCAATCTTCTGTATACTTTCCCGATTCAGCGTTCAAATCTTTATCTCCCCTTGAGCTTGTCTAAAAGCCACCGAATAGGCTTTGTAAATCGCCATGTGCGACTATTTTCAATGGTCTCTAGTTCCTTTATACGAATAATCTTGATTTGAATATCCTCTGCTTTTTCTGCAATCACTCTTTCCAATTGCTGGAACTTAGTCTGATATTCGATCGTTTGCCGCTCCAGTTCGGACTGTATTGTCTTGTTCAGTTCTTTTTGAAATTTGATTTGCTCTTTCAGCTGTATTACTTGAGTTTCCAGCAACTTTTGCTGCTCCGTCATTTGTCTAATTTGTTCCTTCAGTTGTATTGCTTGAGTTACTAGTGACTCTTTTTCTATTTTCAGCCGTATATCTTTCTCAGAGTAAAAATCTGGAAGTGCATTGGCCATCCACTGACGCAGTCCTTTCAACGCTCGTTCGGGATTCATGGTTACGGTCTGATCTAATTGCAACGCAAGCATGAACTGCTGTTCATTCTGTACACAGGGCCAGAAGGAAACACAGTGAAATGGAAGCAATCCTGCCCTTGTACAGTCATAAAGAAATTTCAAAAAATCCATATCAGTAAAAGGCCAGTAGTGAACATCATCCATTCTTTTTCCATCCAAAGCCTGTTTATAGTGGGCTACTGCATTTTCATAAGGGGCTCTTGGCAACTCATTCAATAGGCCATTTTGATTCCAGAACACTCGAGGATCATTTTCTGGAATAACGGAATAGTAAAAATCCAGGACCATAGGCGCGTTATTTTTTGTCCCCTGTCGAAACACATGATAAGCATCTCGAAAAGACGCCGAAGTGCGAAAGTGATCGAAGCAATATCGTTTATCTGGATATATAATGCAAAAAATACCACCAGATTTTAATATTTGTGCAATATCCCGCAAGGAAAAAATCAAGTCATCCATGTGCTCCAGAACATGAGAGGCAATAATACAATCAAACTTCTCTTCGTTTGCAAAAGATTCCGCATAACTCCCTTTTATAACATGGTCAATAGGGACTATTGTCTCTATATCAATTTTGATTCCTGTAGCCGCTAGATAGTCATTACCAGAATAGAGCGCCTGCACTTCTTCAGTCGAGCGAATATCACAATAAATAGTATTTGGATATATGGTTTTTTCTGCAATCGGACGATCCAAGGGCCCCAACTCTAGTATCCGCATAGATTTATCTTGTATCAATTCATGGAAAAAATCTTTTCTTCGATCCATTATTTTCTCCCTCTTAATCACATATTTATCAGTTGAATATAAAATTTCGATTGGATGCAGATTCTTTCACATCCATAAAATGGGATATATATTTATCCTTTATTTAAAATTTTTTACTGCAACTGTCTACCCAGCGTTCTACTAAGCCATCGAAGGGGTCTTGTGATACGCCAGGACAGAGTTTTTTGCATGGCTAAACATTCCTCTTCCCAAATGTTTCTTTCCCCATCACCATGGTATATCTCCATTCCATATTTCTCTTGTGTAATCCACAACAGATTTTTATAAATTCTTATAATAGTATCTTCGTATTCCGCTATTATCCGTTTTAATTCAACATCCCCTATATCTTGAAAAGCATGATTCGAAAAAAATAACTTTTTCTTTTTATCATCCCCTGCTACAATGGTATCAACTAATTCACGCCATTGAGCTGCAATAGCTTCTTTACTATACTTTTCTAAAAGAACAGGTAGATTTTTCTGCATGGCAACAATCTTTTCTGGGTTATCCAAGTATTTTATAATCCGTTCGGCTAATTCTCGCCAGTTTCCTCGTTCTACTACAATCCCATTGGTTTCATCTGAAATAATATCCGCCATCCCAGAACCATCATATGCAACTGTCGGAACACCGTTTGCAGCGGCCTCCAACACTACCAGACCAAAACCTTCATAATACGAAGGCATTATATGAAGCATACCTATTGTATAGTAATCTGTAATATTTTCTACCCAACCTGCAAAGTGAAGGCATGTTTCATCAAACCTACATTTTTTTATAAATGATTGGCATGTTATCTTGGAGGCTGGATCCAGCGGAAGCTGCAAATCGTAGCTTCCAATAATATATAGTTCTGCATCCTTATGTTTACTATGTATTATTTCAAATGCCCTTAGTAGATCTCCTAAACCTTTGCGGTTGTCATCAAAACGGCCAACTGCGATCAACGCTTTTTTCTTTCGGTCTATTTGTTTTATATTTCTACCGTAAGTGAAACAATTTTCTGGAAGCTGATTGGGAATACATACCCCATTTTCAAACTGTGTTCTATACACAGAAAGACTGTTTTTATTCAACCAAATAACAGCGTCCGCCATTGGCAAGTATTTATGCCGTTCTGGTAGTCCTCTCCACAAGGAATCCCGCCACAGAGGCAGAAAATAATCCTCATGGTTCCAGGCAATGGTTCTAATTCCTACCTCCTTTAATTCCGCAAAAAGAGGCAACCATTGGTGGGCGTAACAATAACTAAAAACATACACATCAATTTGTAGCAAGGATAATAGTTCAACATAACTTCTGATTCTATTTTCCGGCATATTAAACATTACCTCCGTAACGGATTCTTCTGTTTTATAGCCGCCTTGTTGGTCGCCTCCCCAATTTCCTAAATAGATACAAAAAAATTCAGATAATGTATTCGCCATCTGTGTTACCGCTTTATTTAATCCCCCTTTTTCATCTCGAAACCCTATCTGAAAAAATATACTGGTTTTCCCCCGGTTTTTGTTTCGATGAAGCAGAATGCTTTTTTTAATTTCTGATACAGAGCTTCCACATTCCTGGGCAACCATTGCAAGTAGTTCGGAATTACCAGAATGCTCATATTCTTTTAGACCTTCCTCCAACATTTTCTGATGGGCAAATTTGGTCGCTTTAGGATAACCTCTCTTTGTACTTAAAAACTCCCATATTTTCCTGTAAAATAAATATGGGGAGCCATTTATTGCAATCCTTTCGCTATCGGATAATTTTGTCATCATTTGAATCCAAAGAGTGTTACATTCTCTCACATGAAAATCAAGCTGTGCCTTACTTCCCTGTTCTTCATGCGCACGGGATAATACATTGGAACTTTTCAAAAACAGGATTTTCTGTCCCCGTAAAAGTCGAAACAGAAAATCAAAGTCTTGCGTCGTAAGCAAAGCAGAATCAAAATTCCCAACGCGTTCAAAATGGCTCCTATGAATCAAAGTTGCACAGGCATTGATTCCCCCATAGAACAAACAAAACAGCCCATTTTCCAGTTGCTTTTGTTCGTATTGGTCGGAAATATTTAAAGTGTAAAGACAGGTTCTGTTTGCGTCAATGATTTGACAACCCTCTGCGACAATTATTGTTCGATCTGGGAGTGTTTGCAATTGTTCTATTTCATTAGAAATTTTTTCGGGCATGTACATATCATCATGGCTAAGCCATGAAAAATAATCACCCTTCATTTTTTCGATTCCCAGATTAAGTGCTGTTGCCACTCCACCATTAGATTTTGAATAATATCGTATCTTATCTCCATAAGAAAAGGCGATTTTTTCTGTTTCACCTTCATCTTCGGAACCATCATTGATAACGATAACCTCAATATTATCATAGGTTTGCTTCAATGCACTGTCAATCGCTTCACGCATATAATTAGCGCCGTTATACACTGGAATTATAATAGAAACCATTGGATGGAATGAATATTTTTCAAGCCGGCTTTCAGCTGTTATATCCCTCATTTGCGTTCATGCCTTTCCGCGAAAGGCATAAAACCTGCTTTTGCCTTTCACTATGTGATGTTATTCCTCTAAGTAATTCAATATTTACCGGCAAACGACGCTGATAGCCGAAAATATCCTGCCCGCTTGGTGCTGCCGGATTATCCCTTACTTGCAGTTGCCATCTTTTTTCATACAATACCCGTTAAATCTGCAGTACAAAATCAACTCACAAATTGGGTTGAACATTTGGGGAATTTTGGACATTCGCTTCTCCTATCATATTTTTCCCTGTTTCTTTCTATGCAAAATTTCTTCATAAAGATGAATATGCCGTTCAATATAGTCTTCAAAGCGATAATGCTCTTGGGCCATCTTTCTTCCAATCTCTCCTCGAACATATCTTTCCTCAGGAGATTCCCGCAACCGCTTTACAACGGCCAATAAAGCTTCCTCATCATTTTTGGGCACAGCAATTCCACACTCTGGAGCAAAAGAAACTGCTGGCAAAGAAGTTCCCTCAAAGCACACTAGCGGCCTGCCGGAAGCCATGGTTTCAATCGCCATCAGCCCAAAAGCTTCTTCGATGGATGGCATCAAAAAAACATCACAGGCACTATACAAATCTGCTAATAAATTGTCATCTGTAATCCATCCAAAATCAATGATTTGATATTTTCCATTGTAGTCGGCTAAAAGTCCCGGTTCACCTACCGCTAATAATGTGACTTTATTTTTTTTCTTCAAACGGTCCAATACATATCGAATAGAAGGCAATCCTTTATATTTTGAGCAATCTGCTCGGAAAAAGAGCACGAAATTCTCCTTTGGAATCCCCAATCTTCTACGGATCTCTTTTTGATTACGAGCTGGAGAGAATATATTTGTATCAATACCAAAAGGAACAAGATGGACATATTTTATATATCTTGTTATCGGACTTCTCTTCACTAAATCCATCATATAATCAGAGGCTACAACCAAATCAAGATTAACTTTGGAAAATATCTTTTGTTTGACTTTCCATTGTAACACAGTTCGATCCTTTTCCATCGAAAAATGGTCATCTAAATGGGGGCACTCGCCACAACCTGTCATCCACTTGCTGCACTCTCTGGGATAAACGCAATGTCCTGTAAATATCCATGGGTCATGTACTGTCAAAACCGCCGGCTTTAGAGTTGTTACTTGAGGGAACAATGGCAAAGAACCGAAAAAGTTGTGAAGCAAATGATAATGCACAACATCTGCTTTTTGAAATTCGGGCATATTTTTCAATTTAAGCAAATAAGGGTAAATCATCGCATGGATTGATACCTTTTGTTCTCCTGTAACAATTCGACTTCGCAAACAACCTCCACCAAGGTGTGTGGATAACAAACGGGTATGTGGATCACTTCCCATTCGCTCCATAACAATTTGATCTGCTGTTATTCCCCGTGCATTCAATGCACGCTGCATATCATATCCATTAAACCGACTTCCCAAAAGATCCACATTGTTGACATGTAAAATTTTCATAGTGTATCCACCTATTCTGTAGCTATACCTAACGCTTCAAAAAATGCTGTCCGCATATGTTCTGTTGTTAGATAGCGCAAAAAAGTATGATAGCCCCGTAGGCCTCGCTCTTTTCGCTCTTCCTCTGTACTACTGAAAACATAGTTCAAAACATCTCGAATTGTATTTGGATCTAGTGTACCGCAAATATAGCCCACATCATTTTGTTCTACAAATTTTCGAGGGGAAGCATAATCTGGTGCATGTACTAATGTAGGTACGCCCGTTTTCAAATAGGTTGATAGTTTGCTTGGAAATGATAACGTTGAGGGCAACCTGAACTGTTCACTAAACCAATAAGGGCAGTATAACAAATCTGTCTGCGCAAGCTCAGAGAGTAGCTCATCCTGATGGAGCCATCCCATAACTTGAATATTTGATGGTTTTGAAAGAAAAAACTGGATTGATCTTCCGTAAAATCTCAGAATAATTTTTCGCCCATTGTGCTGCCATTCCATTAAATCCAAGGCCTGAATTAACGCTTGAATTTCTTGTGACGCATATAACTGACCACTCATAGCAATAATTAAAGAATTGTCTTCATTTTTCTTTTTTTCCTGAATTCTTTCTGGCTCAAAGCCCAAGATGACAGGAATTGATTTGCAATTATATTGCTGGCTGTAATAATCCGCCATGGCCCATGAAGCTGCTATACAGCACCTGGAATGATGTAATGCTTTTTGAAATGACTTCATAACCGATCTGGTAGTGTAACGATCAAATCTGTTTTCCATCAGCCACCATTCAGGCGGATCCCAAACTTGAATCACATAGGGAAGTCCTGCCTGATGAGCGATTGGCTCCGCCAATTTGATCATGGTTTGTCCTTGAACAACACACCAGATTAAATCCACTTGATTTTCTTTAGCAAAAGCACTTGCCTGACAAGCAATTTTGGGAAGAAGAAACAGCGCAGTATAATGATTCCCGATATAGGACGCAATAGGTCCAAACTTTAAATGCCCCCATCCTTCCACTGGCTTTTTTACAATTTGAAATTTCATTTTTTCAGCTTTATCAGGTGGTATAAGGGCATCTACGTTTATATCTTTAACTGCAAAACAGCATACTTCGAATCCTGCTTCCAAAAGAAAGTCACACATTTTGTTCAGAACAATCCCTGCGGTAAAATTCATACAGGGGGGAATATCTGTTAATAGCATAATTTTCACAGAAGTCACCTCATCTACGCAGCTTATCTATGAAACCGTTTGAATACAGCATACGATATAACTTCATCTGCTTAATTTTGTCTTTTATTCCTAATCGATTTGCCAAATACTTTCCTTTTACAAATAGAGTTTTAGCAACCTTTTTTAATGCTTGCTTTATCATCTTCCGACATATATTTCTAATCTGACGTAGCCTGATTTTTACTGCACCAGATATAGACCCTTGTTTTTTTTCGTATTCCTCACACAGCGTTGTCAGTTCTTGATTTTTTGTTAACAAATCGCAATATGCTCGATCGTTTTCCTCAGAAATGTCATATAATATCTGCGAAAATTCCAAACAAAGCTCTATAAAAAAATCCACATCATCATCTAATGGGAGTTCCCTCTTTTTATTGACATTTTGCATTTTAACTTCCTCCAAACATCATTTTCTAACTAGCTATTGCGCCCCGTCTCAATCTGGCCGTAGACGCCTAGGGAACTTCTCTTACGCAAGACATTGTTTTTACCAGTTTTCAGCAGATACTGTGCCACTATATAGGGCTCTTTTGCAGTAAATTTTCCTTATCAATAATTTCTCCAAACCGTTCGGTTGACATATCCCGTATAACTTAAAATAATCCGCACCACTTTTTCCGCCACATTGTCCACATCGTAATCCGGCACTGTGCGGATAAGACCCGGCCGTGCTGCCAACTGCCCTGTAACGCAATGGATTGCCGCGCAAACGTCCTCTGCTCCCAGCCCGGACATAATAAGCGTCCCCTCGTCCATTCCCTCTGGCCGCTCATGGGCTTGCCGCACGGTGATGGCAGGGAAACCTAGCAGGGCCGATTCTTCGGTAATGGTCCCACTATCGCTGATGGTACAAAGCCCGTTCATTTGAAGGGAAATATAGTCCGCAAAGGACAGCGGCTTCATAAATTCCACTAAATTGGAAAACTGATACGCCCCCCGCTCCAGCTTTTTACGCGTTCTGGGATGGGTGGATACAATTATCCGCTTGCCAAATCTGGCGGCAACCGCGTTGAGCGTATCCATCAATGTATGGAAGTTCATCTCGGAATCTACATTTTCCTCACGGTGAATGGAAACAACGAAATATTCCTGGGGGGAGAGATGAAGCCGCATCAGAACATCCGACGCATCAATACTTGGATGCTGCCTTTGGAGCACCTGTTTCATCGAGGAACCTGTTTTGATAACCGTTTCCGCCGGAATTCCTTCCTGTATCAAATAGCGGCGGGCGTGTTCTGTCAACACCATGTTGATATCGGAAAGATGGTCCACCACCTTGCGGTTAAGCTCCTCCGGCACGCGCTGGTCAAAGCAGCGATTTCCAGCCTCCATATGGAATACCGGGATTCGGTTGCGCTTTGCAGAGATTACCGAAAGGCAGGAGTTTGTATCCCCATAAAGCAAAATTGCATCTGGCCGGTGGGCTTTTATAATTTCGTCGGAACGAATAATAACCTTTCCAATGGTTTCTGCCGCCGTGCCTCCTGCGGCCTCCATAAAAATATCTGGCCTGCGTATTCCCATTCCGGTGAAGAAAATCTCATTTAGCTCGTAATCGTAGTTCTGCCCGGTATGTACCAGCAAATGGCTGGTGTACTTGTCCAGCTCTGAAATAACACAGGACAGTTTAATAATTTCCGGGCGGGTCCCCACAATGGTCATTACCCTCATCTCAATACCCCTCATCCTGTTCTTCACCAGCCAGTGCCTTTTGTACATAGTTTAAGGTCAACAGCATTTCCTTCATTTGTTCCAGATTCAAGCGGGTGGTATTGTGGGAGGTGTAATCTTCGCCAGCCGATACCTCCTGCTTTCCAGTCTCAAAATACTTGCCATAGTTTAAATCTCGGTCGTCACAAGGGACCATATAGTAATCCCCCAGGTCCACTGCACGGGACATCTCCTCCCTTGTAAGCAGCGATTCATACAGCTTTTCTCCATGCCGTGTTCCAATGATATGGGGGGACTGGACGGCGCCAAACAGCTCGCTGACCGCCTGTGCCAGTGTTTCAATGGTTGCAGCCGGTGCCTTTTGGATAAACAGCTCGCCGCCCTTTGCGTGCTCAAAGGCAAACAGCACCAAATCCACCGCGCTTTCCAAGCTCATCATAAACCGGGTCATGTTTGGATCGGTGATGGTAATGGGTTTCCCCTCCCGAATTTGCTGAATAAACAAAGGTATCACCGAGCCTCTGGAGCACATCACATTTCCATAGCGAGTAACGGCAATGGTGGTGCTGCTTTCACCGCGCCCAATGGCCACTGCCGTTTTTTCCATCAGCGCTTTGGACATGCCCATTGCATTGATGGGGTACACCGCTTTGTCGGTAGAAAGGCAAATCACTTTTTCGACACCGCACTCAATGGCCGCGTTCAGCACGTTCTCTGTTCCAAGGATATTGGTGCGGACTGCCTGCATGGGGAAAAACTCGCAAGAAGGCACCTGTTTAAGGGCTGCGGCATGGAAAACATAGTCCACCCCCTGCATAGCGTTGCGTATGCTGGCATAATCTCTTGTGTTGCCGATAAAGAACTTCAGCTTTTCGCTTCCATAATACTTGCGCATATCGTCCTGTTTTTTCTCATCACGGCTGAAGATACGAATCTCTCCAATATCCGTCTTTAAAAACCGGCGCAGGACCGCGTTCCCAAAGGAGCCAGTTCCTCCTGTAATTAATAGCGTTTTTCCTTTGAACATCTTTTCTCTACCTCTTTCTATAATATAATTAAGGTTTTTCGAAAGCATCTTGCTAGTTTTTTGTTCAATTTCTTTAGGGTCATTACTGTACCATCCCTTTTCCATATCCGGATTATTTTTTCTGACAAAAAAATAAAACGATTTTCTTTAAAAACAAATACTGCTTTTCTTAGAAACCGGATAGGACCAGTTAAATTCCACAAGAAACCCTTCTGTAGGCTTTTATAATTTTCTATAGAAAACTCTGCTTCTCTTAGCAGATATTTTTTCGAAATCCCCAGCCAGCTGCAAGCCAGATTTAAATTTTTTATCTTCCCACTTTCCCGATATTCTTTTATTGCCACATCTAGCATCCTATACTGCGCATATTGCGCCGCTCCAGTATAACTTGTAGTTTCTAAAAACCCACATAAATTCTTATAAAAATCAAACTCTGAACCACCAAAATTCTTTTTTTCCTGTAGCGATAATGTGTCCATCATCCCAACCCATAGTTTATCACACTCCTGCATATGCAATTCAAAATTTTGCTTACTCCCTTGCTCCTTATGTCCCCTTACAAGGACCCTTGAAAAAGGTGCATAATAAAAATGCTGGCCTCTTAATACACGAAAACAAAAGTCTATATCCTGTGTTGTTTTTAAATTCGGGTCAAATAATCCCACTCTTTCAAAATGACTTTTGTGAATCAGTAAAGCACAAGCTTGTATCCCGCCTCGCATTAACACAAACATAGGGTTTGTCAGCTTGTCCTTTGGGTACTGTCTATGTAAATTAACCGTCGCAATATATCCCCCATTTGTGTCAACCACTTGATATCCTTCTGCGATAACTGCATGAAAATCCCTCAGTCTTTGTAAACAAACTATCTCTTGTTCAATTTTATCAGGCAAATACATATCGTCATGACTAAGCCACGAAAAATATTCCCCTGTCATCTTTTCTATCCCAAGGTTTAATGCTGTGGCAACGCCGCCGTTTGGTTTATAAAAATAGCGAATGCGTTCCCCATAAGACAAGGCGATTTTTTCAGTTGCTCTGTCATCATTGGAGCCGTCATTGACAACTATCACTTCCATATTGCTATAGGTTTGCGCTAATGCGCTATCAATGGCTTCTTGCAAATAATTTGAACCGTTATATACTGGGATGACGATAGAAACTTTCGGTTTCATATTCATCCCATTGCCTCCCTGCTGCTGTACCAATTCGCCATCATTGCCCTCTGCCCTCGTAGTAGTCGCAAATCTCTTCTGCCGGACCGATTTCTCGTAATTTCCCCTGCTCCAGCCAGGCCACCCGGTCGCAGAAGCTCTTCATCATCTCATTGGAGTGGGACACAATCAGCACTGTGGTCCCCCCTTCAATCATCTTGGCAATCCGCTTCTGACACTTCTCCTGGAACCGGAAATCCCCCACCGCCAGAATCTCATCCACAATCAGAATCTCCGGCTTTACCATGGTGGCGATGGCGAACCCCAACCGGGCGTACATCCCGGAGGAGAAGTTCTTCACCGGCACATCGGCAAAGCTCTCCAGCTCCGCAAAGTCCATAATCTCCCGGTAGCGCTCCTTCATGTAGGCGGTGTTATACCCCAGAATTGCCCCGTTCATAAAGACGTTTTCCCTGGCGGTGAGGTCCGGGTCGAACCCCGCCCCCAGCTCGATGAGAGGCGCAATGCTCCCATTCACCGTAACCTGTCCCCTGGTGGGCTTCAGCACTCCCGCCACCACCTTTAAGATGGTGGATTTCCCCGCCCCGTTAAGGCCCACCAGCCCAAAGACCTCGCCTTTTTTCACTTCAAAGCTGACGTCCTTCAGGGCCCAGAACTCGTCAAAGAAAAGCTGTCCCTTCATGGCCCGAATTGCGTATTCCTTGATGCTGTCCACCCGGTCCCGGCTCATATTGAAGCGGATGGAAACATTCTGGATGCCAATTGCAATATCCTCCATATTTCCCCTCCGCTATATGTACAAAATAAACTGGTCCTGCTTTTTGTAAAAGACGAAAAGACCGATTCCCAAAGCCGAAATTGCCAAAATGAGGCAGATGAGGTTCTTCCAAAGGGAGGGCATCATCCCATAGATGGCACAGGTGCGAAAAGTATCTACAAAGTGAAAGAGAGGGTTCAGGGAGATAATCCACCGGAACCGGTCCGGGACGATGGTGATGGGGTAAAACAGGGGGGTGAAGTAGGTCACCGCTGTCAGACAGACCCCATAAATGTAGTTGATGTCCCGGAAGAAGACCACCAGTGCGGAGAGCACCAGCCCCACCCCCATGGAGAAAACAAAGGCCAGGAAGACGGGAACGATGGCGTAAAGCATGGTCCAGTGGAAGGGGGCGCCGGTGATGAGCATCACCATAATCAGGGCCACAAAGGAAAGGGCAAAATTGATGAGCCCCGAAATTGCCCTTGAGATGGGAAAGATATACTTGGGGACATTCACCTTCTTCATCAGGCCGGCGGCCCCCAGCACCGAGCCCATGGAAAGATTGGTGGTCTCGCTGAACATATTGAAAAGAATCTGCCCGCTAAGGAGGTAGACCGGATAGTTTTCGATGTCAAACCGGAAGAGAAAGGAAAAGACAATGGTCATCACCAGCATGGTCAGCAGAGGATTTAAAACCGACCACAGCACCCCCAAAACCGAGCGCTTATACTTCGCCAAAAAGTCCCGGCGCACCAGCTGATAGAGAAGAGGGCGGTATTTGGAGAGCTTCGCAAAGTAGGGATAGATGGTTCTCCAATTTAATATTGTGTAGGCCCCACCACAGAGAATCAGGGAGAAGAGCCCGGCGAGAATCAAACAGCGGACAATAAACCAAAGAGTGCTGTTTCCCAAAGGGAAAAACACGCCGGGTATTTGAAACAGGAGAACTCCCAGTCCGCTGGTCAGTCCCATAAATGCCAGTGGATACCATGCTTTCTTCACGTAATCGGTCCTTTCATCTGTTCTTCTATTAAAAAATAAGTTGTTCCATCTTGCTCCTCAAAAAACAATACCGGTATTTTCGGAATAGATGGAGAAGCCCCTTGATGTGCTCATAGTTATGCTTGCTCCATATTTTTTTGCGGGAAAGCCTTTGCCAATGGTGGAGGATTTTTGCCTTTGGGCAATAGACGACCCGAAATCCGTTTTTCCAAATCCGAATACAAAACTCTGCATCCTCTGGCGCGTAAAAAATCTTTTCATCCAATAGCCCGATTTCTCGGAAAAGAGATGCGCGCATCATCCAACAAGCAGAAAGCAGATAGCCTACTGGATAAGAGCTATCGCCAGCTTCATAAACTTGCTTTGCCTGCTCGCTTAAATTCCGGTTTGATAAGACATTTTGGAGCTTTTCCTGAAGCGTTGGTATATTTCTTCCCGTCACCTGCAAGGTGCCATCTGCCCCATACATCCGCGGCCCGACAACTCCATTTTGCGAATTGCTTTCCAGTTCATCTATAAGGATATGTACCGCATCCTCATCGACCTTGGTATCCGAATCCAAAATACAGATATAACTGTCCTTTTCAGCAATGTTCAGGATTTCTTTTAGTGCAATATTCCGGCTGATGGTCGTCCCCAAATTTTTCTCCAACTGTATAACCGAAATTGTATGGCCCCTCTTGTTTTCCTGCTTTTTAACAAATTTTAGTGTACCGTCTGTAGAGCCGTTATCCACAACGTAAATATGGGCAATAACGCTTTGGAAAGCGAGTATCGAATGGATGCAATCGCCAATTACCTTTTCCGAATTCCATGTTAAGATCACAAAATATACTTTCCTCATTTATTGTGATTCTCCCAATGCTTATTGCAGCCTCTCCCCATTCACCATCCCGCCGAAGGCCGTCTTAAACAGAATCTTAATATCCAGCCCCAGGCTCCAGTTTTCGATGTACCAGATATCGTATTGCACCCGGTCCTCGATGCTGGTATCCCCCCGCAGGCCGTTCACCTGGGCCCACCCGGTGATTCCCGGCCGCACCTGCTGGCGAACGAGATATAACGGTATCTCCTCCTTGAAGTGCCGCACATGGTAGGGCACCTCCGGACGGGGGCCAATGAGGCTCATATCCCCCACTAGGACGTTGAAGAACTGGGGCAGCTCGTCCAGGCTGAACTTCCGGATGAAGCTCCCAAACCGGGTCTTTCTGGCGTCGTTGGGGGTGGTCCAGCCGGTCTGCTCCGTCCTTGTCACCGCCATGCTCCGGAACTTCAGCATGGTGAAGGGCTTCTTGTCCTTCCCGATGCGTTCCTGGCGGAAAAGGATGGGGCCGGGGCTGCTCAGCTTTACCCCGACGGCTGTAACCAGCATGACCGGGCTGCTCACCAGAATGAGAACCAACGAGCCGGCAATGTCCATCCCCCTCTTGAGGATGGCCCAACCCAGGTTATCCAGGGGGGTGGAGCGCAGGTCGATGAGCTTGCTCTTCCCAATAGCGTCGATGGTAGGATGGGGCGGGATGTAGTCGTTGTAGAAGGGGATGAGGCTTAGGCGAATCCCTTCTTTGTCCGCCGCCGCCAGGACCGGCTTCATAAACCGGGTCTCGTGGGGCTCCAGGGCGACGATAAGCTCATCCAGCTTGTACCTTTCCAGGATAGCCTCCAGCTCCTCATACCGCCCCAGGCATCTCCCCAGCTCCGGCTTTTCCACCCCGCTGATGTACCCCTCAACGGTAATCCCCAGCTGGGGATTCTGCTGTATATCCTGGAGGTACTGCTTTGCCAAGTGCCCGTTCCCCACAATGGCCACGTGCCTTTGGTTGTAGCCCAGGCTTCGGTAATACCGCAGGACCGCCCAGCCAGCGGAGCGCTTTGCTGCCACCAGCAGGCTGGAGAAGAACCAGAAGAACACCACCGCCAACCGGGGAAAATCGGTGATGCGCCGCAGATAGAAATAGGCCATCACCGCCAGGGCAAGGACGCCGTTTACCAACAGGACCTTGAAGATCTCCTCCGGTTTGCTTTTCAGCCGGTAGGAGCCATACATCCCCAGGATATAATAGACGAGGACCGCGGCCAGCCCACACCCCGCCGCCATCAGCTGGTAAGGCCAGGAGGTAAGGGGCAACTGGCTTTCCCCTCCCATCACCTCCACCCGCAGAAACATCGCCAGGGAGTAGGAAAAGAAAATCAGCAGGGCGTCCGACGCCATGTTCACAAGGTTGAGAAATGCCTGGTTTCTGCGAATCAAAGGCTTTTCTCTCCTTTCTTATGGCATTTTTACACCCACAATATATACAAATTATATATTCTGTTCAAATCGAATAGGTGTCGCTATACTCATAAATAACCACATCCATCATACCACAAAACATTCTTTATGACAAGCTATATTTGCGGTTTTAGACAGAAATACATAAATTTAGGCACCACTATGCAGAACAATATATTTATACAAATTTATTATTTTGTATTATTTCACCGAGAATCTAGAAGTTTTATGCACATTGTCTTCAGACGCAAACCAACGGCCTTCGACCAGTTAAGGCGAAGACCGGATAGGACATATCTCAATGACCAAGTTGTGTTGTCAGATTTTGAATCTTCCTTACAGCACCATCGCCAGGGTCCCGGCCCCGATGAGCAGGCACCCCACCAGGGACTTTGCCGTGAAACGCTCGTGGAGGAAGAGGAAGGCCAGCACCAGGGTGATGACCACGCTCAACTTATCCACCGGCACCACCTTGGAGGCCTCCCCTATTTGCAGGGCCCGGTAGTAGCAAAGCCAGGAGGCCCCGGTAGCCAGGCCGGAGAGTATCAGGAAAAGCCAGCTCTTGCCGCCGATTCGCCCGATGCCCCCCTGAACCCCGGTGAGAAACACCATCCCCCAGGCCATCAGAAGCACCACCAGGGTGCGGATAGCGGTAGCCAGGGTGGAATCCACCCCTTCGATGCCCACCTTGGCCAGGATAGAGGTAGCTGCTGCGAAAACTGCCGAGAGCAGTGCGAAAACAAACCACATAGTAATCCCTTCTTTCTACCGGGGTGCCCCCCGGTGTCTCGCCCTATCCGGCCCTAAGGGGCCTTAACCTTTCGGAAGGCGCAAGCGGCTGCCTGGAGTCCTAGCCAGTAGAAGTACCGGCAGGGCGCTTATCCGTGGGTTGCCCGGAGGTCCGGGCAGGCCCCATAGAGGGGCTTTCCGACTGTGAACTTTTTATTAAGACTATCAGAGTAGTCTTGACAGAGGCCGGACTATCGTGATAGTCTATAACCAGACTAGTGCAGTAGTCCACCCATGCCAACAGGGGGCCGCTCCCCCTTTGGCGGAAAGGAAGGTTCTGGAATGAAGCTCTTCGATTCGGAGCTAAAGGTCATGGAGGTGCTGTGGGAGGAGGGTCCTATCCCCGCCCGCAGGGTGGCGGAGGTGCTGGGCCAGCGCATCGGCTGGAACAAAAACACCACCTACACCGTCATCAAAAAGTGTATGGAAAAGGGGGCCATCCGCCGGGAGGAGCCGGACTTCGTCTGCCATCCCCTGGCGGAGCGGGAGACGGTCCAGCGGGAGGAAACCGAGGCCCTTATTGAGAAGATGTTCGGCGGCAGCAGCGAGCTGTTCTTCTCCTCCTTCCTGCGGGAGCGGGGGGTCAGCGAGGAGGAGGCCAAGGGCCTGCTGCGGCTCATCCAAAAGAAAGGCGGGGAAAAGGAATGATTCAGTTCGCGTTTAATATGCCCCTGTGGCTCATGGGGGTCTATGGCGGGGCGATGGTGCTGGTGGTGCTGGCCCTGCGCCTGCTGCTGGGGCGGTGGCTGCCCAAGCGGGTGATGCCGGTGCTGTGGGCGCTGGTGCTG
>OFFV01000674.1_pt1 | contig 24433 bp, 18 predicted proteins | sample 1521461 | NCBI WGS metagenome assembly OFFV01 (sample SAMEA3504120, study PRJEB24116) | mouse gut metagenome | biome: mouse gut; feature: mouse-associated habitat; material: faeces | place: Denmark | collected 2011 | reverse complement strand
CAAAGGTGGCCGAGTATCACCGGACTACCTGGCCGACATTGCGCCGGAATACGCAGATATTCCATTGGAGATTCTCCGCAGATATGCGGAACATCCGGCTTGCCAAAAGAAAAACAGGCTGCTGCCAGTTCCCTGCAATCAGAAAATGAACAGTTATCTGAAAGAAATCGCAGACTTATGTCTGATAAACAAGACCTTGACCACACATGTAGCTCATCATACCTACGCTACCTTCTGACTCTCGCAAGGTGTCAGTCTCAAAAATGTCTCGAGTATGCTCGGTCACGCCAGTGTCAAGATGACTGAGCGTTATGCCCGAGTCCTCGACTCCTCCATCCTCCGCGACATGAACGCCATCCGTGACACCCTCAACCTTGGTAACCGTGCCGAGGTCGCAGATTCGGAATAAACTAGTCGAATATTGCATTTATAAGGTCGATCCATCCAAAAAGAGAATGGCTTGACATTTCTTCGTTTACCTATTTTGAGGTTTGAAATATACTTACTCGTTGTATCTCAAAGGTTAATTATTGAAAGGATATGCCCCGTTGTAACGAGCATGATCAATATACATCCAAGTTTGGAAATGTTGATTATAAACAACAAACAGAAATACTAAAACGGCAGATTGTCGTTTGTATTGGCATCAGGCGTAGTGGTGTTATCCGTGTTAGCAATACCAGCCTTTGAACTTGACTTAATCCTATTAGTATCTTTACCATAGGTAGATCCACATGAAGGACAAATAAAGTTTCCGTTAATAGATTCCATTTTACAACCACAAGCATAGCAGTAAAACTCATTTTTCTCCCAATGACCGAGATTGCTTTCAATAAAAAGAGTCAGATTGTGTGGAATATAGCCACCTGTAATATGCAGATTTGACAATCGGTTCTGTTCATTCTTTGTTGAACAGCAACCCCCACATTCGGGACATATATAACGACCATTGGGACATTTCTTTGAGTCTCGGCTGTCAATTATTGAAGTACATTTAGATCGGTTAAAACAATGATTGAGATAAACAGTAACATCTTTTTCAGAGCAGTTGGGATTTTGACAAGAAAACTCTGCTACGCTCATGGTTGCAAAATTGCTTAGGTCCTTGGGATGAAGAAGCTCTCTACATTTGCGACATTTTAGGTGGTCATAAAATTTGGCAAATCCTTTCAGATATGTATTGAAAAAGAGATAGTATCCAAATTTGGTTGTTTCGTTCAACTTATTGGTGTAATCTACGGGTATATGAAATATACGCATGAAATCCAGCATGGTGTATTGCTCCCATTCTTCAGTAGTCCGGAAACGGATAACACTTCGGAAGCAAGGCTTGTTTTCACACCAGTAGAAAGGTATCCTTTCCTCATGACTAAGTTCATTTGCCAAGCGGCATTCACAAAAATAGCCGTCATTGTTCTCATTACAAGAAAAGGAAATACGCGAACCATGCCAATAGATGTTGAACTGACGACACAATCCCATCACAAATTTTGATTCCGATTTTGAAAAATGATAAACAACTCCGGATGTAGTGTTTTCTCGTCGGAATTCTCCACTGTCAAAATTTAGCGTTGTGATAGTTGATAAAGTATTGAAATGCTTATTGTTATACTGTTGAGGTTGTCCTTCTTTATCAACCATCTTTAGAGGTATAATCAATCGTATTTCTGTTGAATCCTCTTTCATTATACCATTATAATATGGTGTTCTCCGCTGGTAATTGTTTTGCTCTGACCAATCAATCTGCACACGACCATGACATTCATCAGCAAATTTTCGTATGCCAATCCATTCCGGGTGATCTTCTCGACTGCTAAGTAATGATAGCATATGTTTGTCCGAAAATCTTTCATTCGGATTTTTCTCACGCAAAATAAGATATGAAAAAACTATCTCAACAGGCAAACACAACTGTTTATTCCCACCGCCGAGAAATTCATATAGGGATTTTGCTGTGTGTTTCAACTTTCCTTCCGCGACTCCCTTCATCAATCTCTTTAAGACGCGAATTTGAAGATAGGGAGGCAGATAACAATATATTTTCGTCAGAGAAGATTGGGACGCTGAAGTCTGGAAATAGACACTCCATAGTATAACAGCAAGTTCAGGGTCTGTAATTTCTGACCTGATGTGTTGCAGTTTCAATTTGAAGTCTGCTTCCCATTGCTTGTTCTCCCAATAATCCATCAATTTTGGCTTATTGAAACTCAATAACTCGATAAGCCATACAATTTTATATATGTTCTCTGAGTTGATTGTCGATGCTTTAAGAAAATTCGCAATCAGCGAGAATAGATTTATATTAGAGTCGCTGAAAAGTTTCTTGAATGAATCTTCCTTAAAAGCTGGTTTATCATACCATTGATTTGATAAACGATAGGTATCTTCTATTGTGAGGTTCTCTATCAATGATACAACAATGTTATCTGGAAGTCTCTTTATAATCTCCGCATGATAGAGTCTCAAAATATCTTTCACGTTTAATGAATCGACATAGAAAGCCCATGACTGATCTACAATCGGAGAATCGTGAGTGATGAAATCTTTGAAGGAATTAAGAAGGTTAATGTTATAAGGGATTGGCTGTACCCAAGCCTGTGAAGAATTGTCCAAATACTCTTCCAGTGATTTGCCAGAATATGCCGATAAAAGTCGAACTACTATAAACTCTTTAACTTCATCGAGCAGATAAATTGAGTGATCGCCTACAAATGATAATAATTCTTCATCTTTTATAGAATTAAGCAATTCATGGCTTTTGGCGACAGCCTTTTCTCTGGGAATCCATCTTAAATCCGAATAGGCTGCATAATTGATTATGTCAATTGACTCTGAATCAATGATTGCCTTAGAAATGACAGGACGTAATGAATCCCTTTTATCGTCTTCAAAGATTGATAAAAGAGTATTAAAACCGCCTTCAAATTCCTTCTCGAATCTGTATCTGGATTTTACCTGTATGGCATCATTCATCCGGTCAAGCAGTTCTTTTTCTATCGGATACCATAATTCGGTAGAATATGTAAGGAATAATTCCGGAAAAATATTTTTGATTCGCAGGAGCAAATTGACTGAAGCATATAACCTGTTTGCTGATTTGAGCTTCTCATATACCGTCTGAACACTTGCAGAAAACAAGCCTACAGCCTGCGCATTATCTCGTATCTTATTGAATAAACCTAATGATTTTTCCCAGTTCCTTTCAGGATTCTCCTCAAAACAGGTTAATGAATCTTGAAAGTTTATCAGTTCCCGTTGATGATTAGCCGCCTCGATTTGTTCCGAAAAATCCGTATCGGTATAAATTTGATAAACCGACACAATATTTTTCAGATCTTTGTATCCATAATCATATATAGAAACATACGGCTCTAAAGTCTTATTCTTAGACCAATTATCAATAATTTGAGATATAATTGCATCAACAGAATGCTTAATCTTGTTTTTAAGGCTGGAGTGTAATGGTTCTATAAGATTATCAGCACAATACTTCAAATCAGGCCATTTTTGAGATTCAAGATTGGTTCCAAGCGAATCTATCCATTCTTCAACTAAATTCTTGTCAAAGTATATGGCAGACGGCGGATAAACATTTAGTACTGCATGTTTTTCCTCAGAAGAAAGAGAACTGAAAAGTTCTTGCCACAGATTGCGTAATTCAGAGTCAAAATCCTTTGTAAAAATATATCGGTAACCTCCTGGCAAATCTTTTTTATACTTTTCTACGAAGTGTTTAATCAGCAAGGGTGTGGACTCTGTAGTCCTATCTTCCTGATTTTTGATTCTGGCAATGACCTCAGGCAGCCATTCAATACGAGGTATGGACAAATCGTGAAAGATATTTACCTTTGCATCTTTCAAGTGCATAATTTCGTGGTCGAAATAATAGGTAATACCCAGTCGCCGGTCTTCTTCGGAGTTTTTATTGTAACGACGCACCTTTGAGGCAACGCTGATTCCCTCAAACACGACTAAAACACGATCAGATTTAGCACTTGCATCAGCAAAAGACGAACCACGGACATGGAAGTCCTGCACATACTCCTTGCGAGGTATGTGGCAATTGTTCGAGGCAATAAAGCCGAAGCCCTTTATGTCGTCAAAGAACTTGACGACTCCGATATTCCATGTCTCTTGTTTGGTATATTTATCCTTTGCCATAGTCCCAATAATATTATTTTATGCAGCAATTATAGCATTGTGGAGGAGCGAGACAAATTCGCCCACCTTGTGGAATTTACCCAGGAAGATACTGTCTTCATCAGTATCATCAAACTTGGTCAATCTGAGTTTTTATCTGTCCTGTAATCATACTTACTTATCTAAAATGGTCCAAAGTTTTTCATTCTCTTCTTTATCACAATGCGATTGAAAATAGTAATCATACCATAGCGCTAAATCGCACATAGAAAGAGCAAGAGATCGGAGCATATAGGGAGAATAACCTACAGTGGGGAGATATTTATCCAAATTCATATTGATTTCAGCCTCTGCCTGAGACGTGTGGACGGCTCCTCCGGCTTGAAATACAGCCTCTTTTATCGCGTTGCCCAATTGCTTCGGCAAAAGAGGTTTGCTCTTATCAGTATCACGAGTGACATGCTTCCAGATCTCGTCATAAGTTTGGAATTTCTCTCCAAGAAACTTACTGCTCCAAGAAAGGTTAATTTCATCTTTGGTCTTGCTTACGGTGCGCATAATGCTCGGTAGAATGGCACAATCAACCATGTGACGAAAAATAAGTTCGAGGAACTTACGGAGGTCCATATACCTCCGATTATAATCGAAAGGAGTAGTTGTTGGAAAATGTATTGGCTCCAATAGGTTAACGAGGATTCCGCTGGCTTGAACATCAAGTCCATTGGACTCTAAACGGTTCAGCGAAGCAAATACATCTGGATAGATATGCTTTTCCAGTTGGAACTCATGGTCATAGTGCTCAACTTGTGTTCTGATTCTCTGAAACAAGACATGACGGTCAGGCTTGGGTTTGCCACCCCACATAACGGTTCCGTTTTTTGAGTAAAACGGACGGTTTGATAATCTATCCCATTGAGCGTCCCACTGTTGACGAATAGGACTAATCAACTCTCTAATTTCATCCTCGCCTTCTCCTGAAAGAACATACCACGGGATAAAACGATTATATTTACGTTCTAACTCCTGAATTTCCGGGATGACACGACTGATGAATTTAGTAGCCTTATCAGCATCTTCACGAGAGTACTTGCATTTTGCATCAAGGATGATGGCTTGCCATTGATTGTAATCTGCGTTCAATGCTTCTTTTGCGTCTTTCCAAGAGGGAAATGCTCTCAGATCGAGTCTCGCATCTGGCAACATTTCAGCCTCCCGAGGATAAGCATTTGTCACAATTGGGTCATTTTCAACCCACAAGACCTGTATGTATTTGTTGTCGCGCATAATCGTAAACTTTTTTAGTCTTCAAAAAGGTTAATTGTCTCGAAATTAGTCTTCTCAAAGGTTAACTTGTAAATCACCGGGAACTCTGCATCGGGTTGTGAGATAACTTCCACTTTTCCAAGTCCATCCATCAGTGATTTAATCTCAAATCCTCCTTGACCGGAATGAAGGGTGCCGTCAGAAGCATTTTCGTTCAGAGCTGTGGTAAAACCACTCATCAGGACATCCTCGCCTGAAACGCCCTCTTTCAACGGACGGCCATTATTGGCAATCGTTATGACAATTCCAACATCTTCTGATTTCCAGTCAAAACGTATCTCGTTGTTCGTGGAGTCAGCAGTAAAGCCATGAGCTTTGGCGTTGGCTATGATGTTGTTGAAGATTCGTTCAACCAGCCTTACGGGAGCGTAGAAGATCTCAGCATCATCGGTGTGATGATACTTGACATCGCCTGTCTCATCATCGAAGTATGGGAAGTCAGCCACATTATCACTGCCAATGTTGACCATCCTTACCGAAGGAGAAGAGTGTTTGGCAATGTAGTCGTTGATGAACTTGTAAGGATTGATTTCAGCATCCTTACCCCAGTTTGGCTTCTCAAAACGCAGTGATTCAACTTGTCGCTGGAGAGTTGACATAGCATATCCGATGCTTCTCATCAAATCCTTGACAGAAATTGGATTAATGCGTCCAATGGTGTCGGACAACTTTATGCCTTCCTCGTGAAGTTCAGCAAACATCTTCAACTGTTCCCAGTTAGAAGATAGTGCTGAAAGAGTCTGAATCATGGCGTGGCGAGTGCTTCGCACTTCGCGTTTCTGTGAATCAAGTGTTTCTTGAAGTTCACTCTCCAAATCGTTCATTTCAGATGAGAGAACTTCTGCGATGAGTTGTTCTCTCTTCTCAACGGTACCATGAACAGGGATGAGAATCCTGTTGAGATCCAGTTTATTGAGACGGGGAATTGTCGCACCAACGGTTTGCGCCTTGATTTGGTCCGTTACTATCTTAGTTGATAGTATAGCAGCAAGGTATTTCGCGCTGATTCCATTAATCGGATTCAACACTTTAATGAATCCCGCGGGGAAAGCAACCTTTCCACTGAATCCTTCTGTATAGACAGTACGAATATTGCCACTGACAATCGCAAGGATCACTGCATTCTCAGGCACTTGCACATGTTTCTTTGCCGTTGATACTTTCCCATCTTCAACCTTTACAGGAACAAAAGGTTTTCGATGCATTGCTGCCGGAATTGAAGAGCCGGTGAGAAAGTACTCTGCGGAAATATCTTTACCTCGTAGTTCGGGCACCTCTTCTGCAAGTTCAGAAAGAGGAATGCCGTTTTCAGGTTTAGGAGCAAGATAGAGCGAAGGGGTGAGCTCAGAGCCGACGAGTTTCTCATAAGGCACTGCAATGCCTGTCTGATCTTCACAAGGCTCATATCCTTCTTGTGTATCTTCAATATCTGCCTCAAAAGCATCCATAAAGCTTTCCAAATCAAAGGTAGTGGCGCGATAGACGCTTTTGGCGAAACGGGTGTGTCCACTTGCATCACCAAAATGAATTTCGTCATTCTTGACACCCTTTGTCAATACAATGGCCGCTTGGGCAATGGAAGATCCCGTGAAAATGTTAGACGGGAGCATCACGATTGAAGAAATTGCTTGATCCTTGATTAACGTTTCACGGATAGTACGAACTTTGTTATCCTTGCGGAATAGAAAGTTGGCAGAGACTATACATGCCAGTTTGCCACCATCGTCCAGTTTGCCGTAGAGCATCCTGACAATATCAGCGATTTCATGTCCCTCATCCATGAGGTAAACTGGGGAAGTAATGATTGCCTTGAACTTTTCATTTGATTTAATGGATTCAAATGTATCGCCCAATGTAATAACTGCGCGTTTGTCAGCAAAGTTGGCGAACAATCGAATCTGTCCGAGTGCCCATGTCGTGCTGTTGATTTCCTCGCCGACAACATGGTTAGGAAGCGCAATAGCGTATGAATTTGCACCCGCAAATGGATTATAGACGGTAACATTCTCGGGGAACGATGCCATCTTACACATGAAGTCGGTGACTTCCTGGGGCTGTACAAATCCATCCGATGGATGGAAAGTAATGCCATTGGAAGACACTACCAGCGCAAAAACCTCGTTTAGATGCTTGGAAAGGAATGTGAGTTCCTCCTGTGACAGTACATCTTTCTTGAACTCATACAGGCTCAATATTTTTAACACTTCAGGCTTAACACGATTCCCGGCTGCAATTCGATACGCCTCAGCGATAAGACCAAGACATGATGATTGAAGAATCCCTTGACTAAAAGTAAATAACCGATATTTATTTACAAGTTCGGAAACTTCGTACTTAGAGATGCCGGTTTCTGCAATTCTTCTTTCGTAAGCAATAGCACCCTGCACAAGTTCATCCTGTTCGGATAATGACGGCAATGAAAAATCTTTAATGCCGTACTTTAGCATATTGACAGTGACTTCAACCGTTGTATTGATAAAGGTACAACAGCGAGATGGATCCTTAAATCCTCCTGTTGCAGGCGTATCCTTGCCTACCCATTCCCAAGAAAGGCTATCGTTGTCGACATATAAATAAAAAACATCATCTCCACAAGGAATACCATTCTCGATGTTGTTGATTACTTTCTCCCATAGTCCGTATTTACACATGTAGAAAATGTATTCCGGAGTAATAACTGGAAGAAAACTAAATGCTAAGAGATACGCACCGTCGGCAAGCGGTGTGTTTTCTTCTATAAAATACACCGGAGCCTCTTCGGTAGCTAAAACAAATGCCATCCTCGCATTCTTTGTCGTGATGAGTATAGAGGGGCTGGTAATGCGGCGCATGCCGATCTCCACAGAGCCGTTGTGAAGATTGCTTGGCTTCACATATATATCATCCCAACCTTTTGCGAAGTTGTCCTCGCAAAAGATTCTACCGGAAGTGATGCCTTTGGCGGGTTTAGCAGATTCAGCGAAGATGTCGTTGAACATTACAGACTTGGTTGCAGAAGCAGAGTTGGTGTTGAGCATAAGCTTAAAAAGTTTTTGTTTCGTTTCGATGCTGCAAAATTACTGCGGACTTTTGCAGTCATTCTTCAAAAGTCCATATTTTTTACAACTCTCTTTCATAATCTCGATAATCTCATTTCGCAGATGCTCTGGTTCGAGCACTTCCACATCTTTGCCAAAGCCGAGTATTATGGCTTCAAGTTCTTTATTGGGGATTACTTCAATAGTGGCTGTAAGAGTATTGTCATCTGTTTTTTGTGTATGATGAATAGGTTTTGCCAAAACGTATTGATAACGCTTTGGCGAAAATTTCAAGACTATCTTTTCAACCTCGCCATGATTGGGGATTGTCGTACCGATTACATCGAAGAAATAATCAAATGGGTCTTCAATAATTGTGTCTTGTATAAAATCAATATTCAGAGAATCCACCTTTTTGATTCTATCTAGTGCAAAAACCGAAATGTCTTTGTACTCTGGATTGTAACCAAGTATAAACCAACGATTATTGTATTGTTTTAGATAATATGGATGGATTTCAGCATCAAAAGCCGGTTTGCCGAATGGCTCATATGTGATTTTTATTGGTTGCTCGTTGATGATGAAGTTGAACAACTCTTTGAATCTGTCAATACCACGCAAATCGACATTTGAGTCAAAGGATAGAATATTCCGTTGATTTTCAGAAACCTTATATTTCTTTTTAAGTTTTCGGATAATATCTGTCATCCAGTCAAACTGAGGCATTCCACGGAATGAAGCAAGCATATTGACTGTGGCATCAAGACCAAGCAACTCATCGTCCGTCAAATCGACGATAGAGAATCCTTCTCTTGAATAGCGGTAATACTTACGCTGCCCATCTTGATAAGCCACAATTGGAGCCTGCATTGAAGGAGATAGCTCCATCTCCTTCAAATCGACATAAATCTGGCGCTTGCTGACTGTTGTCTCCATACTAAGTTCTTTGGACAAAAAGTCACAACAGGCCTTCTGCAAGTCCTCTATATAGTACCTGCGAGAAAAGTTACTCAGGCACTTATCAAGAGCTTCGTAACGTAGTCGTGCATTTTTATTTGTAGCCAAAATATGATCGAAGTATTAGTCGGAAACCTTAACAGGATCGTTAAGCAAATCTTTAACCTTGACATCAAGACATTCGGCAATATAAAATAAGGTCTCAACGCCGGGTTGCGCAGAATTGGTACACCATTTGGAAACCGTTGCCGGATCCTTACCTAATTGCCCTGCCAACCATTTGTTGGTCCTTTTTTTTCTCAGCCAAAACTACTTTAATCCTATTATAGTCTCTTTGTATAGCTTGTATAAATGAATTTGACGCAAATTTACTGGATTTTTCCGAATTACCATAGCCAACACTTTCCCCACTTAATAGTCGTTCATGTATTACTATGTTTCTTTATGCCACAGCTCGTCAAATTGTCTGGCGAGTGCGACTATCTCTCGGTTGGTCTTTACGAGTTCGATGGTCTGATGCTCCAGTTTGGCGAGGATATTCATGGTTTTCTTTTCGGTGAAGTTCTCTCGGAGTGTTTCAACAGCAGGTCGTAGTCTATGGCGATGGTACGGTAGTGGGCGTTAAGGGATGACATCTTGTCGATGAAGATGCGGGTGTTCTCGTCCACGACAAACACCTTGAAGGGTGTGCCGAAGATGCGCATCTTGATAAACGCTGACAAGGAGGCTATGCCGGACTTCTCCTGCATCGTCAAGAGGTGGGCCTGTTCGGTGGCTGTGAAGTTCACTGAGCAGCGGAAAGCTGTGGAGTTGATTTTGGGCTGTCTGCCGCCTGAGTTAAATTTCTGATTCATTCTTACAGGATTTTAGAGTGGTTGATATGTGAAGTGCGTTTCTGCACCGCAGGTTCTTTTGGTGATTACGACTCTGGAGTAATCGCAATCTGTCATAGCAAGGGTTTTGTGTCGCAAATCAGTTTTCATGCAGCATAAAACATACCTTGCCATGTTCATGTGGACGTCCAAAATAACAATCTGGATATTACGAAGTCGAATGGTCGAGATAATTATGGATCAGTACACCATCAGTACACCTCCGAAGAGAAAGAACCCTATAAAATCGGCACCGGTCCATGCCGATTATTATAGTTATTGTATTCGACAGCATAATATAAGGGTATCGGTTGCGATGCAATCCGACTGAAATAGGAACTGTCCCGTCCTGAAAAAAGTTTACGGTTTCTGGTAAACTTTTTTCAGGACGGGACACCTTAGAGCTTCGCAACATGGTGTTAATGTGGGAGTTAACTGCCTTAAAGTTACGAAATTTTAAGGTCTTTTGCAATATAATTATTTGATAATCAATGGGTTAATCGCCATAATCTAAAAATTGTCATATACTAAGCACTAAAACAGAAACTGCCTAACTTTGATTGTTAGACAGCCTCCCACAAAAAATAACTTGACACAGTTTACTTTACACTACCCACAATTTTACACAACCGGCATTTCGGATTTAACTATTGGGATTGAAGTTCAACTTTTATCTTTCCAGCTCAAAGCTGGCGCCTTTTTATTCTTGCTTCTGTCTCCCGTGTCGTTAATATACTTGCGCATCAACATATCCTATAGTTGTAATCTGGTCAAAATATGGCTCCCACGGATGCTGATTCAGGCCAATCCTAAGTCCATAGAAATGTGTGCCCTCTGATCGGAGATGCTGCATTTTTTCAATCCTGTCCTTGCTTGTCAGGTTCATCACGAAGTCTGTCACCCAAAGAACATCCGCATTTATATACTCAGGATTTGACTCAAGAAGTTTGAATGTAGCATCAAGCATCTGTGTCGCATCGGTGTTGCCAGAAGGTATCTTCTTCAGAAGAGTTATGATATTCTGTCCTTCCTTAAGGATATCCAAAGGCTTTATTGAAACAGAGAAGGCAATCAAAAAGCATTGTCTCTTTTCTTTCATCGCGATATCCACGGCCTGGATTATCACGGACTGGCTGATCTTCTGTGGCTTGCCGTCCATACTGCCTGATGTGTCAAGGCAGATAATCATCGGACCTCTCTTGGCTGCCGGCTTCTTGTTCAGACTGCGCTCCGGATTCATGATCTCGGACTTATACCGGAATACCTGAAGTTGATCGCTAAGGTATTTCTGAATGAATACATTCTCGGTCTTGTCGTCAATGAAAAGAGCAAGCTCCGATGGCAAGAGAGAGCCAAGGTCATGTCCAGTGGTTACTCCGTATATGTCAGAGTGACTGGCATGCTCAAACTGCTGGGTGCTTCCTTGCTTGAGAGCCATCCATTCTTCTCCTGTATCATTGGATATCCGTCCCATCTTTCCCACGATTTGCGAGATCTCCGGGTACACTTTCTGAAGCTTCACTTGACTGAGCAGACGCTCGAAGTCAAATGTGGTCCAGAGACCATTCATCATGTTCCAGCACTGACGGAACTGTTCCTGTGAGGTGCTTGTGGCATCCAGGTAACGCTCTATGTTCTTCCGGTTGTTGGACCATTGGGTTTCGAAGTTCTTTTTGGATTGTTCAGTAGCGTCCTCCTTGACTTTCTTCAGTTTGTTCATCAGGGCTCTGTTCCAATCCAGGCACATTGTTTCCCACATCTTCGGATCTCTTGCATTCTCTCCTTCGCTGAAGAGCCTCTTATAGAAGTTTCCGGGGAAGCCATAATCGCCGAAGTTCTCTGTCGCATCCTTGACCAAGCCTTGCCATCCATGAGAAATTCTTTTCGGACTCCAAGTCAATGCTTCTCTGATTCTGTTCTGTGCTGTTTGGGCCTTTTGAAAATCAAAGCGGATACGATCTAAGACACTATATATGAACCTCATAACCGTCCTTTTGAATATCATGGATTTCAGAGGGTCAGCCAATGCCGCTATCTTTACCATGGGGCGGTTTAACAACTCGGCAAGATAGTTACAAAGAGCATCTTCGTCATCAGGATTCTCAAACATTCCTATAGCGAGATACTTGTCGATATGCTCCTCATAGTACTCTCCTGGGTAGAAACGTTGCTTTCCGCTTTCTGTCCACTTTCCGCATCCTTTCCCGATAGAGTATTCCAGAACCATGTTCAGATTGCAGCATGGTACAAACTCATTGTTGTACAGACAATATCTGCACCCGAACCCATCAGTGCGTATCATGACCTCTGCAATTTCATATGATCCACCTTCATCCACTCAAGCTGCTTTCTGAGCTTGATGATCTCCGTCTGAGAAGTCATCACTTCATTCTTAGCGATGAAGATATTCTCATCGAACGACTTCTCCAGCTGAATCATCTCATCCTCGATGTCTGCAAACTCCTGGATATAATCAGTGTCGCTGTACTTCATCTCAAACAGCATATTATCTGCTTGTTCTCCATCCTCGATATACTCAAGTTCATACCTTACACCATTGATGTAAACACATCCTTCTCCTCTGAATAGTTTCACATCAATCTTTCCAGCTACGCCGCTTCGGTCTGTGACTTCCGCACCAACGCCTTCGACAGAGTGAATCAGCAGCTTGTTGTTCTCATTTGCAGCTGGGAAGAGCATGGCCGCTTTTGCCTCGGTCCACTCAAATGACAGGTCCAGGTAATCAAACATATAGATGAATGTATTTCCTGTACCGTGATTCTTGATATAGTAATACCCGTTGTCATAGATCTTGAGTTTCTTATCAAGGTCGCGATAAAGTACTTTCTCCATGGCATCTCTCAACTGGAAAGCCTTAAGGTCGTTATTGAGTTTCTGCTGCAGCTTATTTATTCGCACTTGAATCGGGTAGGCCAGTGCTTCAAGTACGATGTCTTTTACATCGATGTATTCGCTTGGATTGTTCCATAGGCAATGATGAACGATGTACAAGTCTGAGAGCTCAACCTCCTTATGACCTCTCATGTAAGCTTCAACCTTTAGAAGGCGTACTGTCTTCTTCCACCTGCGGTCGCTGACATAGATGCTTTTTCTGAGCCCGGAATCATCCACAAGTACGTCATTGAGTTTCTGGCGGATGAATGTGATTGTCTTTAGTACATCATCCCCGACCTTGACCTTATCGATGCCTTTCTGCCACACATCATACTCCTGCTGTGAGATAGGATTACGCACATTGCCAGCCACATCGGAATCATCAAGAAGCATTCTGTAGAAGTCTTCCTCTTTTCGTATACTCTTGCTCACAACGCGGATAAGGAACCTGTCCCAAAGGGCTTCCAAACCCTCACCCTGTGCTGGAAGCTCATTACTTGCTGCAATAAGAAGTTTCAACGGAATTGCCATCTCGCGACTGCCATTGCGGAAGAGCTTCTCGTTAAGCACAGTAAGAAGAGAGTTCTGAATAGCCGGACCTGCCTTCCATATTTCATCAAGGAAGACCACATCGGCGCTGGGGAGATATCCTTCAGTTATACGCTCATACTGCCCGCTGTCCTTAAGCTTCGCAATACTGACTGGGCCGAACACTTCGTCCGGAGTCGAGAAGCGCGACATAAGGTATTCAAATGAGTTGGCATCCTTGAATACGTTCTTGATAGAGCGCGCAATCATAGACTTTGCCACTCCTGGAGGGCCAAGAATGAGGATGCTCTCTCCTGCAATAGCTGCCAATAACGCCAATTTCAGCTCACGCTCCTTATCATACACGCCCTTATTAATATCCGTGACAATATTGGATATTTTTTCTGATATAGTCATAAATGATGTTTTTTCTGAGTGCAAAGTAAATATAGCGCTGTGCCAAATTGGAGCACAAAGAAAGTTTTTCCACAGCCATTATGTAAAATCATCCGATAAAATTGATTTGGCAAGCGAAAAATCAAGGCTCTCAAAAGCGGGGTGGCTACAAAACTCAACTGCTGATAAAGTTTCTGTGTATATAGGGATAGTCATTTGATTCCTTCAATCTGAGTCATCCGGCAGACTTTCTCATATATTCCGATCAAACTTATCGCTTTTATATCATCGGCTCTGGTTCCAGGGCAGTTTTTTCATTTTCAGTCATGTCTGTACCCAATACTCCGGTAAAGTCCGGTTCCACGTGCGGAACATCAGGCTGCAACAGAGACTTGGACTGACTCCCGTCTCGCCAGGTTGACCACGTCAGTTGTACGGATACCGAAGAAGAGCGGCATTATCTCTGTCGATTTTAGCCTCGCCGCCATCTTTCGCAGTCCGAATGCTCTTTCTGAGTGCCGAATGAGCATTCCAACGCTGTGGCTCTTACACTGGCAAGTTCTCTCTTGGCCGCATTCTTTAACTCGTTCGTGCCTGCACGACCTTTCTGAGTGAATGAGGTCTCAATACCGTTCTCCTTGCAGAAAGTCCTGTTGGCGTTTACGGAGCAACATTGAACACCGCATAGCTTCTTCACGGGCACTCCTGTCAGTTTCTCTGGCAATGACACGCACCTTACCCTCTGGTGTAAAGAAAGCCTTCCGGTCCCGCTCCGTTCTCAAACTCTTCGGGTTATCTCCAATCAGAGCAAACGATACCGACATCTCCAGAAGCAGAAGAAGCTACTTGATGCGTCCAAGCTCAGAGGTCTTGAAACTCTCTTCGTATCGCTGACAAAAATCCAACTCTGTAAATGAAATCTCTTGCTGAATGTCGGATAAATTTCGTACTTTTACCATGAGGTCTTCTACTTCATTTCCTCCGAAATGAGCCTTTCCACAGCATTCGGAATTTTTATTCCATTCTACTAAGATATGAAATGTTATCACATTAATAATCAATTGATTATATTTCTTGAATTTATTTCATGACAATCCCTAAAATAAGGGATGCTTCCATTTTTGGGAGTCAGCCCTTATTGATTATTCCCGTCTCGCCAAACAGTGCTTATGCGATAACGTCAGTTAAATGGCATTGGGGGAGAATAAGTGGTTGCAGTTGCGTCACGAGCGGATCCAGGCGCGTTTTCAGAAAGGCGACAGAACATACTTGCCGACCTGCTTTTCGCCAAGCCTGTTTTAGGGGAACTTTCAATATGTCACGGCTTAGCGCATCCGGAGAGCTGAAAGCCAGCTGTCAAGCGTGTCTTTGATGTCTTGCCAAACTTTTTCTTTTCCGGTTTCGTTGAGAATCTCATGGCGCATGCCTTCGTATGAGACTGATGAAACATTGGTGTAGCCGGCATTTTTTACGGCCTGCACTGCCTTGCCGAAGTCTTTGTCGCTTGTCCTGCAAGGGTCATCCTGCCCTGAGACGAATAGGACCGGAAGGGCCTTGTTGGATGCTGTCCAGCCTTTTCCCGAATAACAGTCCTGCATCAGTCCGAACAGATTGTCGAATCCGTTTGCTGTAAACTGATAGTTGCACAGGCTGTTGGCATTGTATGTCTTGACAACTTCGCTGTCGGAGCAAATCCATGCGTTCGGGCCTTCATTCCTGAATTTGCCGTTGAATGAGTCAAAGCCTATCTTTTGTATGAATTTCGGCCGGTATTGCGGCCCTCTGAACCATGAGGACAATTTTGCAAGCATCCTGCCTATTCCCGCTCCGTTGTTTTTGCTCGGACTTCCGCATACAATCAGCCCGTCAATCTTGTCGTCATATCTTTTTGTGAATGAGCGGACTGCCATCGACCCCATGCTGTGTCCGAAAAGGAACAGGGGAATGCCCGGAAACATCCCGTGTGCAAATGTGTTTACTGCAAGTATGTCTTCTACAAGTGCTTTCCAGCCACCGGAGTAGAAGAACCCGAGATGCTCCTCGGATTTGACAGATGCGCCGTGCCCTCTGTGGTCGTGTATTATGCATGCATATCCGTTGTCACAAAGGTATTCCATAAAAGGAATATATCTTTCCTTATGCTCGCACATTCCGTGAGAAAATTGTACTATCGCCTTCGGGGCGACGTTTTCTGCTGTACCTTTGTCCGGTGTGCATATGAGCAGGCTCAGATCAAGGTTATCGTGTCTCGATTTTATGTGTTCCTGTATCGTTTTCATGTTATTTTGACTCATGTTATGACAAATGCGGGATTGGCTATAAATAATGTGCCAAATGAACATGTGGTGCCATGATTCATTGTCCGGACTTTATCTTTCTGCTTTTGAATGCTCTTGGAATCGGAGTCGTGAAGCGCATAAGCTTGCCGGTCCACGGGTGGATGAATTCCAGGGTGCGGGCATGCAGGGCGAGACGCCCGATAGGGTTGCTTGCCGCTCCGTATTTTCCGTCACCGGCCACGGGGCACCCCATGTCAGCGCAATGGACTCTTATCTGGTTTTTGCGGCCGGTCTCAAGTTCAAACTCTACAAGAGAATATCCGGTCTCATTCAATTCTTCAAGAACTTTGTAGTGCGTCACTGCTTTCTGTCCTCCGTTGGCCTTCGGGCTGGAATACATTTTCAGTGTCCTGGGATCTTCCGTAAGCCAGCTGGTCACTGTCCCTTCACTGTTTCTCGGGCATCCTTCAACGACTGCCACATATCTTCTCGCTGTAACGGTCTCGCTCCAGTTTTCCTGCAAGGCATCCTTTGTCTGCCGGTCTTTGGCGAATACAAGCAGACCGGAAGTGTTGCGGTCTATCCTGTGGACAATGAATATCCGTGGCCTTTCCATCCGGCTGTGTCCGTCAGAGTACTTGTCCCGTCTACTTCTCCGGTTGTCTGCTCTCCTGCCCATGGGCTTGGACTCTCTGACATAATCAGTAAGAATTGAATATGCGGTATCTTCTCCTTCACGACCTGCTGACATCGTAAGCAGGCCACTCGGCTTTTCAATGACGATAAGCCACTGGTCTTCATAGACTATCCTTATGTCCTTGTCATGATTGCCGGATGTGCGGCTGCTGTGTCTGGAAGGATTGGCAGTTCTTTCGTGTCTGGCATTCATGCCGTTCTTGCCATGATCACCGTATTTTCCGGTGGCTCTATGATTTTTACTGTCAGATTTATGCTCGCCGTGTCCTGTATCTTGTTTCATTTCAGTTCCGTTTTCCCGTTTCCGGTCGCAAATCTACAAAAAACGCAAGAATCTGCCGGCTGTTCTTATTAAATGTTTATGTTTGGAGATGCTTGCGTGATGAGCAGGCGGTTTATTTTGTTGTGCTGGGGCTGCTTGCGGCTTGGTAAATGAAAGTACTATGAAATATAAATTCTTGCATTGAGTGATGTTGATTATTACTGCTGTGTGATGTGCCGACGTTCCCAATGTGCAATGACATGTCCTGTTGGGAACGTATGGCTTGTGTAACCTTTTGCTATACAGCTTCTTGCGAAATTACATGGTTCCCAACGTGCGGTATCATGTCCCGTTGGGAACTCAGGGTTGATGTAATTGTTTGTTTTTCAATCTTTTGTAAAATTGATAGGTTCCCAACGTGCAGTAAATTGTTCTATTGGGAACCGTATGCTTTTGTAATCCCTTGATTATTAATATTGTGAGCAAAGCCGACGTTCCCAATGTGCGCAATTATGTCCCGTTGGGAACGCAAAGCTCGTAAAATTGTGAAATCGCACAGCGCAGAAGCACTTTGGAACCTGAATAGTGCTGCCTGACATGGAAAGGCAGGGCGCGGACGGGTATTTTGCGGCATGATGCCGTGTTTTTGAAACGAATTGAATATCTTTGCAAATTATCCGTGATGCATTTTGCGGAATATTATTGATTGTGAATATGACAGGCAAGTCTACCATATGGGACCCGCTCAGGAAAAAGGAAGTTGCGCTCACTCCGGAGGAGAGAGTGCGGCAGTGGTGTATCGGGGTGCTTGCAGGCCGGCTTGGAGTTCCTGTGCACATGATGATGAGCGAGGCTCCGTTCCGTCTTGGCGGAAAGCAGTACAGGGCCGATATAATTGTCTATGACAGGAAAGTCCGCCCTTTGGTTGTGGTGGAGTGCAAAAGACCTGAGGTGGAGCTTAGCGGTGCTGTTCTTGATCAGGCTGTGCGTTACAATATGGTGCTGGATGTGCTGTATATGATTATTACCAACGGCAGGAAGACTTGCATTTGCAGGCGTGTCGTTGATGGAGGGGCACGGAGGTATGTGTTTGTTGATACTATTCCTGCTTATGCGGCAATGCTTGAAGAGCTGGCTTCTGAAGAGGCTTGCCGGAATCCGGAATAATGTGGCCCCCTCCTGATGCCTTGTGGATGTATTGGGCCGCGAAGGAAGCATGGCTTGCTGGCCATGTCCTTATGCTGATACCGGAGCGGAAACTTCAGTTCCGAAAAGCATATGAGTCCGGAAAGCATATGGCTCCGCAATGCTATTGGTTCATAAATATGAATGTAAACGAGATTTGATATATGTCAGCAACAATAACTGAAGGTTTTCTTGACCACCGTATATTCCGTATTGTCTCAGATGCGGCGGAGGAACTTGGTGTCCGTGCCTTTGTAATCGGAGGATATGTGCGGGATTGTTTTCTGGGACGTCCGAGCAAGGACATTGACATCGTAGTTGAAGGAAGCGGCATTTCACTTGCTGAGGCAGTGGGGGCAAAGGTGCATAGCCATGTTTCGGTATTCAAGAATTTCGGAACTGCCATGTTGCGTTTCCAGGGTGTTGAGGTTGAGTTTGTCGGTGCCCGCAAGGAGTCATATCGACGTGATTCGCGCAAGCCTATTGTTGAGGACGGTACGCTTGAGGATGACCAGCTGAGGCGTGACTTTACGATTAATGCCATGGCATTCAGTCTTCAGAAAGAGGACTTCGGTGCTCTTGTTGACCCGTTCGGAGGCATACGTGACCTTGCTGCCGGGATTATCCGCACTCCGCTTGACCCGGATACGACATATAGCGATGATCCCCTCAGGATGATACGTGCCATCCGTTTTGCGACTAAACTGACTTCTGACCGGATGGCTTTCAATATCGTGCCCGAATCATTGGAGTCCATAAGGCGTAACAGCGGAAGGCTTGAAATACTTTCAAAGGAACGGATTGTGGACGAACTGAACAAGATACTTGTGACCCCGAAGCCTTCTATAGGATTCCGTCTGCTTGATGAGACTGGGCTGCTTGACTTGATTCTTCCTCAGCTTACCAAGCTTAAGGGCGTGGAAACCGTTGAGGGAAAAGGGCATAAGGAAAATTTCTCTCATACATTGGAGGTTCTTGACAATGTGGCTTTTTCGGAGAGCGAAGCAATAAGGGCCGGTCTGCTCAAGGATTATGCGTTTGAAGACGGTGCTGAAATTGAAAAAGTCCGTACTGAACCAAATGTATGGCTGCGCTGGGCCGCTTTGCTGCATGATATAGCGAAGCCTGCCACAAAGCGTTATGACCATGCGCTCGGATGGACTTTCCATGGGCATGAAGTCGTGGGGGCAAGGTGGGTGCCTAAGATTTTCACTGCGCTGAAAATGCCTCTTAACGAGAAGATGAAATATGTGCAGAAGCTTGTGGGACTGCATCTGAGGCCTATTGCGCTTGTGACAGAGGAAGTTACTGATTCTGCTGTGCGCAGGCTTCTCTTTGATGCGGGAAACGATATTGATGATCTCATGCTTCTGTGCAGTGCCGACATAACTTCAAAGAATCCGCGTAAGGTGGCGCGCCTCAAGGCTAATTTTGATCTTGTGAAGAGCAAGCTGGTTGAGGTTGAGGAGAAGGATGCCATACGGAATTTCAAGAATCCGATAACAGGAGATTATGTTATGGATTTGTTCGGCATTGAGCCTTGCAATCTGATAGGGCAGCTTAAGGAGGCGGTCAAGAATGCTATTCTTGACGGGCAGATTGAAAATTCATTCGAGGCCGCAGACCGCTTCATGCGTGAGAAGGCTGCCGGAATGGGACTTCATCCCCTCAAGTGATTCCTGCCTGCAATCACGTAATACCTTTGCTATGGGGCTTGTCGGAAAATACATATCATATGTAAGGGATATAAGGAGATATTCTCCGAGGACTGTCCGGATTTACGAAGATGTGCTCAGTCATTTCACCGATTTTGCCTGTGATGAAAACGGGCACGGGGATGCCGGGGAACTTGCTGCCGTGCTCAATCCATCTGAGATAAGGCGTTATGAGGTGCATCTTCTTGATGACTGTGCCATGAAGCCCAAAACGGTAAATCTGCATCTGTCGGTGCTCAGCGGGTTCTGCCGTTATCTGATAAAAGAAGGGGTGCTCAATTCCAATCCGGTGAGGCTTGTGCCGCGTCCGAAGATGGAAAAGCGCTTGCCTGTATTCTATAAAGGCGATGCCATGGAGAGATATTTCTGTGACAGTGATTTGTACGCGTCTCGTGATATGCTGGACATTTTCATGGAATGTCATGATACGCCTCACGGCAAGGAACTGTATGTGAAGCGTCTTGCAAGGGCTGTGATTTCCATGCTTTATTGTCTTGGGCTTCGTCGCGCTGAGCTTGTCGCGCTTGATGTGTCAGATGTCGATTTTGGCCGAAAAGTTGTGAAAGTTGTCGGCAAGGGAGATAAAATGCGCGAAATTCCCATGATAGTTTCATTATGTGAAGAAATTTCCTTATATTTGAAAGCAGTTGAGACGATGACGGGAAGGAGAAGGTCTGTGAAAGAACCGCTGCTTGTCACTTATTCCGGCAAACGTCTGTATCCGGTATATGTGGACAGGGTAGTGAAGAGCGAACTTGGAGATGTTCCCGGCATAACGGGGCGCAAGTCACCGCACGTGCTCAGGCATTCCGTTGCCACGGGGCTTCTTGACGGCGGGACTGACCTCAATTCGATAAAGGAGCTTCTCGGGCATTCTTCGCTGGCGGCCACTCAGGTCTATACCCACAGCAGCATCGCCCGGCTGAAACAGATTTATGAATCCGCCCATCCACGGGCAAAAAACGGAGGTAAAAATGGACATTAGGGTACAATCCATCAAGTTCAATGCAGACCAGAAGCTGTTGGACTTTGTCGAGAAGAAGTTCTCAAAATTCGAGAGATTCAATGATTCCATAAGCGGAGTAGATGTGGCCCTTTCCCTTCTCCCGGACCACGACAACAAGAATGTCAAGGTCCAGGTCAGCATACCGGGAGGCACAATCGTAGTGGAGAGAAATGCCAAGACCTTCGAGGACGCGGTAGTTGACTGTGCTGACATCATCAAGGAGAAGCTTGTGAAAGCAAAGGAAAAGAAAATGCAATAATTCGGGTTTGAATGGGGCTGCTAAATGTTATTCAAGCCCCATTCTTTTTTATGCCGGAAAATATCAGGTGTTTTCTGCCTTTACTTATAATAATCGTAGAATGAACATGAACTCCATTCAAAAGTCCTTTGTGGCCATAGGGCTTTTTCTTGTTGCCAGTGCTGTTTCTGCCAAAGATTTGAACAGCAAATTTCAACTTTTGCCGCTTCCACAGAAGGTGGAAGTCTTTTCGGACAACGGGCTGAGAGGCTGCGACCTCTCCTTTATTGTCACTGAGGGTGAACTTGCCATGCCTGTTCTTGGGCCGTTGACAGGATGTCTGCCGCAATTCCGTAATGCCGGGAAGGGCATCGTCATGCGCCTGACTGACAAGGGTACGCCTGAATCTGAGGAAGGGTATCTGCTGGAAGTCGGGAAAAATGGAGTCACCATTTCATCCAGAGCAAGTGCCGGCCTTTTTTATGGATGCCAGACATTGGAGCAATTGATGGAAGACAGCCGTGACTTCAACCTTGTAATTCCGCAAATGCGGATAACAGATTATCCGCAGATTGGTTACCGTGCTGTCCATTTCGACAACAAGCACCACTTGGACCGTACTGAATATTATTATCGCACTATAGATAAACTGGCGAGCTACAAGATAAATGCCGTCATATGGGAGATTGACGACAAGCTGCGCTTCACCAGGCATGCGGAAATCGGCGCGCCCAATGCCTTGAGCAAGCAGGAAGTGAGGGCCATAAGCAGGTATGCAAAGGAAAGGAACATAGAAATAACTCCTTTGGTGCAGGGGTTGGGCCACGCAGGATATATACTGAAGCACCATTGGGAACTGCGTGAGAACCCGGCAAGTGACTGGGAGTTTTGTCCGTCCAACCCGGCCACTTACGATTTGCAGTTCGATTTGTATAAAGATGCGTTGGAGGCTATGCCAGACGGAAAATACCTGCATATCGGCGGCGATGAGATTACGGCCATTGGTATTGATGAACGCTGCAAGGCAACAGGAAAGACTCCTTTTGAATTGCAGATGGAATGGCTTAAAAAAGTCTGCGACTTTGCACTGGCAAATGGAAGGACGCCTATATTTTGGGATGACATGCCTATAAAGTATGCTGGACTTTGGGGTTTCGTGAACAGCTCCGGACTGACTGACGAAGAGTTGGAGAAAGGATGGAATACGGAAAAACTGGATGAGGCCATAGAACTGTTTCCAAAGGACTGCATATACATGCGTTGGAGGTATGATGACCCAACTTCGGCGTCTCATTGCCTGCTGCTGGACTGGTATCAGAAGAAAGGGCTGAAGGTGATGGCCGCGACAGCTGCGGCAACCGGCGGTTCCAGCTTTATGCCAAGGAACAATTCAAGGGCTCAATATATAAAGGACTTCAGTGCGCTGGTTGCCCAAAATGGCCTCAGCGGAATATTGGCGACTGCATGGGATGACGGTGCTCCGCATATGGAAACGGTTATGAGGGGATTTGTGGCGCAGGGCGAATACGGCTGGAATACTCAAGGCAGAAGCATTGACGAGTTCATAGCTGCCCATGCGCAGCGTGAATTTGCCTTGTCTTACAGGCATATGGATTTCTTGAGAGAATTGGAGCAGTCGGCCTTCTTCTTTGACAATGCCCTGATTACCTCCGGTTCGAGGAATCCTGCCTGGGGTGTGAAAAAGACATTCGTATTGCTGGATATGCCGGATGCCGATATGCCGGGCGATTGGTCTGAAAAATATGCGGACAGGATACAGGGTGCTATTGCTGAAAAAGACAGGTATGAGAGGATTGAAGCCGGTATAAAAGAGGCGTTGGCCCATTCGCGGAGAAACCGTTACACTTTGGAGGTATACAGGCAGACGAACCGCCTGTTCTATTATCCCGCGCAGGTGATTCTGGCATTGGAGGCATACGATAAAGCCAGTACGGATGCTGAGAGAAAACAGGCTGTCCTTGAGCTTGAGGATGTGTGCCGTGATTTTAGCCGGATGCGTGCGGATTTTGAAAACGTGTACTCGCAGACCCGGTTCATGCAGAATCCAGCCGGATATATTGCCGACCATAACCATCACAACCACTTGGCGGCTTTGACCGACAACAGCGATTGGTGGTTTCTCTATGAGTTGCCTATGACTCGTAAAATCAACGAGTGGGTTGGCTCCATGGAGCGATAAACTGGTCTGCTGCATCATAAAATTAATGCCACTGTTGCCTTTCAGGAGGTTTGCGGTGGCATTTTTGTTTTTATTAAGCAGGCCAAAAAGATAAGTATCTGTAAGATGAATAAAAATTCCATGAAAACTTTATCATGTGAAGAAATTTTTTATATTTGAACTGAAGTTCATATATACGCTTGTGTCTTGGCATAGTCAAAATAAATTTTGTCTCTGCACTCGACTTTAGCTATATTTGAAAGCAGTTGAGACGATGAGGGGAAGGAGAAGGTCTGTGAAAGCAAAGGAAAAGAAAATGCAATAATTTATGAAACATATCGCTTTGGCGGCAGTCGCTGCTACAACTTTTCTGATTTCGTGTAATCGTGTGGATTATTACCAGGCTGATTCTTATGTGGGAAGGTATGATGACCTTACCAAGATTACGCTTGTCCGGAATGATGGTGATGCAGTGTGCATAGATGTGAAAAGTGATTTTGATGCACAGGGATGCTATGGGCCCGGGGATGAAAAATATAGTGACTTGTGCCGTAAGCATGGTGATGTCGGCTACAACAGAAAGATTGCATATCTTTCCGGCCGGGATGTCGTTTACAATGCTTCTGACCTGCTGTCCGTAAAGGTTTACAGCGACCGTGACTTTGATGCGGAGCATCCTGCCGGTTCCTCTTTGGCTGATATCGTCAGGGTTTTGTCATGTTCTCCGAAAGAATACATAGCCAGC
>OFFV01000671.1_pt1 | contig 24557 bp, 32 predicted proteins | sample 1521461 | NCBI WGS metagenome assembly OFFV01 (sample SAMEA3504120, study PRJEB24116) | mouse gut metagenome | biome: mouse gut; feature: mouse-associated habitat; material: faeces | place: Denmark | collected 2011 | reverse complement strand
ACTGCTCGAAAGCCTCTGTCACGAAAATGATGGCGACTCTGATGGATATGAACCTTCTGGTGCGGGAGAAATACGGAAAAATCTACCTGACAGATACCGGCTATCTGCTGGCAAAGGATATGCTCCGGTGTATTGAGCTGATTTGTGAACGGCTTCCGGCGATGGGGTTTGATTTGACCGAGGAAGAAGCGCGGGACTTTGTGCGCACGATGGTGGTGAATCTGCCGGAGCATTGCCGGAGGCGGCTGGCGGGCAAAACGTGACAGCGGAAGGGTTTGAACGGTTCGTTTCGGAGCATATTTTCAAATCAGACAAGTAGCCCTACCCTACCTGCTCAGTTTTGCGGTAGGGGCCATGATTTATGTGGTGGTTGAGGAACTGATCCCAGAGGCGTCCGCCGGGGAACACTCCAACCTTGGAACGCTGTTTTTTGCGGCGGGCTTTACCGTCATGCTGGCACTGGATGTGGCACTTGGTTAGGAGGCAGAAATCGTGAAATATATCTGCTGCAAACACTTGATGTGGCATATCATCGCACCAACTTCACTCCGCAAAAACAGGCCGCCAAAATGACGGCCTGTTTGTGATAAGTTTCGATAATCTCGGTCTATGTATCTATTTGGTCGCCGCTTTCAGGGCTTTCTCCACCTGCGCCAGCTTCCTTTTCAGATTGCTGGCTGTTCGTACATCCGTGGCGGCTTTGATATCCCGCTCCAGCTGCTTTTTCTTGGTTTTCAGCTCCTGGACCTTGTTTTTCCCGCCAGAGATCTGCTCCATGTCAGATCCGCTTTGCTTGTCAGAATCTTTTTTGCCCTCAACTTGTTTTCCAGCGGCATCCCGATCCTGCTCCAAAGATTCGAAATTTTCACTTTGATTGGCGGATTGTTCGCTGTTTGCCAGCTTGTCCACATCACCGGTCTGGGGTGTTTCTTCTGTCGGTTTGGTGAACACAATCTGTGTGCCACCATTTTCATCCTTGACCGGCCGATAGTGACCAAAGGATACAGTATCCTCCGGCTTCTCCGGGACATACTGGTCGTAGGCGGGCCGCTGATGCGCGGGCGTTTCACCGGACTTGACAACATTAGTTCGTCCGCTGACCTGGTCAAGTTTCACGACTTTCGTGAGCGGCTCGGTCTTGCTGAGATTCGCCGTGCTGGCGGCATCGCTTGCTCGCTCAGGCTGCTTTCCTTCTGACTCTTTCAGAACGGGTTCAGCCTGAAGACGGCTGGTGAGGTTCATTAAAATTCCCATCTTGTGGCCTCCTTGTGTGGGATGCTGAAAACAGCTCAGCAAAATTCTTTGTCAGGCAGTTTTATTATAACAAATGTTGCTATCCAATTCCCTTAAGATCCACTGAACAAATCTGAAGAATTCTAAAGGGATCGGCATTACAGTTATATTATAACTCCGATTAGGGGGAGCAGCGAGGATGCCGCCGGGCATGAAAAGGGGGCGGCACTGTAAAAGTACCGCCCCAGCTTTGGGACATTTTGTCCCAAAGATACCGCCAATAAGCGTGTTGGCCTGTTAGTCCTGTCTCCACTCCCTCCCGCTGAAACGGCGCAGCTGCGCCGCACTCAATTCTCATTCGCTCCAGCTGCTGCAGCCCTTTTATCCCGAAAGTCCTCCAGCAGCTTGTCCAGCCGCCGTTCCAGTTCCTGACCCGCACGATCCTGGAGCTGATCCAGCTGGCCCACTACCTCATCCCTGGCTTTCTCTGCCTCCCGAACCACCGCCGCTGCGTCGGCCAGATCCGCATACCGGCCCAGAAAAAACTGCCGACGGGAAAACCCAATCTTTCCCATCCAGAGTCCCCGGTTCCGGCTCACATTTCTGATGCCGCTGGTGTTGGTGACCCACAGCCTTTTGGAGCGCACTATGGATACATTGGTTCCCCACAGGAGGGCAGAGTTCTTCCGCCGTCCTCCAGAAGGAGAAAAACTCCGACCGGAGTGTCTGTCTCGGAGGGAGATCTCCCTGTCCAAAGGAAGAAAGTGTTCGGGTGCCTCATACATAGCAAGCTCGATGGGATGGGGGGAAATCAGGACGGCTCCCTCCATCTCCCGGCGAAAGAGGGGCTTTCCGCCCCAATGTTGCCGGGCAAACCCCATAAGGTTCTTATCCTGAAGTAGGAGTCCTCCCGCCATCTTCCGGGTGGAGAGTTCCCGGCCAGAGCCAGGGAGGAAAAGCAGGGTTTTCCCCCGGCGGATCGGCGCCCGACAAGGGGGGAAAGGCTTTGTAAAGGAAAGTCCTTCCTCCCTCACTTCCACCCCATAGCTCCGCACTCCCTCCGTTGCCAAGGGGTGAAATCGGCAGAGGAACTCCGCCTCGCTCATGTCCTCCTCCAGCTTCTCCTGCCGTGAAAGAAGAATGGCGTCGGGGCCATCGGCGTAGACGACGGGGATGCGCCTACCAGTGGGATGCCAATACTCCAGGATCTGAGTCAAGCTCCGGGAGCTAATGCGCAGATCCATGCCTCAGCCGGTTCGGACCTCCACCCGTAGGGAGCCTCCCGCCTCGTTGCGCAGGGCGAGGAGGGAGCCGTCCCGACTGGCGTAGAGCCGCATCCGACTCTCCACCCAGGCCTGTAGCCCGGCGCCGAAGCGCATATAGATGCTGTTGAAGGATATGTGATCCATGGGAGGCTCCTCCTTTTTATCCTGGCGATATGCCCCCCTACTACGCAAGGGCCATTCTCACAGGAGGGAAGTACCACTTCATTGCTGTCCACCGGTGAACAGGTAGTATTCTGATAATGATTTACGGGATAAAGTATTCTGCCCGTATTCCAAATACAGATTTATCCACTTTAGCGTAACGGTGAGATCAGCGTTTACCTTCTGTTCGAAGTTAAAGCCGTTCAAATAGCTTCCGCCTGTATCCTTATGATTCTCCAAATCCAGTAGGTTGGACTTGGTGGACATTCCAGCGGAGTCATAGGTTATGTAATCAAATTCTGCATAAACCATAACGCCATCTTTTTCATAGTATGGCAGGGCAATGGTGATCTCCGGTTCTTTTTTATTGGCAGATAAGACGAGCATGCGCTTGCGCCCCCTGCCGCAGAGAGGGGCTGTCAGGAAAGCGCCGATGCCGGGCCGGAATGCAGACCTAAGTCAAATCGGTTTCTGTCAGCTTGTATTTCGCTATCAGATCATCCCGGTTATGATGGGACAGGCCAAAGCGAATCAACTGGCGGAAGATGTCATAGAGTACAGCAAACAATGGAACGCCGATGATCATCCCGGTAATTCCCCACAGACCGCCGAATAGCAAAATGGAAAACAATACCCAAAAACTGCTCAAGCCGGTGGTATTTCCTAAAATCTTTGGGCCGATCAGGTTGCCATCGACCTGCTGCAAAATAATGATAAACACAAGGAACATGAGACAGTGCGCCGGGTTTACCAGCAGGAGCAGCAATGCACAGGGGATCGCCCCAATGAACGGGCCGAAGAAGGGGATGATGTTGGTCACGCCCACGACTACACTGATGAAAGCTGCGGATTCAAAGCGCATAATGCTGACGGCGGCAAAGCAGATCAGGCCGATAATGGCGGAGTCCAGAAGTTTCCCCATTAAAAAGCCGTTAAACATCCTGTCCGCATAACGCACCTCTTTCTCGACCATATCAGCCCACTGGCGGGGGAAAACTCCGCAGAGCAGCAGCTTGGCTTGGATAGCAAAGGTTTTTCGGCCCGCCAAAAGGTAGGCAGAGATCAGGATTCCGAGGAACAGGTTTTTCACTATGCTGAATATACCGGCTACCTGTATGCCCAAGCCATTCAGAACGGCTTGGGCGGTAGGCAAAAGGTCTGTCTTTACCCAGCTCTCAAATTTCAAAATAGCCTTACCGGAAAAGCCGCCCCACCAGGTTTGAAGCTCCGGTTGATCGGCCAAAAGATTGTGGAACCAGTCAATAGCGTTTTCAATTTGAGCAGGTAAGGCGCTCAAAATGCCAACGATGCTTTCCCAAAATTGAGGAAGCACCAGCACGACCAGTGCCACCGCCAGCAACAGGGCAAACAGCAGAGTAAGCAGGATGGACAGTGTTCCAACAAATCGCTTTCTCTTGGGCAGCCCCTTTCCTATCCAGTCTTCCAAACGGTTACAGATCGGGGCAAGGATGTAGGCAATCACCGCACCGTAGAGGAACGGTGTTAAAATCTTTCCTACCGTTTGGAAAAATGCCAAAATAGCTGGGAGCCGAAACAGCACAAAAAAGCACAACAGACTGATAATGGAAACTACAACACCGGTGATCCCCAGCTTCACATATTTTTCATTCTCCCTGTTTTTCATTTTGTGTCCCTTTCTGTGGGCCTGATCAAATTGACTGTTGTAAAAATCGCATCAAAATTATGCCAAAACAATTTTGTTCACTGCCTCTATCAGATTTACTACGCTGCTGCGGGGAACCAACGAAGAGCTTGTGCCATCTATTACCGCCAGGCAGTTGTTTCCATCGTAACGATATAGCCGGATGGAAACTTCTTGGTGGTACGCATTGTTTAGATAAACAGTCAGGCCGATCTCTTCTTTCTGTGTGGGTTCTTCCGAAGTGAAGCTCTCTGCCTTTAATCCGCTCAATGCACTTTGAAAACTGTTGATATTTAATTTTTCGTCCTCTTTATAATACCATGCTTTATCATGTCCTCTGCCTTTAGAAGTAAACGTATAGTCATTTCCTTCTAAAGAGATAGAGATACGATCAATGTCTTCGAAAGAGGCAGTCAAAACCTCCTTGTGGCGAAGCTCATTATAGGATGCCGACATTAAAGTCTTGTAGCTTTTCGCAGCGATTCGGTACACGATTTGGGAACTGCCAACCCGAACGTATGCAGTTACGCTGTCCTCCGCATTTTCTTTTCCGCTCTGTTTGGCGGCCGCCAATTCTTCTTGATTACGGCCAATTTGAATCACAAAGGTTTCGTCTTCGGCTTCTTTCTTGTCAGTTTTTGTGAAGTTTACAGTCACTGTCAGCTCCGGCTGATCCAGTCCAAACTGCTTTAATTCCGAATCAGATACATGGTAGCTGGCGTAGTCAGAAAGGGACAAGCCGCTGATGTTGTTCAAATATTTTTTAACAGCAGCAGTATCTAACGGTTTGCCGTCTGTAAAATAGAGGTCATCAGCGCAGTAGGTCTGTTTGCTGTCCTTTTCAAAATTTATATGATAGTTTTCCTTTCCTGCAAATTGTATTGTCTTTACCTCCGCAAAGCTGGGGATCTGATCGTGCTGGATGAGGTCGCTGAGTTTTTGGCTAAAAGACTCCAGCGGATCATGCTTTACCAGATAAACGCAGCCGTCGCCAATGGAAACATACCTCTGCGAATCCATCTTGCTAAATGCGCCAAGCTGGATTTCGTGGCTTTTTTCACCGGCTGTAATATGGATCGTGCAGGTGGGCTTGTCCAGACCATATTGCTTATAGTCCGTTACATTTTCAATTACGAAAGAGGCGCCAAACTTCTGGAACTGTCCCAGCAGCCTTGCTATTTTTTCGGCATTGACAGGGAAATTTTCATCTTCGGTGTAATACCAGGCCCCATCCTTTTTTTGAAACGCTAAGGAATGATTATCGGTTTTCCAGGACAATGCCGTCACAGTATCGTTTGATATATCTAAGATGACTTTGCCGGTCATTTTTATCTGCTCTTTTTGGACCTCAAGTCGGCTGATTATAAAGGTGAGCGTGGAGAAGGCGGCCAAAATGCCCAAGAGTATGTAGAGCTTCTTAGCTTTGCTCATTGCGTTTCTTCCTCCTATCTACAACTACAGCTATTCCCATGGCCGCAAATGCCAGAGGCAATATGCCGATCATAACCGTTTTGATGAGGGATGCGGTGGAGTCGTTGATGGTCAGATAATTGTAATTCAGGGGTTTGCTTCTAATTGATACCGCTTCCCGATCCCCCAACAAAGATGCGAGTGCGTTCATGGTGAAATTCAGATTTGCGCCGGATGAGAAGGCGTTAAACTGTTCATCGAGAAACTTGGAGGAGGAAATCCAGATAATTGAACCGCCATTTTTTGCCTCCACGGAGACTGCAAGCGCAAACGGCCCATCCACATCCCCGCTCTCTTTCTCATAGGTTTCGATATTGTAGCCGGCTGTTTTGCTGAAGGCGTCGTCCGAGGTGGTCAGCAGTTTTTTCACACTGCCGCCATTTGTGCTACCCACCGTCAAGCCTTGGGCAATCGGGGCAATCACACGATATTTTCCATCAAGAAGCGAGTCGGTGATTTTGTGGCTCTGAAGATTGGGAAGCATGATATACGGCATTTGAAAGGCGTAATGGTCTCTGCTGCCCTCGACCACAACCCCATCGGAGGCAGATATGCCATAGTCGGACAGCAGGCTATATAAGTTTTTCAGTGTCCCATCTTTGGTAGGTCCAGCCATTACCATCAGCTTCCCGCCGCTCGATACATACTTGGCCAACAGATCTTTTTCCTCTTGTGAGATATCGGTGGATGGAACATGAATCAAAATGCAATCGGCATCTTTGGGTATGGCGTCCTGGTTTAGCAGGGAGAATGTCTTTCGCTCTATGTTGTCCTTTTCCATTTGATTGGAAAAAATAGGGGAAAACGCAGCCTCGCCATGACCTTCCAGCACATAAACCTTGGGGTGGCTCTGGCTGACAACATAGTCAATAGCGGAGGTGACAGCGCCTTCACCGTCAAAGGAGTATGTGGCGGTGTAGGTTGTATAATCAACATTGGCGACATAAATATCATCAAAGCTGATATATCGGCTTCGATCATCGCACTCTACAACTAAACTATTATTTTTTATTTCCTTATCCGTATATTTTGCGGCAAAGGTAGGATGGGCGTCCGGGTTTTTCTTGATGATTTTGATGTGCTCGGAAAGGCTGTCATATTTGGACAACAAGTTCTCTATGATTTTATTTTCCTGATCGGCCTGCACGATCCAGTAGATCGTGACGTCCTTATCCAATGAATTGACAACCGTTTTTGTGTTGCTGGTGATGGAATAAAGCTTTGCGGCGCTGATATCCAGTTTTGTCGCAGCAGGAGGCAGAACTGAGGCCAAAATATTGACGACAACAAGGATGGCCAATACAACGGCGGTAACAGCCAAAGAGTAGGCTCCGCCTTGAAAGGCAATTTCCCTGGAACGGACGTTCTCGTCCTTATTCAAAAAGGGAAGCAGTTTCATCAGTTGTACCTCCTTTTCTCCAAAGACTGGGTAGATAAGAATAAAAAGAATATGATGACAGACAGAAAGAATACCACAGCGGTCAAATCAAAGACCCCATCTACAAAAATATAGAACCGGCTAAACAAAGAAAGCTGCGCCATTACTTTGGGCAACAATCCCTCGAAAAGAGCACTGTTGAAGAAAAAAGTTATACCCAAACACAATATTCCGGCCAGGAAAATACCGTATGACAAATTCTCATTCTTGGTCAGATGGCGAACCAACAGGGCGACCGCTGCTACAAGAACGGAAAGGGCCACGAGCGTCCCAAAAGGTGTGCTTGAAATATGTTCAGCCAATTTCACACTGTAGAAGTTAAGCAGCAGAAAAGGGATCGAGATCCCCGCTGCGAAGCCCTGATTCTCTGTCAGGGAAGAAATGAACATTCCGATTGCGATGATTGCGGCCCCCAAAAGATAAAAGGCCAAAAGGGAGCCATAAGCGGTCGGCAGATAGACCTCACCAAAACGGGCAAAAACCAGCGGATACACTGCGATAATCATAATAGGTATCAGGAAAATAAGCAGTAGGGCAAAATATTTGCCCAAGATGATCTGCAATGGCTTGAGCGGCAGTGCATACAGCAGTTGGTCAGTTTTCTGCTTTTTCTCTTCAGCCATGACGCGCATGGTCAGTACCGGGAGGATGATCACCAGCCCAATGCAGACAAACTTTAAGACAAGCTCAAAATTGGCAACAGAGGACTGGATATTATAGAGCATTGCGCCAACGCCAATAAACGCCAGCAGGAAAGCGCAAAACAGGTATGCCGCCAAGGAGTAAAAATATCCGCGCAGCTCATGCTTTAATACAGCGATCATTGTTCTGCCTCCTCATCGTCACAAAGGTTGGCGCCGTCTTTTGAAATAAGATGCTCTTCGGCTGCATCGCCACGTTTTGATTCTTCTGTGAGCTCCAAAAACACCTCTTCTAAGCTGGCCTTTTTCGATGACATTTCAAAAATTGCTTTTTTGCGCTCCGCAAACGCAAAGAATATCTGGCAGCACAGCTCACGAATCTTATTTCCGTCTGCTCGAATCAACACAGCAAGGCTGCCATCCTCCTGAACCGTGCTTTCCCAGTTGGAAAACTGCTCCATATTGCCCAGAATGGTGTCTGCCTCCTCTGCACTGGCGTAGGTCCGCAGAAAAATATCTCCCGATTGAGTAAGGAGCCTCTCCAAATTTTCAGGTGTGTCAAAGGCCACCAGTTTGCCGTTTGAGATGATCAGTACCTGCTCACAGATCGCTTGAACCTCAGAAAGGATATGGGAACTAAAAATTACAGTATGCTTTTTTCCAAGCTGCTTGACCAGATCCCGGATCTCAATGATTTGAATAGGGTCAAGCCCTACGGTGGGTTCATCTAAAATAATGACCCTGGGGTTCCCAAGGAGAGCCTGAGCAATTCCTACTCGTTGCTGGTAGCCTTTTGAAAGTGCGGAGATCAGGCGGTTTTGCACCTGGCTTAGACCGGCTTGCTGAATGACCGCATTCACTTGCTGTCGCAATTCTGTGCCTCTGAGTCCCTTTGCCTCGCCCACAAAACGCAAATATTCGAGCGGGGTTTCATTCATATACAGCGGGGGATGTTCCGGAAGATATCCAATCAGTTTTTTCACAGTTTCCGGCTCCTCCAATATATCGTGTCCGGCAATGCGGACAGTTCCGCTGGTGGCAGAAAGGCAACCGGTCATAATGTTCATCGTGGTGGATTTTCCCGCACCGTTTGGTCCCAAGAAACCATATACATGCCCCTCCTCAATTTCAAAGGAAAGGTCATCTATCGCCATAAAACTGCCATAGCATTTTGTCAAATGTTCAACGGTTATCATTTTGACTCTCCTTTTTCAATATGCTCAAATCTATGGACTCGCCGGTATTTGCGTCAATCCCCTTTGCTGTCTGGCGGTTTACCTGATACCAGGCACAGGTGGAGTTGTGGTCGCCTGCGTTGATATAGAGCTGAATGCTGACGGTTTCCGGGTCGGCATCGGCGGCCGCCTGGGGAACGTTTTCCCCCGTGGCCTTTGTATAGTAGTCCACTGCCATCTGGCAAAGATCTTCGTTGGTGTAGAACTTAAATTCCGTATAACCCTTCGCTGATACATAGGTCATACTTTCTGCACGCCCGTCCTCCCAAGTGATGGTGAAATGGGTATCATCAGTTTTCTCCAGTTTGCCGATTGTGCTCACATCGGCAGAACCCATGTGAAAAGTGGCCTCGTTTTCCTGGATGGAATAGGTAAACCCTAACCCCGTCCCGTTTTCCAGCGAGGCGGTCCGGCCCGATGTTCCGTCTGCGTCAAAGAAGTAATAAGCAGCCGTGTCTTTTCCCAAAACACACCATGTTCCCGCCTGGATGGCTGGAGTTGCGGTCTGCTCGGACGGTTTTTGCGGCGGCTCTGTTGAGGGTGTCGGCAACGGGCGACTGCACCCCGCAAGCAGAGTCATCATGCTGAGCGCCGCCCAAAAATACGAAATACTACGTCTCATGCGCATCCTCCTCGGAGCGTTTTGGCGGGGCGGAGGGGAACCACAGTTCCAGTTGGAAAATCGATCCCGTTTGGCCGGCACAGCACCTTCCGCCCATTTTCTCCATCATGGCCTTCATGTTGGCAAGGCCGATATGGGTGCCCTCCTGTTGGAGCGGGGTACTGCTGATCTTATTCTGAAAAAGGATCGCCACTCCGTCGTCCTTTTCCATCACAGCGATCAAGACCGGAAGCTCTGCATCAGCGTACTTCACCAAATTGGACAGTACATTGTCCATCAATCGCTTGATATATTGTGGGTAGATGGAAATATTGAGATCGGGCCAGTCCAGCTCCAACTCGAATGAGAAATTTTGTTGGGTCAAATAGACTGCCATCTCAGACAGCTGGTCATGAAACACATCCCGAACAGGGCGGGGTGCCTCCAACTCAATGGTTTGATGCCTGGAGACCAGCGAATATTCAAATATATTTTCCGAAAGCTGCTTGATCTGCGCGGCCTTGGCGTCGATCTTCTCCAGATAGCCGTCCAGCTGGTCCGGGCGGTATTTTTTATACCGGAGAATGTCGGTGTAGATCTGCAACGTCGTCAGCGGCGTGCGCAGATCATGAGACATGGCGGTGATCATGGCCTGATTGGCCCGGAAGATATTGATCTCCTGTTCCTTCTGCTCCTGAAAAGCCCGGCGCATGGAGTCCAGGCTGTGGGCCAGCCGGGTCAGCTCGTGGTTTCCCCGGAAGGTGATGGGCACATCCAGATCGCCGCCCTCCATGGCCTGGATCTCCACACTGAGTTGACAGATATACCGCACCAGGCCCCGGCTGCCCCATAGGAAAACGCCCAGAAATACCAGCAGGGCAATGCCGAGGGAGAGCACCGTGAGCCAGGTAAAGAACCGGTAGGTATCGTCGGCGTAGATCACCACCTCAGCGGGTCCGTCCGCAAAGGGGATCTCATAGTAGGAGACCCATGTGTAGTAGGGGACTTCCGTCTCGTTATCCAGGGCTTCTTCGGGAGCCGCAGAGGTGTAACGCAGGATATTGGAACGGTAGACCTCCATTAAGATCAAAGGATGCTTCTTGTTCCAGTGGGTGATCTGTGCGGTATCCGTGGTGGCCAGACCGTTTTCTTCCACATAGGACTGAAAATTCCGGATCCGGCGCTCGTTGTATTGCTGCTGGAAGTCAGAACCGTCGAAATACTGCTCCAACAGCCAGCCGCCGCCAAAGCGGAGGCAGCAGAATACCAGCACAGCGGCTGCGCCGGACAGGAGCAGAAGCAGGCCAAAGTGTGCGGTCAGGCTGGAGGCTCTATGTTTCATCTGCTTTCACCTCAAACCGATACCCCTTTCCCCAAACCGTCTTCAGCCGTTTGGGGTTTTGGGCATCCTCCTCAATTTTCACCCGGAGCTTGCGGATGTGTACCATGACAGTCCCGTTGGAGATATAAAAATAGGGTTCATTCCAGACGCTCTCATAGATCATCTGCGTGGAGAAAATGCGCTGGGGATTCCGCATCAGCAGCCGCAGGATCTTGTATTCGATCTCCGTCAGCTCCACCTCCTCCCCCTGAACCCACACCTGGTTATAGTCCAGGCTGAGCTTGACGCCGTTGGAGGAGAGCATATTATCCCGGTCCAAAGCTCCGCCCTGAGCCTTCCCCCGGTAGACGCAGTAGCGGCGCAGCAGGGCCTTTACCCGGGCGCTCAACTCCGAGTAGGAGAAGGGCTTGGCCAGGTAGTCGTCGCCGCCGGCGGTGAGACCGATCAGCTTGTCCGACTCCTGGGCCTTTGCGGTGAGAAAAAGGATGGGGACGGTAGAGCTTTTTCGGATCTCCTCACAGACACGCAGCCCGGAAATACCAGGCATCATAATATCCAGAATGACCAGGTCGATGGTATCTGCCAGCAGCTCCAACGCCCGTTGGCCGCTTTCGGCTTCCAAAATGGAGTAATCTTCTCCGCTCAGGAGGATGCGGATACCCTCCCGGATCTCAGCGTCATCATCTACGACTAAAATTGTCTGCATGTCCATGGGATCACCTTCCTAAAGAAAATTGCGGACACCTCCCGCTTGCGATGATGCAGGAGGTGTCCGCCGCGGGGCTATATGAGAAAGGAGAGGAAAGATGAAAAAGCGGATGTATATGCTTACTTGCCGCCCTTGCTGCCGGTCTTGCCTGTGCTCGGACCCTTTTTGATGGTCGGAGCCTTGACATTACCCTTTTTCTTAGCGGTCTTGTCCTTTTTAGCGGTGCTTTTCTTATCGGTGCTATTGCTGTCCTTTTTGCCGCTGTCCTTCTGGGTGGTGCCGGTGGTGCCGGTGCCCTTCTGGCCGGAATCCTTAACCGGATTCTTCACAGGAGCTTTGTCCAATGTACCGGCGGCGCCCTTGTCGTCCTTCTTGTCGGCGCCCTTATCGTCCTTCTTGCCCTCGTCGACCTTGCCGGCGTCCTCCTTGCCGTCCTTCTTGTCCTCGTCCACCTTGCCGGCGGGCTTGTCATCCTTCTTACCGACGTCCGTCTTGCCCGTGTCCTTCTTGACGGGCTTGTTGCTGGACGGCTTCTTGTTGGGCTCCACCTGGGTCGTCCCCGGTTTCTTGTTCAGGTCCTTGTTGGGCTTCTTCGCACCGCAGCCCACCAGCCCCGTGAAGCACATCACGGCAACGAGGAGCAGGGCCCCTCCACGCTGCACCTTCTGTTTCAGCTTGTTGTCGTTCATTTGGATCATATCCTTTCTATGATTATTTTCAGATGTTGCCAGGACTGTGCCACACTTAAAAGTGATGGCTGCGAATGCCGTTTTGCATCTGATGGTCTTATCATAGCAAGCAATCCTTAAAGCATTAGGACTAAAGTTCTTAACGATTCTTAACTTGGCGTTATTCGTAGATTTTGATATCCAAGAAGATCTCGTATTGCGGAAATCTTTCTTTTAGGAGCACCAATAAGCCGTCACGGTGCCTCTGATCCATGAAGCACAGCGCTCTAAACAGGCAAATGGCAGACATCGCCGAGCGAAACGGGAACAGACAGACGCAGCCGCAAAAGCTATCATCATAGACAGCAAAAAGATTGGCGTTTTTTCGGGATTGGCGCATCAAGCCATACAGGTCTACTTTTTCCGCGGCGGCATAGGCCCGCATGAGGCGGTCAGCTTCACGGGATTCCTCCGAAAAAGGTTTTATTGTATCCAGACGCACAGAAATCCTCCTCTCTGGAAATATAGGATATAGGATGATTATCCCAGAAAAATCTTAATATTCTATCGCTGTAAATCTGAACTTTTCTGAAGACTGTGGGGAGGGAATTGTCAAAGATATTTACTTTAGCTATAATAAGAAGGCCCCTCATTCTAAATCTATTCGTATCAGGAGAGAGCAAATATGTCGGATATAATTATTTCGCTTGTCCCCCTTCAACAGGAGGATCGGGAACAGTTTATTCTCGATAATCAAGAGGCATTTCGCTATGGCGCTTTGGAGGAGTTCGGGAGGCGAGATGAACATTTTGAGGAAGATGGGGAAATCATCTCCCGTGAAACCATAGAGCAGTCCATAAATAGCGGCAAGGCATACCGCATCATGCTGGGGGATGTAAAGGCCGGCGGAGTCGTCATCAGGACCGACGGCGACCGGGGCGATCTTGAGCTGCTGTTTGTTTCGCCCCATATCCACAGCAGAGGCGTCGGCTATGCGGCATGGTGCGAGATCGAGAAACTCCACCCGGAGGTTCGGGTATGGGAAACCGTGACGCCCTATTTTGAAACACGGAACATCCACTTCTATGTAAATAAATGCGGTTTTCATATTGTAGAGTTCTACAACGCACACCATCCAGATCCCCATGAGCCGGACACGGGAGAAGACCTTTCCGGTGGTGACGGTCTTTTTCGGTTTGAAAAGGTGATAGAGTAATAAAGTAAGAGAGCGAACGATCTCATGAAGATCGCTCGCTCTCTTTTTATCCATTTGCCAGCGGCAGGGCAAGATCCACTTGGAATATGCCGTCGTCCTCTTTCGTCTCAAAGCTCCCGCCGTGGTACTGAAGAACACGCCGGCAGGTGCTCAGGCCGATATTGGTGCTCTCCCGCTTGTCCCGCTGAGGGGAGATATGGTTGCGCAGCGTCAGTCGCACTTGACCGTCTTTGCGGCCATAAGAGATCTCTATAGGCTGGGTTGGATCGGCGTATTTCAGCAGATTGGAATACAGGTTGTCGAAGGCCCGGCGGAGCAGCTCCATGTTCACTCGCAGAGTTCCTTGCAGTTCCTCAAAGGCACAATGCACGGTATAGCCGTTATTCTCCAGGGAGAAGGCATATTCTCCCCAAAACTGCTGAAAGAGACTGTCGGCGTCGGTCTGTTCCAGCTCGGACGGCTCCCACTCGGAGGAGTAGACCAAAAAATACTCAAAGAGCTTGTCCGCCATGGATTTGATTTGAAGACCCTTCTCCAGACTGCGCCGGGTGAAGTGCCGCAGCTGTTCCTCGCTCTCATACTTGCCCCGCTCCATCAGCTCCAGATAGGCCAGCAGGGAGGTCAGCGGCGTGCGGAGATCGTGGGACATGGCGGTGACCAGCTGGGAGTTGGCGGAGCGCATCTGCTCCTCCGTCTCCTGGTGGGCCAGAATGGACCGGCGCATTTCCTCGATGCCCTGAGCCAGCTCCCCCAGCTCGTCCTCACCCTTGACTGTGACGGCGTAGTGGAGATCCCCGCCGGCCAAGATGTCCAATTCCTCCTTCAGCTGCTTCACATACCGCAGCTTTCGGTGGACAAAGAGAATAAAGCACAGAGAGAATACCGCAAAGGCCAGCAGGGCGGAGAGCCCCATAGCCCCATAGTGATAGGCGTCTCCGGCGTAATAATACAGGAACGCCCGGGCCTGTGTCCCGTCACTCAGCCGCAGCGTGTACGCCCGGTCCGGGCTTTCCAGAGAGATGTCAAAATCCTCCTCCTCCAATTCCCCATTTGCGGCGATGGGGGATTCGTACCGGATGACGCTGTCTATATAAACCGTCAGATAGACCTGATCGCCGCGGCTGCACCAGGCGTTGAGCCGGTGCAGGTTGTGGGCGGTGATGGCCTCCTGCTCCACATATTTTTGCAGTGCGGAAAACTGGCGGTCCGCCATTTGGTCTGTGAATGCCCTTCCATAGACTGTCTGCTCCAGGATCATACTCCCCACGGCGCTGAACAGGGCGAAAACCGTCACCGCTGCCAGCAGGGAGAGCAGTACCCCGCCCATGAGCTGGGCGCTGAGACTTCGGGAAAACCGTTTACTCAATGCGATACCCCTTTCCCCAGACCGTGCGGATGGTGTGAGCGTTCTGCGGATCGTCCCCCAGTTTCCGGCGGATGTTGCGGATATGGACCATCACAGTGTTGTTGGAGGTGTAAAAATAGGGCTCGTTCCAAATGCTCTCATAAATATTCTGGACGGAGAAGATCTTTTTTGGGTGGGAGGCCAGCAGGTGCAGGATGCGGTATTCAATATCGGTCAATATGACCTCACGCCCATCCACGGTTACCCTGCATTGGGCGGGGTCGATCTCAATGTTGCCGCAGCAGCGAATGATCCCACCGCTTTCGTCCTTCTTGGCACCGTAGACGTAATACCGCCGCAACATGGCTTTCACCCGGTTGATGAGCTCTGAGTAGGAGAAGGGCTTGATCAGATAGTCATCACCACCGGCGGAAAAGCCCATGGTCTTGTCCGAGTCCTGCCCCTTGGCGGTGAGGAACAGCACCGGCACTGGCGAGCGCTTGCGGATCTCGGCACAGACGGCGTAGCCCCCCATTCCCGGCATCATCACATCCAGGATCACCAGATCCACGGTGTCATCCAGCAATTCCAGCGCCTGCGCCCCGTCGGCGGCCTCCACGGTATGGTATCCTTCGCCGGACAACAAAAGCCGCAGCACCTCACGGATCTCCGGGTCGTCGTCGGCAAATAAAATTTTCTTTTGGTCCATGGGGTACGCCTCCCTGTGGTCAGGATGCTTTTATTATATCTTCTGAGCAAAAAAGAAGATAGAGAGAAAATGTTAAATTCAGATTTCTTCAGAAGTTTTTCCGCCGGATTTTTAGAAATACCGCTTACGATTTAACAGTATCAAGTAGCGGAGGTATGCAGCTTCATGGAACAGTCCGCACGCAGACTAAAAAATATATTGACGGGAATTTTTGTTTTTTTGCTCCTTCTGTCCGGTCTGTTTTTGCTCCAGGGATACTTCAAGGGACACTTTCAGTCAGAGGATACCCTGCGCAGCTATCTGGCTTCTTTCGGCCTTTTTGCCCCCCTCATTTTGGTGGTGATCCAGGCCCTGCAGGTAGTCCTGCCCGTTCTGCCGGGGTTTCTGGGATGTATCGTAGGAGCCGGCATGTTCGGCGCTGCCGGGGGATTCTGGTGTAACTATATCGGCATCAGCGCCGGCTCCATTGCCGCTTTTTTTCTGGCCCGGCGCTTTGGCGTGGAGCTGGTCAAGTGGATGATCCCCCTGGAGAAGTACGAAAAATGGGCCGAATGGGTGAATACCAAGAGGAGCTATACGCTGGTGTTGTTCCTGGCCATCCTGCTGCCCCTGGCCCCGGATGATTTTCTCTGCTACTTCTCCGGCCTTACAGGGATGTCCGCTAAACGCTTTACCTGGATCATTGTCTTGGGAAAGCCCTGGTGCATCCTGGCATACAGCCTGTTCTTCGCCTACTTGATATAGAGAAAACATAAAATGGGAGGGAACGACTATGCTCGGCGTCTACAATTACACGGTGGTACTGACCTACTTTGGAATGCTGGTGGCCTTCACTGGCATTACCCACGCCATTCACGGCGATATCCACACCGCCCTGATCTGCCTGATGATTTCCGGATTCTGCGATATGCTGGACGGAAAGATCGCCTCTACCAAAAAGGACCGAACGCTCCAGGAACGGCGTTTCGGAATCCAGATCGACTCTCTCAGCGACCTGATCTGCTTTGGGGCGCTCCCTGCGGTCATCGTCTATATGGCCGCCAACGGGGGAGGCGGCAGCTTCTACATATCCGGCCTCTACCTGCTCTGCGCTCTCATTCGCCTGGCCTGGTTCAATGTGGACGAGCGGGAGGCGGGTAGCCGGGAGGTCTATTACGGCCTTCCTGTCACCTCATCCGCACTCATAATCCCGGCTCTCTTTGGGATCGGCCGGCTGCGGTCCTGGCCCATGCAAATTTGGGGGCCTGTGGCGCTTACGCTGATGGGGGCTGCTTTTCTGACGCCCTTCCGCTTGAAAAAACCCGCCGTGGTGGGAAAGATCGGAATGGTACTGTGCGGCGGTGCGGAGCTGCTTCTTCTTTTTGCGGGGATGGATCTATGACCGAAAACTCCGCCGCCGTCCGTTTTTTCTACGGAACACGCTTCGGCCGTTTCCTCTTGAAGGAAATCCTGGCCAGCCGGGTAGACCGGCTCTGTGTCAGATTTCTCTGTTCCCGTGCCTCCGGTTTCCTGATAAGTGGATATGCCAGACGCCATGGGATCAGCCTGGATCCGAAAGCCAAATATGCCACCTTCCGGGATTTCTTCGTCCGCCAAAAGCCGGGGATCAGCCCGATCGACTTGACGCCGGGCCATTTGGCCAGCCCCTGCGACGGGTGGTTGAGCGTCTATTCCATAGAGTCCGGAGGAACCTTCCACATTAAGGGTTCCGACTACCGGCTAAATGATTTTCTGAATAGGCAGATCATAAACGAAAAGAGTTACGAAGGCGGACTTTGCCTGGTCTTTCGCCTGTGTGCCTCGGATTATCACCATTACTGCTACATTGATGATGGCTACCAGGGGGCAAATCACTATATCCCCGGCCAGCTCCACAGCGTCCAGCCCCTGGCCTGTGAAACCTATCCGGTCTATACCTTGAACCGCCGTGTCTGGACGCTGCTCACGACGGAGCATTTCGGCCCGGTGATCCAGACCGCCATTGGAGCGCTGATCGTGGGCGGGATCGTCAACGACCGGGAAAACTGCCGTGTCCGGCGAGGTGCTGAAATGGGACATTTTGAGCTGGCCGGCTCTACCATCGTGCTGCTGTTTCAAAAAGGCCGACTTGCCTTGGCACCTCATATCAAGGGGCAGACGGCAGGCGGCAGGGAGCTGCGGGTGGAACAGGGGATGTTTCTTGGTAAAGCTGAAAAGAGGCCGCTATGAGATTTCATTTTCGCCTTTCTGACATCCCCACCTATGCACGGCTGCCGCTGATCCTGGCGGTCATCTGGAACCAGACGGTTTACTATGGCGCCAAGCTGCTTGCCGGCGGCTGGCCCCACCATGACTTTACCACAGCATTTGACCGGGCTACCCCTTTTTTGTCCTGGACTGTATCAATTTACCTCGCCAGCTGCATTTTCTGGGTTTCGTGCTATGTCTACTGTGCCAGCCAGGAAAAACAGCGAGCATACCGTTTTCTCTGTTCGGATTTTCTCTCCAAAGCGGTGTGCCTTGCCTTTTTTCTGCTGATTCCCACTACCAATGTCCGTCCGGCGGTAGAAGGAGGCTCTCTCTGGTCTGTCCTCATGCGCATTTTGTATCAGATGGATTCTCCCACAAATCTTTTCCCCTCCATCCATTGTCTCGTAAGCTGGCTGTGCTTTCTGGGCGTGCGGGACGCCCCCCATACTCCGAAAAGAATCCAATATGGAACGCTCTGCATAGCTGCGGCCATTTTTCTCTCCACCCTGACCACCAAGCAGCATGTCGTCGCAGATGTGCTGGGCGGTATGCTCCTGGCCCAGATCAGCTACTGGGCGTCAAATCAACCTCTTGTATTATCGTGCTATTCCAAACTGGCTGACTGTCTATCCCGAAGGAGGCTTTGTTAATGCCCTATCAATTTGAAAACCGCTATACCCTCACCGATGAGATGGTCTTTGAATATGTCAGTCAAGTGTGCTGTAAAAATCTTTTACGGGGATGCTTCCTCGTTTTCAGTTTAGGGGCCGGGCTCTGCCTTCTGCTCATCTTCTTTCATCAGCGCATTCCTGCCGCGATTGCCGGTTTTTTTGCCGCTGCCGGCCTGGTATCCGGGATTTACATTCCATTTTTCTTTTTGTGCCGCCATCCTGCGCCACTCCAGAGCAGCCCCAAGCACGAAACTGTGGTGCGTTTTGGAGAACAGATCCAGCTGACGGAAAATGGCCGCAACGACTTCTTTGACTATGAGCAACTTTCAAAGGTCCATGTTTTCCGCACATTTTATGTCCTCCATGCAGCTTCCCCGGAGGTAATCGTTCTCTCCGCCTCCGGCTTTCCAAACGGTGAATTGATCCCATTCTGGCGTTTCATGAGAGAAAAACGCCCGGATTTGAAAATTGAAGTTATCCACTGAAATATTGTTCGGCTTTCTGGAAAGGAGCCTTTTTATGAATTTAGGACAAGCCCTCAAAATGGCTGTTAAGTCTATTTCCACCAGTAAGCTTCGCTCTTTCCTCACTATGCTGGGTGTCATCATTGGCCTAGCCTCCGTCATGATTATGGTATCCTACGCCAAAGGGCAGAATATGGCTATTCAGCAGTATTACAAGAGCTTAGGAAGTAACCGCGTTACAGTGTCGGCCAGCACGAACAATCCAAGCTTTGAAAGCATCAATACTGTTCTGCAACGCTACTGTGCCAAAGACCACAAAAATATTGCCGGCTTTACACCGGATGAAACTCTGTATGGATTGAATATACAATACGGGATCAAAACTCTCATCAGTGATAATTACGAAACATATCCTACGATTTACCTGGGCAATGAGCAATTCAGCACTTGCAGGAATTACACTTTGTCCAAGGGCAGGGATATCTCCCCGCTGGATATTGACGGCTTTCACCAAGTCTGCGTGCTGGGGGCGGCTACCGCAAAAGAACTGTTTGGATATTCCAACCCGATTGACCAAAAAATACGCATCAATGGGCTCCCGTTCACCGTAATTGGAATCTATCAGGCGAAGGCAGAAAAAGTTGCGGGGAAGAAAGAGGATACCGAAGGAATCAAGTCGGCAATGGAAGCGCAGGACAGGTTGATCCTTTTGCCCCATACCATGAACCGTATTTTGAACAACAATCAGGCGGTCAGTCAGTTCACTGTAAAGGCCAAGGATGCGGACGCTCTGCCTCGTGTTGTATCCGGACTGACCTCCTTTTTGCAGGAATATACCAAGCGCTACGGAGGGTGGTCCAATGTATTTAATGACAGCGGATTCGTACAACAGGACAACAAAGCCAACGAAATGCAACAGCGGTTCCTGGGCGGTATTGCCGCCATCTCTCTGCTTGTGGGCGGTATCGGCATTATGAACATCATGCTGGTAACGGTGAAGGAACGCACCCGGGAGATCGGTATTCGCAAGGCCATTGGCGCCGAACGAAAGAGCATCATCACTCAATTTCTCATTGAGGCGGCGGTTCTCTGCGGTGTGGGCGGAGTCTTAGGCATCGCTGTCGGATACCTTGGTACCCTCATATTGGGGAAAGTCACATTCAATACGATCCTGCTCCCGGACGCCGGGATCACGATAGCCGCTTTCGCTGTTTCTCTGCTTATGGGGCTGATATTTGGGATGTATCCTGCCGCTAAGGCTTCTGGCCTTCCTCCAGTAGATGCGTTGCGAGCAGATTAGTCGAGGGTGGCCTTGGTCACTGATGTAGCCAAGGCCGTCTTTAGCTCATATTTTATCTGAGCATTAAAAACATTTATATCGGCAAGGCAATCGTATCCTTGTTGTAAAACGGAACGCTTGCCTGTGTGCCGGGTGCATAAACGGAAGGGATTTATAATGCGATGTGCTTCCAAGAAGTACTTTGCATTGAGATACTCCACCGTTTCTATGTGTTTGGACACACTGCTTTTCATTTCTTGGAGGTATAACCAAGCCCACCACTTTAGTGGCGCAGATAATTCGAGTTCCTACCCTGCACAGGTCAGACCGCCACCCTCCATGGGACATAGGGCCAGTGGATATCTCAATGCAATATCAGCAGCCGATGATACGCAAATGCGTGCCATCGGCTGCTTTCCTATTTGTAAAGTTGACTTGCCTCGATGCCGGGGCCCTCCCGTCAGAAGTTCCATCAAAAATTCTGACAAGGAGGTTATCCGCTATGTGGAAGCGGAATGATGGAACCGGCGAGGTCAATGCGGTACAGAACCGGTTTACCGCATACCTGGTCAAAGCCGTTCAGCGGCAGAAATATCAATATTTGTAAAAGCTGTTTCAGCGTCAGGGGCAGGAGAGCAGCGTTGACCCCATGGAAAACCCGGAGCTTTGGCCGGAGGAGGTCGATCTGCTGGCCAGCCTGCCCCCGCTGGCGCAGATTGAGAACCAGCGCCTTTTGTATGCTCTGATGGACCTGACCGAGCGGGAGCGGTACATCCTCCTGGCCCACGTTCTGGACGAGCGGAACTTCGCCGCTCTGGCCGGAGAGCTGGGCCTGGGGTACAAGGGCGCCGCCGCCATCTACTACCGGGCCGTTCAGAAGGTCAGGAGGAGCATGGGAGGCGGCGAGGTATGAACTTCCGGGACCTGCTCTGTGAGGCGAGGGCCGGAAATGAGCGGGCGGTCATGGAGCTGCTGACGCTCTATGACCCGCTGCTCACCAAGGAATCCATCGTCGGCCGGGTGCTGGACGAGGATCTGTACCAGGAACTGCGCATCGTACTTCTTCATTGCATCCAGGCCTTCCCCATCTAACACAGCAGGAAAGGCCCCGACCCTGCGGGATCGAGGCCTTTCCTATTGCGTTAGATATTTTGACTGTCTGGTGGCTGGTCGAGGAAGGGCTTATGCCGTTCTGCTGTGGAGCGGATAGCGTCGCTGAGAGCATAGTCCCAGGACATCTCCTTATCGAGATTGCTCCGCAGCTTGGCGGCCATCTCATCCTCCAACGGTTCCAGCCCACCCAGGGGCAATCCATACTGCCGGATCAGTTCACTGTCCGGCTGGTCTACCAGCTCCTGGTGGACGTTCTCAATGTCAAACAACCGCTGCTGCTCCTGATAGGCCCCAAACAATTCGTTGCCGGTGAGATCCATCGTGATGGTCAGCCCGGCAAGTTTCCGTTTTATCTGCATGACTGCATGATCCTCCTTGTAGCTGCTCTGCCGGGATTTAGGCGCTTATTCCATTTCTTCGTCATCATCTTCTGACGATTCCAGGGGATTCTCCCGGGCCCGCTCTCCTTTGAAGTAGATGAGCCTGGGCCGGCCTCCGCCGTTTGGAATGTGAAAGCAATAAGGCGTCAGGCCGTCGTCGATCTCAATGACCTCGTCCCAATGCACCGGCACCTTCAAAAGCTCTTGCGCATCAGTTTCGGAAAGGCCCTTTTGGAACTGTACCGCCGTCAGTGGGGACACACCCTCATACCGCATAGCATAGTCCGTATCACTGGGTGGAAATTTCTTGCCCTCCTGGCGGAACATCTCCCGCATGACCCAGGCCAGACTATTCTTAACACAGTAGATGCGGAGAACAGGCGGTGTTTTCCGCAAGGGACACCAAGCGGGAACATGGGCCTTGGGGTCGCCGGAGCGAAATGTCCTGATCCGCTTATCGCCGGCGCAGTAGCGCTTGCCGGGCAAGAGGGTCTTTCCCCTGACCTTCTGCGGGAGTTCCCCCGTGCATTGCAGATAGCACGGCCTGCCCTGGCAGCTCGGCCTGCGGGCTTTTAACTCAGTCATTGGTTCTCTCCCCCCGTGTGGGCAATGTGATTCCGCACACCATCATCTGCACAGCGGTTTGGAAACCGGTCTGGAACGCCCGCAGAGAAAACTCCTCGCTGCGGTCTGACGCAATGCTCTGGTACTCCTCAAACGCCTTTCTGCCCTCCTCCGGCAGGAGAGGAAGGAACCCTCTCTGAGCCTCAATGGCAGCGTGGTTGAGGGTACGGGATTCCTCTGTCGGCTCATAGATGTCGGAGCGCCGGTACAACTCCCGCAGAAAATCCGGGTCGGCCTTTGGCGTTTCCATCACCGATACCGGGCGGGACAATTTTTCCGATATGCCCTGAAGGGCAGTGATCAGCATGGGCAGCTGGCTCTCAAAAAAGCGCTTTCCCATGACCGTTTCGTGAAAATTCAATCTGAAACCTCCTATTGCTGTATGTCCATCTTACGCTCCCATGGCCCGGCACCGCCGGAAAGCGGGGCGGCATTTCAGCTGATGGCTGTACCGCTCATAGCGGGCGCACCCGAACGGGTGGATTTTCCGCAGGGCGGCCTTGTCGAACTGAAACACCGCAGCGATCCTGCGGGGCCGGCCTGTGAGCAGGTCGTTGTCGTACCGCTTGAAGTCCGCAAGATAGCCCAGACCGTTCCGCTCGGCATAGTCCATGAACTCAGTGCTGCCAAGCTCCAAGATGCCGTTGTCCAGGAACGCCTGATAAGGCGGCATAGGCTAGCCCAGGTTCTGCGTGAGCGGAATAGGCGCCGAGCCGTCCGCCGGCAGGAGCGTGGCCTTGATCTCTGCAGTCTTGGGATAGCACTCCACAGACAGGCGGCAAGCCTTTCCCCGGAATGTCCCGGACAGGAGAAGGCCGGCCTTTTTGTCAAAACATTTCATAATGATCGTCATTCCTCCAGTTGATAATTCTTCTCATTCACCAGAGCGTAAGCCCTGTGGAACAGGGACGTGCGCCGCACCTCGCTTATTCCGGCACAGCCCCAAAGACCTGCTGGAAAAGGGTCATGTACCGCTCAAACCCGGCCGGTATCAGTGGGGCTTTCAAGGAGGTGAGCGACCAAATGATCATTTCCTCCTCCGGCACAGAGAATTTGCTGGCCGCAAATCCGTTCCCTGTATAGCGGGGCTTTGGCTCCGCCTCGATCTCCCTGAGTTCTTTTACCGTTGTGGCCTCGGCGATGAGCTTCAGCCGCTTTTCCACCACCATGTGGACAAGATCGTTGCGGATACCCTGTCCCCGATAATAGGCGGCTCGCTGAAGTGTCGTCTGGGCCGCTCTTGCTCTTGCATCCGTGAGGGACTTGGACTCCCCGGCAGGGTCCGGCATCATGCAGACTGCCTCCGCAAACTCCATAATGCGGTCAATTTCCGCACTGCCGCAGCTTGTACCCAAAATATCATTGAAATCAGCCACTGTGTTTACCCTCCATGTTTGGCCTTGCTCAAGCTCCTTCATCGACCAGGCTGCGGAGGTAGTCCATCAGCAGCTGGAGATTGTGGTCATACTGGGGCAGAAAGGGCTGCTCCACATCAAACTCGCTGTACCGCAGAAGAAGGATCATCGGCAGTGCGTGTTCATAGACCGAGGCGTCCATCTTCGCCAGGAGTGCGCCGATCTTCGTGCAGGAAGCGTACTCCCGCTTGACGAACTCCCGGTCCTCCCGGTTGAAATTTTGATAGGCCCAATCCTTTACCAGTACCCGGCCGCCGCAGAAATGGTGCGTGGCATCCAGGCATTGATACCATATAAAATCCCGTCCATGCTGCCCCGGTCCCACCGAAAACGGATAGAGCCGGCAGGTGCGGGGCCGGGCCGGATATACCGAGCAGGCCCCATCCTTCAGAAAAACGCAGGCCTCCTCGGGCCCGTCGGTGTTCATCATAAAAATCGGGTATCCCCTCGCAATGGGGAGCGGTGTGGCATACTGCGCATAGAACTCGTCCATCGTCATATAGGGCCTGCCGTGATCCCGAAAGAACTTCACCAGACGGAAGGCGTCCAGGCTCTCCACCATGACCTTATCCGTCAAGTGGCTAATCTGTATTTGTTGCCCGTCCACTTTGGCAGAAAATTTCTTGCTTTGCTCCGTAAGCTGTACGCATTTGATAGTCAGATTTTTAACGACTTCTTTCAATTT
>OFFV01000670.1_pt1 | contig 24560 bp, 11 predicted proteins | sample 1521461 | NCBI WGS metagenome assembly OFFV01 (sample SAMEA3504120, study PRJEB24116) | mouse gut metagenome | biome: mouse gut; feature: mouse-associated habitat; material: faeces | place: Denmark | collected 2011 | reverse complement strand
TCTTTGAACAGGTTCATCAGCTCCGGCAGGTTAAAGAACTTGGAAAATCTTGTCCACGCCCGGTAGCCCGTCCCCTCCGGGGCCAGTTCCAGGGCTGTCACCGTTTCCCCAAAGCGGCTGGCCCAGCAGTCGAAATGGGTCATGTTCAATTCCTGGAGCCGCTCATACTGGAGGTAGCGTTGGATGGTATAAAGTTCGGTCATACTGTTGCTGACCGGCGTTCCGGTGGCGAACACAACGCCCCTGCTGCCGGTGATCTCGTCCATGTAGCGGCATTTGGCAAACATATCGGAGGATTTCTGCGCGTCTGTGGTGGAAAGCCCCGCCACATTCCGCATTTTGGTGTATAAAAAGAGGTTCTTATAATTGTGGCTCTCGTCCACAAACAGCCGGTCCACGCCCAGCTGCTCAAAGGTAATCACATCGTCCTTGCGGCCCTCGGCCTGCAATTTTTCCAGCCTTGCCTCCAACGATTTTTTGGTGCGTTCCAGCTGCTTGACGGTAAAGCGTTCCCCGCCGCTGGCCTCCACCTCGGCAATCCCGTCGGTGATCTCGTTGATCTGCTCCCGCAGCAGGCGCTCCTGCCGTTCCCGGCTGATGGGAATACGCTCAAACTGGGAGTGTCCGATAATCACCGCGTCATAGTCCCCGGTGGCGATTCTGGCGCAGAATTTCTTGCGGTTGTGGCTTTCAAAATCCTTTTTGGTGGTGACAAGGATATTCGCGGAAGGGTAGAGCCGTAAAAACTCGGAGGCCCACTGCTCGGTCAGGTGGTTCGGCACCACAAAGAGGGATTTCTGGCACAGGCCCAGCCGCTTGGATTCCATCGCGGCGGCTACCATTTCAAAGGTCTTGCCCGCGCCCACCTCATGGGCCAGCAGGGTATTCCCGCCGTACAGCACATGGGCGATGGCGTTTTTCTGGTGTTCCCGCAGAGTGATTTCCGGGTTCATGCCCGCAAACCGGATATGCTGCCCGTCATACTCGCGGGGGCGGATGCTGTTCATTTCCTCGTTGTACTGGCGCACCAGCGTCTGCCGCCGCTGTGGGTCCTTCCAAATCCAGTCCCGGAAGGCTTCCCGGATCGCCATCTGCTTCTGGGCGGCAAGGGTGGTTTCTTTGGCGTTGAGTACCCGGCGCTCCCGGCCCTCGGCGTCCTCAACGGTGTCATAGATGCGGACATCCCGCAGGTTTAAGCTGTCCTCCAGAATCTTGTAGGCGTTGGCCCGGTCGGTTCCGTAGGTGGTGTTGGCGGCTACATCGCCGTACCCAACGGCGTTTTTGCTGGTGATCTGCCACTCGGCGGTGTAGGGGACATACTTGACCTCAATCTTCCCTTGCAGATAGTACGGGGTGTGGAAGGTTTCGTACATGAATTGCTGGATGTAGTCTTTGTCAATCCAGGTAGCGCCCAGGCGCACCTCGATTTCCGATGCGTCCAAATCCTTGGGCTGGGCGGCGGTCAGCGCCTCCACATTGACAGAAAAGGCGGGGTCTTTGTCCACCGCCCGCTGTGCCTGCCGCAGTTTCCGGCGCACGTTGCCGGAGAGGTATTCATCCGCTGTCACATAACGGGGCGATTCCCCCTCCGCCAGTGGTCCGGGCAGACGGAAGATCACGCCCCGTAGCTCCTGCGCCAATTCCTCCTGGGTTTTGCCGCTCAGTTCGGCCATGTACGCCATATCCACCTCGGCCTTTTCCGCGATGGAAACAGCCAGGGCTTCACTGGCGGTGTCCACCGCAGTAACGGCCTGATGGGGCTTGATGGTGCGCTTGGTGAACATATCCGCCTTTTGCTTCAGATGTCCGTCATCGTCAATGACTTCCAGCGCGCAGAGCAGATAATAGCTGGAATCATCGGCAAAGGCCAGCCGGTTCCCCCGGTCATTGATAAGCCCGTACTTTGCGGAAAATGCGTCATAGAGCCGGTTCAATTCGGCCTGGGTTTCACGGATTGCCGTATCCGAAACAAAGCTGTCCATCTGCTGTGCGATGAGCTTCTGCACACAGTCCCGCAGTTCCACCAGCCCTTTTACGCGGGCCTCGGCGGTGGCGTTTAAGTCAGGGCGCACCATGCGGCTGTTTTCCCGATAGTACACCGCACCGTCCACAACGGTATAGGAATAGTTTTTTACATCAGGGTCAGCGGGGATAGAAGTATCAATTTCTTCCCCCTCGCCCAGCTCCGGCAGTTCGGCCTCCTGGTAGGTCCCGCGAATATATTTTATGGCGTCGTGCAGCTGGTCGGAAAGTTCCAATCCCTCAATGGGATTTACGGTGTAATCCATGCCATGAGCGGTGCTTTCCGGCTCCTGCCTGCCCAGCACCATTTCCGGGTGGTCCAGGAAATAGCGGTTGATGGTAAAATCATCTTCGGTCTGTCCGGTCTGCGTCCAGTCCGGGGCAATGTCAATCGGGCGGTCACGTTTTTGCAGGAAAATGATGTCGGATACCACCTCTGTCCCGGCATTGGCCTTAAACGCATTGTTGGGCAGACGGATCGCGCCCAACAGCTCCGCCCGCTGTGCCAGATACCGGCGCACCGTAGAATCCTTGGAATCCATCGTGTAGCGGCTGGTGACAAAGGCTACGACGCCGCCTGGACGCACCTGGTCCAGCGATTTTGCAAAAAAGTAGTTGTGGATGTTGAAGTTCAGCTTGTTATAGGCCCGGTCATTGACGGAATACTGGCCAAACGGCACGTTTCCTACGGCTAAATCATAAAAATCCCGCCGGTCAGTGGTTTGAAAGCCCGCGATAGTGATGTCTGCTTTGGGATAGAGCTGTTTTGCGATGCGCCCGGTGATGGAATCCAGTTCCACGCCGTACAGTTTGCTGCCCCGCATTTCCTCCGGCAGCATACCGAAGAAATTGCCCACGCCGCAGGAGGGTTCCAGGATGTTGCCGGTCTGGAATCCCATTTTACCCACCGCTTCATAAATGGCCTGGATAACGGTAGGGCTGGTGTAATGGGCGTTTAAGGTGGTCCCTTTGGCGGCTTCATATTCCTCCGGGGACAGCGTTGCGTAGAGTTCCGCAAACTCCTTGGCCCAGGCGGGCTTGCTCTCGTCAAAAGCGTCTGACAGACCGCCCCAGCCCACATACCGGGAAAGGGTTTCCTGTTCTTCCGGCGTGGCCTGCCGGTTTTCAAACTCCAATTCTTTCAGGAGATTGATTGCGTCCATGTTGGCCCGAAACTTTGCTTTTGGCCCTCCTTCGCCCAGGTGAATGTCGGTGATACGGAAGTTCCCGGCAGTCGGCTGGGGAGGGGTGGGTTCCGGTTCCCCTATGTGAAGGGTATGAATCTCCACATCATAGGGCAGATGGTTCTGTTCGCCCGGATAACGGGTGACGGGGGTAATGGTGATCTGCGACCCCGGCTCTGGCGCAGGGGGATTCCCAAAATCCGGCTGTTCCTCTGCCAGCTGTTCTTCTGGCTGTGCCGGTTCGTGGGAGAATCCGTCCAGTTCCTGCTGGTAGAGGGCGCGCAAGGCAGCGGCAAGCGGCTCCCAGCTTTCATACATCGCTGCCAGTACCGTTTCATCTTCCCGCAGAATCTCCACTTCCATGCCGTTTGCGGAGGCCCGGTAATCCGCCGTATCTCCGGTTTCCAGCTGCATGGTTTCCACTGTACCGGAAAACCGCTGGGAAAGATGCTGGGCGACAGCCGGATTGCCTGCGCCGCTTCGGAGCAGCGCCGCTATATCTTCCTTTGCCCCTGCATCCAGCAAACCGCCCTCCCCGGTCAGGACTTCCCGCAAATCCGGGGAAAACTGGTCCAGATCGGCGGGGAGATAGTCGGTGATGGCGCTGTTGCGCGGGTCCTGCCGGATGGCGCGTTCAAACTGTTCTTTGCTTTCCGTCCGGTAAATGGGGTAGGCCAGCGCGGGGTCATTCAGCTGGACATAGCCCCGCTGCAAATCGGTGATGCGGTACTCGGTATTTTCCAGAAAAACAAAATCCCCTACGCCATAGGCCGATGCCAGCGGGTCGCGGGGAAGTGTTCCCGGTTCGTCCGCAGCGGGTGCGGCTGTTTCCTGTGCCGGTTCCTCTTGCCGGTCCGCCTTTATCTCTTGTGGTTCCAGCCCGGCCAGGAATTGCTCCGCAGCTTCTTCTCTTGAAAATGTCCGTACCGTTCCATCGGAGGCGGTATAGTAATCATTGGTCTGATTATCCCAGACAGCAAACGCATCTTCCGGGTCGGGAAACGCATCGCTGGTCATAACAACGGAAAAGCGCGGTTCTGCTTCTTCGGCGGCAATCTGCTCCACATCAGCCATCACCTGCTGAATAAAGGGGTCATTGTCCAGCTTTTCCGGTTCCACTACCTGCCCGTTTACAATGCCGCGCTGGGCCAGATTTTCCCGGATTGCGATAGGGTCTATATCGTCCAGATTGTCCCGTTCTGCCTCTGTAAAAAAGCGGTCCTCTTTGATAAGCTGGGCGATCCGGCGCTGTACCTTGGGCCAGGGCAGTTCCATTTCTTCGGGGCTTCCGGCGCGGACAATGAACAGGTTTGTATGTTCAGGACCGCCGTACTCCCTGGACAGCCATACGGCGGTGTCTTTTTCCCTCCCATGCTCTTTCATATAGCGGACTACGGCCCGTTTGCTGTCCATATCGCCGTTCCATGCACAGAGGGCTTCGTCAATATCGTCCTGGGAGAGAGGGCGCAGAAGCTCATGGAGCTTTGGATAGGTTTCGGCAATCACCTCTTGATGCAGGCGGTGGCGGAACTCCGGCACATCCGAATACTGTTTGAGAAGCTGCATATTACCGGAGCCAAGAACCGCGCGGCGCACAGCGGCGTTGCCCTCAATCACAGCGTTTTCATGGTCAGTATGGCCGCAGGCGTTGCGGTATGCCGTATCCTCCATGATGGCGGCGGTCACAACCGGCTTGTACTGTTCCAGCAATTCTTCCAGCGCGGGCTGGGGCGGTTCTGTTTCGGTTTCATGGACAGGAGCAGGCTGGCTCTGTGATTCTACAATGCCCGCCTCTGCCAGTTCCTTTTCTGCCTGGATTTTCTCATACTGTTCCCGTTCTGCTTCGGTCAGATAACGGTCCTTTTGGATCAGGCCGGCAACCAGCTTCACGACCTTATCCCAGGTCAGGCGTACATCGTCACAGCCGTTTTTCTGGTAGCGCAGGCCCTTTCCATCGTGATCTTCGCCACTGTGCGTTGCACCGGACAGTGCGTGGGAGCGTCCGCCGGTTCCGTATTCCTGCCGGAGAAACGCGGTTTTTTCCTTGTCGGTATGGGGCTGCTGGAAAAAGGCATAAATGCGCCCTTTGCCCCCGGCAAAACCGCTGCCGCCAGAAAGGGCCGCGCCGATCTCATCCTCCGTAATAAACTGCTTAACCGCAGGAACCTCTGCCATTTCAGATGAAAAGGCTTTGCGGGGCAGTGACAGGTCTTTCAGGTTTTCCCAAATCTCCTTTGGCTTGTGGTAATGGAAACGCAGCAAGTTACGGTCTTGCGTATAGGCAGTCCAAAAGGCGGCGTATTCTTCTGTGAGGGGCTGGCGGAAAGCCGGGTCACGCAGCTGCTCAGTGAGCCATGCGGATTCTTCTGGAAACCCGTTGCCCTTGATTTCTGACAGACTGGGTAAATATCCGGCTTCTCTGGCTTCATCGCTCAAATCGTGATACAGGTTCCAGAGCTTGTTGGCAAGGAGGGAGCGTTCATAACCCTCCGCCTCGGCAAGCTCCACATTGGAAGCAAATTGACCGGATTCCAACAGCTCGCCAATACGCTCCGCCGCGCCCTCCCAGGAAATAACCTGTGCGGATTTATCATATCGGGCGGATTTTCCATGAGAGAGATGGATTCCGTCCTCACCATACCAGACTGTGATACGGCCTGCATCGGTGGTAAAACCGTTGCCGCCATGATAGAGGGATTGCAGGGCGGCGGCTATTTCCGGGACCGGCTTCTGCTTTTCAAATTCAGCTGTCACGCGCTCCCGCAGACGGTCGGTATTGCCGCCCAGCCGCAGTACATGGTCAATGTCCTTTTGGGCAAAAGAAAAAGCAGAGGACGCTTTCACATTCTCTGCTTCATCAATATTCTGAATCTGTTCCGTTTCGGAAAGAAACAGGTTTAAGGTCAGCTGTTGATAAGTTCCGCCAGCAGAATCTCCTCCGCCTGGGCCTTGCAGCTGTTCATCAGGCCCACCCACTGCATCATGTCGCGGGCTTTCAGTTCCTCGGTCACGCCCGCCGCCTGCGCCAGTTTTGGCATCAGCTGCTCCAATCGGCTGTTCGCGGTCCGGTCGATCTCCAACAGGTGCGGGTACAGCTTCTCGCTCATCAGCAGACGGTTGTAAAGGATGGGCCGGTGTTCCTTCAAGTAGGTTTTCCGCATCCTGCCGTACTTGCCCAGGGGCGTTTCGGGCTGTTCTGTCAGTTGCAGGTTGGGAATCAGATAATCCCCGTTCTGAATGTAAGTTAAGGTGTTGTTCATTTTGCTGGCTCCTTTCTTTGTTGGCCTCTCGTTCCGCGTTTAGAATGGTTACGCCGATCTGCCGCAGCACCTGCTGGTTGATCTGGCTGACCGCCGTTCCCAGCGCCCCAACGGTGGCCGGTGTGTTGAAATCGAAAACCGGCATGAAATCCTCGTGGGTGAAATACTGCTCCGGGGCCAGCCCGCAGCGGGACATCAGGGAATAGGCGATGCTGACGGTGGCGGCGGCTTTGAATTGGACTTCGATGTTAAGTTCATCGTACTCCTCTAAAAAGGAATCGTCAACGATGTAAAGAAAGTCCCGCCCGTTGTCCGCCCAATATTCCCCGGCCAGCCTGCGGGCGATCTCGGTCAGCTGCCCGCCTAAATCATCGCCGCCCACCCCATACCGGTTTTCCAGCATGGCGGAGATGGAATCTATATGCCGTTCCTCCATCTTCCAGAGCCAGGGTGTGCGGGAGTGCGGGCGGGTTCCGGTGTCGGAGATGTCAAAGACATACCGCAGCCGGGTCCGGTCCCCGGAATCGTCCACCAGGGCGATGCCCTTGGAGCCGCGCCGGACATAGCGGCCCATCTTGTCATTCCACAGGTCATACTCCGCACAGGCGGTAGCGTCCGGGCGCTGGGCGTAGATCATCAGCTGGTCGTGGAAGGGGTATTTGTAAAGCCTGGATGCTGTGTCCAGAAACCGCATCCACTCATTCCAGCTGGAAGTGAGCTGCACCGCCGCATGGTCGGCCATCTGTGCGTACATCTGCGCTTTGGTTGCCATTGTTTTCGGCCCTCCTTTCGGGTTTTGGATAAAAGGAAGGGGCGGCACAGCGCCAGCCCCTCCGGTCTGTTGGTTCCTATTCGTCAAAGTCCGGGTACAGTTCCAGACTGTCAAACTCCGCGTCCGTCATGGCGCGCAGCTTATGAAGGGCGCTGTCGGTCAGTTCCATCAGCTCCGTTTCCTCCGGCGAGAGATAGCCGCGCATCTCGGTCAGGCTCTCCATCAGTCCGGCGCGGGTTCCGGTGTTGTAAATGCACATCAGATTCATTTCTTCAAAGGTAAAGTGTCCCATATCAAAGCTCCCTTTCCGCGCTCTTTTTCGGCGCTGTCTTTTTGCTTTCCTGCTTCGGCTGCTGGTGGAGCTGTTCCACCACCGATTTCCGCTTGTCCCGTTCCTCCCGGTGGACCGCATCCGCCAAATCCATCAGGGAGATCGGCTGGCCGCTTCTGGCCTGCTGTTCCAGCTGGGCTACGGTCGGCTCTTTGGGGCCGTTGTTGATGATCCCGTCAATCATGCCGTAATCGTCCTCCATAGACATTTCCGCATTTTTCAGCGGGTTCGCGTCAAGAAAACCGGTGATCTGCTGAAAACCAAAGCTGTCGCAGTAATGACAGGATAACGCGCCGTCCCTGCGGATGGCAACGATGTCGCTGACGCTCATGGAGGGGCTGTGATAGTCCCTGGGGTGTTCGTTGTTGAAGCGGTAGAACAGCTGCTCCGCCACAACCTCCGGCGTATCTTTGCCGGAAAGGGGCGCGGTGTAGATCAGGTTGTAATTCTCACGCTCCACCTCGCGCCCGATGGATTGGAGCCAGTCCAGCCCCTCAAAGCGGATTTCCCGCAGGCTGTCATCATCCTTTACCTGATAGATGGCAAAGCAGTCCCCCTCATGGGAGAGAAACGCCTGCTCCCGTTCCTGCTGGCGGTTCAGCCGGTCCTGCACCAGCGCGTCAAAGGCTGGGCTTTCCTCCCATTCCTCGCGGGAAAGGGCGAACACCGTACCGGGCAGCTGGGATTCAAATTCCTCCCGGTCAAAGAGCATTTCCGCGCCGCCCCCGTCCACCACCGCGTACACCGTCAAATCCTGCTCAAACAGTTCCAGCGCCCGCTCTTTGGAGAGGGGCAGCAAATCCCCGTCCTGATAGCCGCAGTTTTTCAGATCGTCCTCCCGCATCGCCGGGTCCGGCATGGGGTATTCATCCAGCGTCTGCTCCGGCGCGTCGGGCAGCTGGGCGGCTTCTGCGGCATGGCCGATGGAATCCAGCGCCCGCGGGTTTTGGCTGGCGGGCAAAAGGGCGTATTCCCGTTCCTGTTCGGCGGTCAGCGGCTGGGGGTAGTCGATACAGCCAAAGGCAGTGATGGAATCCTGTTCCACCTTTACCGGCGCGGCAAGTTCAGTGATGGTTTTCCCGTCCATCAAAGGATAGGTTCCCACATCCAGCGATTCCTGGGTAATGTAATAGCGGAACATGGAGGGGTCCTGCTCCGGCAGTTCGGTGGGGATTTTCCAGGAGGGTTCCGGTTCAGGGGAAACCTCTGGATTCTCCGTATCGGCCTGCGGGCTTTCCGTCTGTATGGTTTCTTTTCCGGCGTCCTGTTCCGGCCCGGATTCCAGATCAATGCCGCGCTCCTTGCAGACCTCCTGAAAATGGCGGTCAATATCGGCAATCAGAGTACCGGCGGTCTTGTTGATGGTTTCCAGGCTGGCCCGCAGTTCCTTCAGCTCCTTGCCCTGGCTCCAGTTCGCAATGTACCCAAAGCTGTTTGCGCCGGTCTGAATCCCAAAATATTGGCAGACCGCGTAGGAGATGCTCTCGGCCTCCACTTCCTCGGTGCGCCGGTCCTTTTTATGGTCCTGCAAAAACCGCTGTGCAGTCTTTTCGCCGCCGTTAAAGTCCAGGCCGGATTCATCGGTCAGCGGGAGATGCCCTTCCTCCGGCAGTTCCAGCGGCTTTGCGGTTATGACGGAACCAGCGTGGTTGACCATAACCCGTTCCTCTACCGCAACCGGAGCGCCGGGGTCATCATCGGAACCGCGCAGGTCATAACAAAACAGTCCGTCCGGCAGATCGTCTGCGGCAATCCGCTCATTGGAGAACAGGGCTGGCTGTCCAAACAGCTCCACTTCCTGATACAAGGGCGCATCCGGGTTGTCCGGCACATCGAAGTTGTGCAGCTTGCTGTGGGCGATCTCATGGACAGCGGCGGAAACCGTCTGCACCTCGCTCATGCCCTGGCGGATGGCGATGCGCTGCTGGCTGGAAGAAAAATATCCGTCCGTATCCGCGTCCATTTCCTCAAACGCAAGGGGAACCGGGGCGGAGCGTTTCAGCGCCTCCATAAACGCCTCAAAGTGCCGGACATTCCCGAACAGGTCCGCCGCCAGGGAGGGCAGGGGCTTTCCGTCCGTCTGGCTCACATCAAAGACCTTGACCGGACGGAACAGCGGGATTTCCACCTCTTTTTCCTCCATGACCACCCTGCCGTTTGCGTCCAGCATTGGCGCGTGGGTGTCCGGGTCCAGCTTCTGCTCCTCGATTTTCTTCTTATAGGGGGTGGGCGCGATGATGGTGATGCCGCGCTCGCCCTTCTTCACATGGCGCTCAAACTGGTTCTTCCACTTGTTATAGCCAGCCACAAGGGTCGCGTCCGGCTTCTGCATATAGATCAGCATGGTATTATTGACCGAGTAGCGGTGGAACCGGGACATCACCGACAGATAGCGCATATACTTTTCGCTCTCAAACAGTTCCTTGATGTTCTGCTCAATGCCCTCGGTGATTTCCCGCAATCGCTCCCGGTTGGTAGGTTTCTCTGCCATTTCCTTGTTTCTCCTTTCCAAATCCATGATTTTTGTTAGGTGTTCTGCAATCCATGTTTTTTGTTCCTCGATGCCATCCTCCATCAGAAAGTCCAGAAGATACTCCACATAGTCCTTTTGGTGCAGCGCCTCCACAAAAAGGGGGTGCGGCTCATCCTCCGGGGTCAGGGGCGCAAGGCCGGTTTCCCAGCCCCGCAGCAGATGGGCGTAGTCTGCCAGCGCGCGGAAACACCGCTGCTTTGATTCCCGGAATTTCTGCGCTTCTGACTTTTGACGGACATAGGTTTTCTTCGGGGGCGCCTGGCTGTCATAGAGCAGGCCAAAATCCTGGGCCAGTTTTTCCGCAGCCTCTTTGGGGGAGAGGTTATACAGTCTGGCGGCAAAGTCGATCACATCACCGTCCGCCCCGCAGCCGAAACAGTGAAAGCGGCGGTCTAATTTCATGCTGGGCGTCCTGTCATCGTGAAAGGGACAGCAGGCCATGCCGTTCCGCTTTACCTCGATTCCATAGTGTTCCGCCGCTTCTCTGGTGGTGATGGACTGCTTTACCGTTTCAAAGACATTCCCGCCCATGCTTATTGACCGGAGGAGGATTTCAACGGCGGCTTATAGCCTGCGGCCCTGGCCCGTTCACTGGCGGCTTTGCGCCGCTTTTCGCTGTACGGCTCCCGGACCGATACGCAGCGTTTGGGGACAATGAAGTTGTGGTCGTCCTTCTTGATGATCTGCTCCGGGTATTTTTCCGCCAGCTGCTCCAGCTTCTTCATCAGCTTGGGGTCATGGGTATAGACCTCTGCCGCAGACTCGGCCTGGTTATAAAGGAGAACCGTTTCCTGTTCCAGCAGCGACAGCTTCATCACGAGCCTCCTTTCCGCTGGCCAAAGTCCAGCTTGAAGTTCACATACTCGCCGGTATCCTCCAAAAGCACATCCGCGTCATAGGTTTTTCCGGTTTTTTCCGAGTAGCAGCCGGTGAGCCTTGCCCGCCCGTCTTTTAAGAGGGCCGCGACAATGGCCTTGGTGGGCTGTTTCTTCTTGGCGCTCCACCACTTGCTGTCTTTCCAGATGGCAAATCTGCAAGTTTCACTTTGGCAGAAAAATCCCTTTTGCGATTCTGTAACCTCACCGCCGCACCGGGGGCATCTGCCTACTGCTTCGCGGGGCGGGGAGAACAGGTACTCGGTCCCCTTAACCACCTGATAGGTTGCCGCCAGCTCCCGCAGCATGGCGTAAATCCCGGACAGAAACTCCTCCGGGGAAAGCTCGCCGCGCTCAATCTCGCCCAGCCGGTACTCCCACTCGGCGGTGAGCAGCGGGGATTGCAGCTGCTCCGGCAGAACCGTAATGAGGGAACGCGCATCGCGGGAGGGCATCAGCTGAACCGTTTTTTTGCTCTTTTTCCGTTCCAGAAACCCGGTGGAGGCCAGCTTTTCCAGAATCCCGGCGCGGGTGGCGGGCGTACCCAATCCCTTGCGCTCGGCAGTATCCGGCATATCTTCTTTACCGGCGTTCTCCATAGCCGACAGCAGGGTATCTTCGGTGAAATGCTTTGGCGGGCTGGTTTTCCCCTCCTTGACGGAGGCATTGGAAACGGACAAAGATTGTCCCTCGGAGAGTTCCGGCAGCGTCTTTTCCTCTGGTCTTTCCTCCGGCTCCGGGGCATTTTTCAGACCGGCGTGATAAGCGGCATCCAGCCTGCGCCAGCCGGGGCGCTGAATGGTTTTCCCTTTTGCGGCAAACTCCTGACCGGCGCAGACCAGCGTGGCGGCGGTTTCCTCGTAGAGATGGGGTTCCGCCACCGCGCACAGCAGCCTTGCGGCCACCAGCTCCAATTCCGCTTTTTCCCCCACAGAAATCAAGGAGAGCTATCGTTTTGCGAGGTCTGGGAGCATGGAGAGTTTTATTTTTCTTAACTAAAGTGTTATAGTAAATGTTGATTTTTTATTTTTGTAAGGTGAGTTCAATTATTTAGCATGTAGCCACTTTTATCCCTATATCCGTCGAACAAAATGCACAAAACGTACAGAGTAAACAGTCCGGCTGAGGCTTTGGATTTGGCCCGGGAGTTACAGAAAAACCGGATTTATGAGCTTTTCAGGGGACAAAATGAGGACTGGCCTTTGGTGGCATCCATATACAGATTATCCGCGAAAAAAAGGAGAGAAGCGGCGGAACGTTTGTGTCTTTTCCAGGCATTTCTGTCCAGGCATAATTCTACCCAAAGATATGCGAAAGACTTGGATTATGTCGTTGCAATTGCCCAACATTATGGCATTCCGACAGATTTTATAGATTTCAGCCGTTCTCCCGAAATTGCCCTTTTCTTTGCCACTCATTCAACAAAGGAGCTGCAAGGCAAAGAGGGGGTTATTTTATGCCTGAATAAAACTCTATCGTATATACATCCCACTTTTTAAATGCTAATACGGATTATGTTGACTTTTTTAAAAGTATTTTTATCAACCGCAAACTGACTCCTCCCTATATCTATGATGTGAAAATAGAAAGTCTATGGAGATTACAAGCCCAACAGGGATGTTTTCTTCAAGTGATGTTCAGGAATATAGAAACATTTTACCCATTTGACAAAATCATATTTCCCCACGACGGTTTACCTGTAAATGTCCAGGCAACTGATGTGTATCCTACTGATAAAAGTGAACTGGAAATTTTACTGGACAACTATTTTGCAGCCGAAAGAATTGACGAGGGTGCCAAAAGATTGGAAAAATTTGTTAAAACAAACGGTATCCCCATCACACATATCCCCACACAATCCCATTATCAATATGTGAAATCCCGGAAAAAGCACGCTTCCTGGCAACCGGCTAATACCAAAGCATGGGAATATAAAATGAACGTAACGTTGCGTACAAGAAAAAGTGTCGAGTTTGAGTTTCATGTTAAAAGCACCGACCATTTTCGCAAGGACGCGATACAAATGGCTAAGCAGTTATCCCTCCTTTTCAAAGAATATAACATAACGAAAAGAAAATGCATTGAACCCCGCATTTTCTTTACCCCTCAATTACACAACCGGGAAATAGCCGGGCGAATCAATCGAAACGTAAAAAACATTTGGGACGGGATGCGGTATCTTCCTTACACCCGTATGCAAATCATCCGCGCAATTTCAACCTACTTACTCCTGGCGTTTTACCAATTCGTCAAGAAACGAGACCTCCAAAAATGGTTCCCGGACTCTATTCTAATCGAAATGGCAGATGTATTCGATACTCCCAGCAGATGTCTGGTTTCCAGGACAGGCCTATTGAAAGCCATCCGGGAGGATATGGCGGATGTTTCGGTTGATTCCCTGCCCAAAACAAAAACAACGGAAATATTATTGTATGTACAAAAAGTCAAAGTGGTTTTCGATTTCTCACAGCTCACTGCCCTTTTTGCCAGGGAAATCATTCCCTTCCAAGTAATCCGGTGTCATTCAGACCGTCCCACCCTCTATTTCTCGCCGGTTTATATCGACAGATTGGGATATGCCTGAAAAACTCCCCCTCCTGTCCCCGCAAAACCCCGCACACCGGGGTCACCCTTGGGCCTTCATCAAATCGTATAATGTCACCACAAAAGGCAGGGCCGAATTTCTTCCCCCCTGATGGGAAGAGAGACGCGAAATATCCCATACCCTGTCCTTCAGCTCCGGTTCGTTTACCTCCTCAACAGAGTACACCAGATAAGAAGCCTCGCGGGCCTTGTCTTTTTCCGACGCCGGATAGTGCCTTTTAACCAAGTCGCTACGGCTATAAATCTGAGGACCTCCCGGAACAATTTTATACAACCGGGATGTCCGTAATTCGCCCGTTGTATGCAACAAAACGTATTTTGCCTGAATCAGTCCGGTATCCAGTTTGACAGCCCCCCGCCGGGTAGCCAGACGGACATTGTATAATTTATGCCTGACAATCCATTCCCAGTGTGCCGCATCTTTATAAAACCCGACTAAAACAGGTGTCTCGTCCGGAAACAGGCCCCTGTTTTTCCCGAAACATTCCGGTAAATATTCTTTGACTACCATAGGTTCATTATTTTTAAATATCCCGTAAATACGATAAGCTATCTTTTCCCGCTGAGAAGTGCGATTAAGAAAATGTTCGGCCACCTCTTTCAAAAACTGCCTTAAGTCTTCAATTCCCCGGCTATATTTAGCAGGATTTATTGCAAATGCCCCTATTCCGGGCAGTATCTCATGAAAGCCTCTTTTCTCAAACGAACCGGTTCCGGGATATAAAACATAAGCCCCGGCACTGCGCCGGATAGCATCACGGTAGGCGTGCATCTTCCAGATATCCTCTTTCCGGCATCCCGCCGGGGAATCACAAGCTCCGGCCTCTGTATCAAATAACCGGTTAGCTTTATCCAATCGGTATTTGGCATCGAAATGCAGGTGTACAATCAGTTCCTCCCGTTCGGCCTGCTCCTGCGTAATGCCTACCGGCCAAATTGTCAACGTATAATCGGGCCGCATTTCCAACGTCCAGCTTCCGCCTTGCGGATAGGATTTATCGCCGGTAAAACGCCGGTTGTAGCTAAACTCTATATTCAACTGCCGGGATTCGCAGGCATATATGCCCGTTAAAGCAATATGCCGCCCTTGTTTCAACTGCAAAGCCAAACCATTGTCCGAAGGAACAATCAAGTGCTCCAGGTTCTGCACCTTTAACCGGAATACCTCTTCCACCAAACGCAGCAACCGGAAAAACAACCAATATTCGTACAAGCAGGCCACATCCCGTTTCCCGGCCTGATAGACGTCTTCTCCCCCCTGCCATACTAATTTTGCCGCCAAGTCGAACATCAGCCACACCCGCAGCACTTCCCGATAGCCTTCCCGGCGTTGCAGCACAGGGCTGTTCAATGGCAGCAAATCGGGCGTCCCCACCTGCTTCAGCATCGCATGATTCAAATACCGTCCCAGACAGTCAAGCACCCTCGCGCCCTCTCTCTTCAAACGCTCTCCGGCTGCTTTAGTCGTCATCAAAGCACTGCAAAAAGTATAAAACGCAGAAAGAGCATATTTCACGAAACGGTTTTCGGGAGTGTCCGCAGTCTCCTGTAAACTCCGGGTTTCTATTTTTTCGGGAATTGTCTTTAACCGGTCGTACAGAGGATGTTGCGCGGGAGTATGAATACGACGCGCGGAGCAGGCCATTTGCCTCATCGCCCGCCGGTCCGCTTTTTTCACCCCGCAAACACTTTTCAGTTGTTTATTTTCCTCCCAACAGGTGACCGGAGCAGATAATATCTGATGGACCGCATTCGCAAACTCTTCGGAATCTATCAACGATTTTATAAAAGCAAAACGCTGGTACAAAATCCGCGCATCTTCCGGAGGCTGAGGTTTGAAATACTGGCTGACCGGTGAATTATGATGCATCAGCAACTCTGCGGAATACTCCGTAATCTCTTCCAGCATCCGGCGATAGTCCTCGCGGTAAGATTCTTTCACCGACCGGATTTCCAGCTGAATTTCAGCACATCGCTGTTCTCCCTTCCGGATTTCAAGGGACAAAGTACCTACAAAATTACCTGTTTGCAAAATACCGGCAGAAGGATTTACACGCGAAGGGGTGAGCATTCCTCCCGCCACTTTATATCCCTCCGTTATTCCGTACTCATAACTTTTTCCCTCTGCCAACTGACAGCACGCCTCGCCATAAGCACGGGCTTCTTCCTGCGGTATTTTAAACAAAGTCCCTTCCTGCCCAAACAGCACGAAAAATACCGTCTGACCATCCTGCAACGTTACGGGTATATCCAGCCTGTTCATGCCCTAAGCCTCTGCATAACTGACAAATCCGTTGTTCACCACCCCTTTATACATCCTGACCAGTTTATCCAAGGATAAAGGATATTTTACCCCTTTTACGGGGTTGTCTTTTACGAAATAATCATCGATATTCTGCCCTTCCCGCAAGCATAACTCCCCTAAAGTTCTCAACGTGCCTTCCAGTTTCCGCTGCGAACCGTGTAGTTTGGGCAATAATTTCTGCATAATCACGGCATCAATCACTTCGTTTTCCGGCCAATCGGGAATGAGCCGGTGAGCAAGGGCCACAAAAGTATATATCTCACTGGCAGTCCGGTAACCAAATTCCGCCCCTGCCTCCTTCAATTTGCCGAAAAAACCGAGCAAAGTGTCAGTCAGATTTTCAGATTCCCCCGGTTGCCATACCTTGTCTTTTGCCATTTCCACAAACGCCTTTCCCATGTCGGCTCCTTTTCCCCGGACGGGATTTAAATCCACAGGAGTTTTATGTTTCAGGAACTGTTCCATCTCCTCTGTCGTAACCCGGAACTCTATCACATTAGCCCGGTCCAGTACCTTAGGACTAAACATATACGTTGTTTCGTCGATATTGACCGTTCCGACAATGAACAGATTGGGAGGCAAGCCGACTTTGGCAGGTACGTTACAATCCTTCCAGGGCTCTGTTTCCGGATGCAGAGGAATCGCCTCCCGTGATTCCATCACACTCAGGAAATCAGCAAAATAACGTTCTACGTGACTCAGATTCATTTCGTCCAGAATCAGGAAATAAGGTTTGTCCTGATTTTCGGGTTTATTCGCTTCTGTCAATAAACGGATTACTCCGTTTTCCGGCCATACATATTCCCCCTCATTCAAAGCATTCGGATAGCCCAGCAAGGCTTCCCGGTTCGTCCAGTCCGCCCCCACCGGCACAATACACACCTGCTCTTGCCGTTCACAAATCCACTGCGAAAACGCCTGAGCCAGTTTTGTTTTTCCCGAACCCGCCAATCCCGTCAATATCACAAACGGTTTGGCCAGCAAAGCCGTCACATACCGATACACCAACCGCTTTTCAAAAAGCAGACCGGTTGATTGCAAATCAGTGCTCAATCTATCTATGCGAAAGTCTGTATTTCCCATTGATGTCGCTCCCATTAATTGTTTATATTCCCTGACAATCTGATTTAAATCCTCTTCCATACCTACATAATCCAGAGCTTTGGAAGTATCGTAAACTTTAAAAACATAAGATTGTCCATAACGAGGAGGAACAATACCTAATTTTGAAAAATAGGTCTTAACTGTTTCCAGTTCTCCGTTCAAATTCCAGCTCAATTCAGGCTTGTTCGTTTCGCTTATACAATACGCCAATATCAGCTTATCATACTCTTTAAACAAAAGATATACCGGATAGATTCCATGACTCGTTTTTTGGCCTTTGTATAAAAAAGACATCCAAGGAATCCGGGTGTCAGAGACTTGTCCGAAATCAATTTCAACAGCTAATCCCTGATATTTCCGGGCATAAAACCGGGCTCTTAAATCTTCTGTCCGGGACTGTTTTATAAAAGTCGCCACATCAATAGCCACATTCATCTCTTTACCCATAATCTCAAATCCCATCTCCCTCAAAAAATGGAAAGTATCCGTTTCCTCCCCTCCATGAAATTCTTTATGGCTCAATTTTACATGATGAGCCGCATAATACGCATACGAATATACAAGTTTCGGCGGGAAGCGTTTCCCTTCATAAATCAAATCATAATAAGAAGACTGATAGCGGACAGGAATACCCTCCTCCTCAATCCGGTGTATTGCAGCTAAAACATGCCCGCGTGTAAGAGAGGTAAATTCGTTCATCATAGAGAGTATATTCACATTTTGTGTTCAAATATACAGAATATAATTTTACAAAAATGTAACCTCGTTTAATATTTCACGGATTAAACTCCCAAAGCCTGCATAATTTTCTGGCACCGCGATACCCCCCAACGGATTCATAAAAATAAATGATATTTCCATATCCCCCGGAAAGAGCCTTAAAATTTATATCACCGAATTCTTTTCCCGCATCAAAACATTTTCTTATTTTTGGTTAAAATTATCTGCGATAAATATGGACAAATATCAGGAAGCCATGGAAGCATTGCTCCGGTTCCGGGACGAGCGGGACTGGGCGCAGTTTCACGATTCGAAGAATCTGGCGTTGGCACTGCTGCTGGAAGCCTCAGAACTGAATGAGCTGTTTTTGTGGAAAAAAGAAAGCGAGGCCGAAAGAGTAAACCCCGAACGGCTGGAGGAGGAACTGGCGGACGTACTGGCTTATGCTTTGCTGCTGGCTGAAAAGCATCACCTCGACATATTCGATATCGTACTCCGGAAAATCCGGAAAAACGAAGAAAAATATCCGGTGGAAAAAGCCAGGGGAACCGCCAAAAAATACAACGAATTATGATTGTCTACCAATCCACGAAACAAGGGTTCCGGGAGGATGTATTCAGTAACCGGATAGACGAAAAAATCCTGCATGCCTACATCAGCCATTTGGGACGGAGCACTTCCGGCAATGAAATCCTGTCGTGGAAAAATTCCATGTCCTATATGGACCGGATTCTGGAAGACCCGGAGATTCCGGCAGATTCCGGTATCTCTATCGAGTTCCAGATTCCCCTCACCTCCAAACGGATAGATTTCATAATCACCGGACTGAATGAAGGATTGCAGGAACAGGTCATCATCATCGAACTGAAACAATGGTCATCGGCAGAACTGACCGACAAGGACGCCCTGGTTAAAACACGTTTTCAGCACGGGAACTCCGAAACCGCCCATCCCTCTTACCAGGCGTGGTCGTATGCCGCAACGCTCAGGGATTACAACCAAACCATAAGGGACGAGCACATCAACCTGGTGCCCTGCGCCTACCTCCATAATTATCCGAAAGACCGGATTATCAGCAATCCCTGTTACGAACCGTATATCACCGAAGCCCCTCCCTTCTTCCAGGCGGATGCGGGCAAACTCCGGGATTTTATCAAAAAATTTGTAAAACACGGGGACACCCAAGACATCCTGTATAAAATAGAAAACGGACGCCTGCGCCCTTCCAAGCAACTGGCGGACAGCCTGGCCTCAATGCTCAAAGGCAACCGGGAATTTATCATGCTGGACGACCAAAAGGTGGTGTACGAAACAGCCCTGTCGATGAGCCGGGAAGCAAGCGTTGACAAAAAACAAGTGCTGATTGTCAAAGGCGGGCCAGGCACCGGAAAAAGTGTCGTGGCCATCAACCTGCTGGCAGAGACGACCCAAAACGGACTGGTATCCCGTTATGTCTCCAAAAATGCCGCACCCCGCGCGGTTTATGCCGCCAAACTTACGGGGACATTAAGGAAGAACCAAATTTACAACATGTTCGGCGGCTCCGGGACTTTTTATGACATTCCGGCCAACACGTTTGATGTGCTTATTGTCGACGAGGCTCACCGCCTGAACCACAAAAGCGGACTGTTCCAGAACAAAGGGGAAAACCAGGTCCGTGAAATCATTGATGCCGCCAAATTCACCGTTTTCTTCGTAGATGACCACCAGAAAGTCCATATCAAAGACATCGGGGAATCACAATACATCGAAAAAATCGCCCTAAGCCGGCATGCTTGTGTAAAAAAACTTGAATTGTCCTCGCAATTCCGCTGTAACGGCTCGGACGGCTATCTGGCCTGGCTGGACAATACCCTGCAAATCACCGGTACGGCCAACGTGCATTTGTCGCAGGAGGACTTCGATTTCAGGATTTTTTCCGACCCCAGCGAACTCCGGCAGGTTATTGAAGAAAAAAACAAAGTAAACAACAAATCCCGGATGGTGGCAGGCTATTGCTGGGACTGGAAAAGCAAGAAAGAGCCGGCAGCAACAGACGTGAACATCCCGGAATTCGGGTTCGCCATGAAATGGAACCTCGAAAAAGACGGAAGCACCTGGATTATCGGCGAGAACTCAATAAACGAAATCGGCTGTATCCACACCTGTCAGGGGCTGGAAGTCGATTACATCGGCGTCATTATCGGGAAAGACCTGAGGTACGAAAACGGCAAAGTCGTTACGGACGTCACCCAACGCTCACGGGCAGACAATTCTGTCAGAGGCATCCACGCCGGTAATGACCCGGTAAAGGCCGGGCAACTCGCCGAAGAAATCATAAAAAACACCTACCGCACCCTGCTCACCCGGGGCATGAAGGGATGCTATGTCTATTGCTGCGACAAACCCCTGGAAAACTATCTCAGACAACAGCTTCAGGTCCCCGCACCTGCACACCAAACGCCCTGTCAACCGACACCCCAGGTGCCCCGTATTGAAGCGGAAGTCAATGATGATGTCAAATACATCGACTACCTCCCCCTCTACACTCTGAAAGCAGCCTGCGGAAAATTCAGCGAATGGCAGGAAGCGGAGGAAGAAGGGTGGGTTAAAACAGAAGGCCTGGGCAAGCTCAATCCCGGTATGTTCATCGTCAGGGCAAACGGCCATTCGATGGAACCCCGGATCAAGGAGGGGGACCTGTGTGTATTCCGCAACGGCATCGTCGGTTCCCGCAACGGCAAAATCGTCCTCATCCAACACCGGGAGCATTACGATTTCGAATACGGCGGCTGCTACTCCATCAAAAAATACACCAGCGAGAAAAAGTACGACCCCGAAACGGGAGAATGGACCCATGAAAGCATTATCCTACATCCCCTCAACAAAGATTATCCCCCCATCCAAATACAAAACGAGGAAGGTTTCATCGTCATAGGAGAGTTTATCGGAACCATACAGTAAAAATCACAGCCGCTTTTCCTGACAACAGATCTTTCACCCCCACCGGATGAAATACGTCCGGACTACAACTTGCAAAACAGTCTCCGCCACTGCTTTACCCTACGGTTTCAATGCCCATCCCTCCCGCATACGCCTGAAACAGGGAATCACGGGCATGCACTCCTGCTTCAACGCTCCGTTCGCACAGCAAATCAATACAACGCCACCCGCTCCAAATCGTCGGGGACGTAGATGTTGCCGGAAAATTCAGAGGCGGCTTCGGCGGTGTAGGTGGTTTTGCGGATCGCCAGGTTCCTATCCTCCGTATGATACAACACCAGATTCTTCACCCCCAGGCTCCCGGCAAGACGCCCGGCGTCGCGGGCGGTGCTGTGATGCTTTTCGTAGGGAGAAAAGATTTCGCGGTCGCGATACAAACAAAAAGCCTCACACAACAACCAGTCTGCCCCTTGGACATATTCCCGGCACACTTCATTGTAAGGCTCGTCTCCCAGACACGCCAATGACTTCCCATCCGGCAAATCAGCCCGGAAACCGAATTGTTTCATCTTGGTGGAAGCTATATCAAAAAACTGCAATCCCATCCCCATCACCTCCACCCGGCTGCCCTCCTTCACCTCCTGAAACACAATGCGCTCCCCGATGTACTTCACAATCTTTCCGGGCAGCGTCAAACGGCAAAAAACCGTCAAAGCCTCAATCACCCCCTCATGCCCATACACCACAAAATCACCCGTATACTTCCCCTTTGACATCAGCGTAGCAATCTTCCGCACCACCCAAATTGCCCCCAGAATATGGTCCGTATGGGCATGGGTGACAAACATGCGGTGAACCGAAGTAAAGCCAATGCCCGCTTTCTCCAACTGGTTGAATATCCCGTTACCGCCGCCGGCATCCACCAAGAAACACGCCTCTCCCTGCCGAAAGGCAAAACAAGTATTATAACAACGGGTAACCATCGCATTGCCCGTCCCTAAAAAAACAAGCTCCATATTCATTCCAACTTCTTTTCTTTACGTTCACTTATAATCTGCGGCATATATTCCAAAGCCCAGTCCACCAGTTTCTTCAAACAAGGAATCAAACTACCGCCCCGCACTGTCAGCCCGTATTCCACCCGGGGCGGCACTTCCGGATAAAGCCAATTCCAATAAAAAAACGGACAATCTCCGTATTTCACCCTTTCAATGCCTCCAGCAATTCCTCATCACTAAAAGGGACCTGCACCGGCGTTGTCAGAACAATTTCTGCCAACTGTTGTTTCCTGCGTTGGATAGCAAGTATTTTTTCTTCCAGCGTACCTGCAGTAACAAAACGGTAAACAAACACAGCCTGTTTTTGCCCCATACGGTAGGCCCTTCCTATGGCCTGGTTTTCGGCTGCCAGATTCCACCATGGATCCAGAATAAAGACATACCCCGCTTCAGTCAGATTCAACCCCACCCCTCCGGCCTTGAGAGAAATTAAAAAAATACGACACTCCGAATCACCAGTAAAACGCCTAACCTCCTGTTCACGGTCCACTGTTGCTCCCGTAAGCATAGCATATTTCCAATCCCTTCGTACAATCTCATCTGCCACCATATTCAAATACTTTACAAAAGAAGAAAATACCAACACTTTGTGCCCGGAATTAACAACACCTTCCAACATTCTGAATATTTCCCGGAACTTCCCGGAATCTCCGGTATAATCTGCTTCCACCAAACGGGGATGATTGGCTATTTGCCGCAAACGGACAAGAGCTTTCAACACCATAAAATCATACCGCAAACTTTTCTGAGTATCCCGGTTTCCCAAAATATAATTCCGGACTTTTGCCTGTTCTTCTTCATAAAATCTGCGTTGCTCTTCATCCGGCTCACACACAACCAATTCAGAAGTAAGTTCCGGCAATTCTGACAATACCTCTTCCCTGGTCCGTCTCAACAGATAAGGTGCTATTAATCTTTGCAGGACTATGCCCATTTTACCCTTGTTATCTGCTACTACGGGACGGATAAAATGAACCTGGAAAAAACGACTGGTCCCCAGCATATTCCGGTTTACCAAATTCATAATTGCCCATAAATCGGTCAAAGAATTTTCCACCGGAGTTCCTGTCAGAGCAAAAAAATGTTTTCCACGGATGCACAACATCGCCTGATACAACTGAGACCCGGGATTTTTTATGCTTTGTGCTTCGTCGGCAACAATAATTCCGAAAGAAAGACGTGATAAATACCGGATATCATTTCTCAAAGTATGATAAGTAACAATCACCACATCCGACCGCTGTAGATAAGGGCGCAAATCTTCCCGGTTACAACCGGCATAAATAGTTACAGTGAGCTGGGGAGCAAACTTCCGGAGTTCATTTTTCCAATTATGTATCAAGGATGCCGGAACCACTATCAGGCATGTATCAAATTCCGGACGGCCCTCTGTATTTTCTTCCCGTCCTTCAATCTCTATGTCATCAAAAAGCGTGAGCTGCCCATCCCTAACCGGTCTTTTTCTTCCAACAACAGATTTCACCGTTTCCTGCCGGTATTTCAAAAGCAAAGCTATTACCTGCAAAGTTTTTCCCAATCCCATATCATCCGCCAAACATCCTCCCAGCCCTCTGTTATATAAGGTATACAACCACCGGTAACCAACCTGTTGATAGTAACGCATCTCAGCTCTCAGGCCACAAGGCAAATCCACAGCCAAAGCCTCCTGTTTGCCACCTTCTCCCGCCAGACAATAGTCTTTATCCAATAACATATACTGACTCCTGTGCAGGAAAAGAGAATCCCCTCTGCTTCCTGCAAACAATAATATCTCCGTATACGAAGCAAACCATTCTTCAGGAATAAGGAATATCGTGCCATCTTCCAAAATAAACTCCTTTTGTCCTGACAAAATATGTTCCCGGAAACGAATCAAAGGAATCCGACGCCCATCCTCTAAAACAACCACAGCATTCAATTCAAACCAGTCTGTTTTCTCACTGACCGCCATCTCCATGTCCCAACCTGAAATATAATAAGCTTTGCATAAAGATTTTTGCATTATCTCAAGCCCCAGATGCTGCAAATCCGTTCGATGCTGCCGTAACCAGCCAATGGTTTTTACCCAAACTTCACACCTCATTTTTTCTTCCGGTTCCCCCTGTCCTTTTTCACCATTTACAAAAATTTCCGGTATGCCATTCACCTGAAAACCACCATCCGGTAAATTCCTTAATCCAAGTCCGGACAACTGTTTTTGCAAAATATTCTCCCAACCAAAATCCCGGTTTACTTTATGAAATGCATAATTCTCGCCATCGGTATGTAATTCCACTAAAGCTTTCCGATCAGACCATACAGGAATCCACTGACTGCCATAATAAAAAACCGGCACAAGCACCGGCCCTCCGAATACATCTCTTTCCAATGACAGAAATGCTTTTTTATCAACCTCTTTCACAATTACTTCAAACCCCTGGACCTCAATCTCTTCATGCCTCACATTTTTCAAAATAAACTTACGGAAATAAAGCTGTTCGTTCGCTTTCGGAATCAAAATTTCTCTTTTCTGCAAGAAAGGCAACAGACGTTGACCGTCGAAATCCCCGGGAAAACGGAATAACCGGCGTCCGGACAACACGCGGCAAGGTTTTCGGGTCAACACCTTTAAATCATAATCTGCAGGATAAAAAACACATTTGTCATCAGTCAGCCGAAGGATATAACGGGTAAATTCCTCCGTCCGCTCAAACCGCAGTAAGGCTCTCAAAGGCACAGGCTGTAAAAAAATCCGCTGTTCTTTATAAAAATTATCCAGCCGGCTTCCTTTCAAAAACAACGGGCAACCGGAATCTGCCAGCATATCAATCACATGGGCAACCTGAAGTTCAATATAAGGACGGATTTCCTCCCGGATATAACTGTCTTCC
>OFFV01000633.1_pt1 | contig 25619 bp, 22 predicted proteins | sample 1521461 | NCBI WGS metagenome assembly OFFV01 (sample SAMEA3504120, study PRJEB24116) | mouse gut metagenome | biome: mouse gut; feature: mouse-associated habitat; material: faeces | place: Denmark | collected 2011 | reverse complement strand
ATTTTTTCTCTTGAATTTTCAGGGTTGCATTACTGTTTATTTGTCAAGGTGCTGTGTCTTGTGTTCTGTGTTGTTGAACACGCAACGTTGATATACTATCATATCTTCCGCAGCTCGTCAATACCTTTTTTTGAAATTTTTTACAAAATTTTTTGTCGGCTTTTCTGACCCTGCTCTTGCCTGTTTCTGCATGGAGCATTTTGCGCGGTAGGTTTTTATAATATCACTGACTTCTGTCATTTGTCAACAAGTTTTTTCATAATTTTTTTCCACTGCTTTTTTACAGGTAATAACAGCGGAAATTACGATCCCGCCGACTGGTAATGACGCATCCCGAAGCTCCATACCGCACAGCACACCAGCACGATACCCGCCACCCCGAAAGGATACAGGCCATAATACCACCGGTCCGTGCGTCCCAGCAGATATTGCAGCGGATAATACTGGATCAGTGTATAAGGAATGATGTAAGTGCAGATCTGCAGCATCTTTTTCCCGTAAATGTCAATCGGATACTTTCCGTGCTCTTTTGCGCCGTAAGTCAGGATATTAAACGCTTCTATCCCTTCTAATGTAAAAAAGGTAAAGGCCGCCCGCAGCCAGAAAAAGCTGATGAAAAGTATCGTACCGCCGACCAGCATAAACAGCACCGTCATCACCCTGCCCGTCGTCCAGGCAACCGGGCTGACCGCTATCCCATACGCAAACATGACGAGCGCCTGCAGGATCAGGCCGATCCTGTCGATCTGAAATTTGCTGCCCAGCACCTGCAGAACCGCACTGCGAGGCCGCAGCAGGATACGGTCAAACTCTCCCTGCCGCACGATGCCGGAGAACATTGCAAACCCGCCGCCGATGCATTCCGCCAGCGCAAAATCCATCTGGATGATGGAAAAGCACAGCAGCACTTCTCCGTACGTATACCCTTTCACATGCCCGAACCGGGAAAACATGAAATACACCCCCAGTATGCCGTTGAACGCCACAAGAAAACGCCCCGTCACCATCAGGAAGAAGGAAACCCTGTACTGCATCGCACTGCGCAGCGAAATCGTAATATAATGAAAATACACCCTGCTGCTGTCTTTTATCTTTGTGATCATACCGCTCCTTTCCGCAGTTTATCAACTTTCTGTCCGCTTCACGATTTCATTCCCGGATCAACCGCCCTGCACCACGATCTTCCGCTCAGCCGCACGGCACAGCGCTTTTCCTGCCAGAAGCAGTGTCACAAGCCAAAAGCACTGCAGTCCGATCCCCCGCAGCATCGGCGCCCCCGTCAGGTCACCGCTGTAAATCCGAAGCGGCAGATTGAACATGCCCGCGAAGGGGAGCAGCTCCAGAAAGGTCCTGACGCCGTCCGGCATAAACGGCAGCGGAATGATCGCGCCGGAAAGAAAATCCACCATAGAAGTAAACATCATCCGCAGCCCCTGGGGCGATATCGTGAAAAAGGCCAGAATATAAGTAAACATACAAAACGCCACCGTCACGCCCAGCCCCAGAAACAAAGTGAGCACAAACAGCATAAAGGGCACCGGACCGGCCGGCGGCGACAGGCGAAACGGCTTCGGCAGAAGACAGGCCACCGCCAGCAGCGGAATGGAACGCAGCGTCGCCACAGAGATCCGGCCGGCCACCGTTTTGACGAACCACATATTATAGATGGAGATGGGACGGCAAAGCTCATAGGCGATACCGCCGTCCATAATACTGTCGAAAACCTCGCCGTCTGTCTGCCATGTACTGAACGCAGAGAAGAATGCCTCCCGCAGCCATACATAGGAGACCGTCGCCGAAACAGTCATCGGATAAGCCGCAGGATCCGCCTGCCGAAAAGCCAGAAACGCCAGACATTCCATGAATCCCCACAGAATCTGTGTGAACGCACCGCTGACTGCCGCCATACGGTACTGCAGTCCCATATTGAAGCGCAGCCGGAAAAAGGAAAAATACTTTTTACATGCTCTCATGTCCTCTCCTCCCTACACGATATGCAGTTGTTGATAAAGAGCGGCCACAATGCGCTCCAGACTTTCTTCGGTCTGTTCCTGCTGTCCTTCGGCCGCATTATCATGTACTGCCGCCAGCGCGCGCATATCCTCCAGCGTGCCGTCCATCAACACCCGTCCTCTGCCAATCAGGATGATGCGCTTCGTCAGCGCTTCAATGTCCTGCATATCATGAGTCGTTAAAATAACGGTGGTCTTGTGCGTCTGATTCAGACGAAGAATGAATTCCCGTACCGCCAGCTTGGACACCGCGTCCAGACCGATCGTCGGCTCGTCCAGAAAAAGGATCTTCGGCGAGTGCAGAAGAGAGGCCGCAATCTCACAGCGCATCCGCTGGCCGAGAGATAACTGTCTTGTAGGCATTCTCAGCAGCTCCTGCAGGTGCAGAAGCTCCGTCAGCTCTTCCATATTATGCCGGTACACAGTGGGAGAGATCGAATAGATATCCTTCAGGAGTTCAAAAGAATCAATCACCGGAACATCCCACCACAGCTGGGAGCGCTGCCCGAATACCACCCCGATCTGCCGCACATGCTCTTTACGGCTTTTCCATGGTATGCGTCCGTCTACAAGACAGCTCCCGCTCTCCGGTGTTAAGATTCCGCTCAGAATTTTGATCGTAGAACTTTTGCCTGCGCCGTTGGGCCCGATGTAGCCCACCATCTCCCCGTCCCCGATGGTAAAACTCACATCCGATAATGCGTGGATAATCTCCACCTCCCGCCTAAACAGCGCCTTGCAGGCTTCTCTCATGCCTGCGTTTCTTTTTGCTACTCTGTACGACTTGCATACATGCTCCATCGCGATCATTTTGCTTCCTCCTGGTAGTAATATTGGTCCTCACAGTTACATGAAAATATCTTGCCAGGCGGGTCTCACAGACTTTTTTTCACGGATTGCGGGTGCATCAGTCTGCGCACGTAATCGCCGATATTCGTAATGCAGCACAGCGTTGCAACCAGAAAAGAGCCGGGGATCAGGATGATCCACCAGGAATTGGACGAGAGCGCCTTTTCCGCCAGAGACAGCATACTGCCCCATGTGACCACTTCCACCGGAAAGCCGATTCCCATAAAACTGAGGGTGGACTCCGCCACGATCCCGTTGCGCACATTCATCACCGCCATAAACATGATGGCCGGCCCAAAAGCCGGTATCAGATGTTTGCGCAGTACATGCCGGAAACCGCCTCCCATACATTTTGACGCGATCACATACTCACTGTTTCTGAGCTGCCGCACCTCGCTTCTGACGATCTTCGCCATGCTCATCCAGCTTGTGATCCCTGTCACAAAGGAGATACTCAGCACACTCGCTTCTCCCAGAACCGCCTGCAGCATGACCACAGACAAAAGCCCCGGCACACTGAGCAGGATTTCCACCAGGCGCATCAACAGGGCATCCAGCCATGCGGGCGCGCAGCCGCTGGCCGCTCCATAGACAATGGCCACGGCAGTGGAGAGGAGCGCCGACGCTGCCCCGATCAGGAGAGAGATCCTGCCTCCGTACCAGATCATGGAAAAAATATCCCGCCCCATGGTGTCCGTGCCAAACAGAAATTCCCTGCCCGGCATAACATTGTAATTCTGCAGATCCAGATATGTGGGATCTTTGGTCATGATAAGCTCACATGCCAGGCAGCCGCATACGATCACAGCCAGCACCACCATCGACAGAAACGGCCGGTCCCGGTCCTTCTTGCGCCGCGGCAGCGTCTCTTCCTGCGCCGGCCTGCGGATACCTGCTATTTCAAATTTATGTTCCACGCTGCCTCCTGTCTCTCTCACTGTCATTTCGTAAAACTGCGGGGATCTATTTTCTCATTGACCGCCTGCGCCGCATAGCTGCACAGTATGACCACGGCCCCGGACAGCAGCCCAAGGAGCATCAGCAGGTTGTAATCCTTATACCGCGCACTTTCATAGGAAAGCGTACCCAGCCCCGGATAGGAGAAAACAGTCTCCACGATATAGGTCCCTCCCATGATATGAGGCACCGATACCGCCATGATACTTAAATAGGAAGGAAGCACGTTGCGCACACAATGACCAAACACCACCCGGCGCCGCGACAATCCTTTGGCTTTCGCAAGCAGAACGTAATCCGCCCGCATCTCTTCCAGGATCCTGTTGCGGACCATATAGGCATAATACCACAGATGGCTGATGACCACAACGGCCATCGGCAAAAGCAAATGTCTGACGCGGTCCCAAAGATCCCTCTCTCCGCCGACAGTGTACGCACCGCTGCCGGGAAGCCATTTCAGATTGACCGAAAAAAGAAGTATCAGCAGCAGCGAAAGCCAGAACTCCGGAATACAGCTTGTGACCGTACCGGCCCGACAGAGAATCCTGTCCACAGACTTTCCCTCATGCCATGCGCAAAACACGCCCAGAAGCAGCGACAGACAAAATAATAGTACAAAGCCGATCCCGCCCAGAAGCAGTGTGTTGCCGGCCCGCTCTGCGATCACCTCCGGCACATCCATCTTATATTTATAGGAAATACCGAAGTCCCCGCGCAGCGCATTTTCAAGCCAGCGGATATACTGAACCGAGAGCGGATCCTTTAACCCCAGCTTCTCTTCCGCCCACTCCCGTTCTTCCACGCTCATCTTCTCCACACGGTCACCGTAATAAGAGACAAGCGGGTCGCCGGGCGCCAGTCGGGAGATATAGAACAGCGCTGCGGACAGAACAAAGATGCTCAGAACAAAAGACAGCGCTTTTTTACCAAAATATTTCATTTTTCCTCCATTCCGAAGCGCCTGCGCTGAGGACGCGGGCAGAATTACAGATTCTGACTGCCGATCTGGTACGCCGCGTCCAGAAGCGCTTTCGTGTACGGGTGCTGCGGAGCGGCGAACAGTCTTTTCGTCTCTCCCACTTCCACCAGCTTCCCCTGCCGCATGACGCCGACCCGGTCACAGAGAAATCTCACCATGGCCAGATCATGCGCGATAAAAAGAAACGAAAACCCATGCTCTTTCTGCAGATGCCTGAACAGATTCACGATCTGGGCCTGAATCGACACGTCCAGAGCCGCGATCGGTTCATCCGCCACCAGCAGCTCCGGCTCCATGGTCAGCGCTCTCGCGATCGCCACCCGCTGTCTCTGGCCGCCGGACAGCTCAAAAGGATGCCTGTCCAGATACCTCTCATCCAGACCGACATAGTGCATCTGAAACGCCGCCTCTGCCCGGTATGAACCACGGGGCGGTATCCGATGCTGTATTTTCATCGGCTCCGTGATGATGTCGCACACCTTCATGCGCTGATTCAGGCTGGAATCCGAATCCTGAAATATGATCTGCCTCACCGACTGCAGCATTTTCCTGTTGGCGCGAAAAGCCTCCCGGTCGCAGGTATCAATACCCCGGTACAAAATCCTGCCCCGCGGCTGATAAATATTCATAATACAGCGGGCCACCGTCGATTTTCCGGAACCCGATTCCCCCACCAGGCCGAAGATCTCCCCTCTTTTTATCTGAAAAGAAATGTCGTCAACCGCCGTGACAGCTCTTTTCTTATCCAGCGAAAACGTGTGCGTAAGGTGCTGTACATCCAGCAGGATCTCTTCCGATATTTCACGGTTCACGTCCGCACCCGGTTTCTCGACGCCGGGCGCTCCTTTTTGCGAAAAAAAGTGTGCCGGCAGGACAATCGGCGGTGTGATCTTCGGCGCGCGTTCGTCCAGCAGCCATGTCGCCGCACAGTGGGTGTCGCTGACGCGAAACATCGGCGGCTCCTCCTCATAGTCGATGGCCAGCGCATAAGGATTACGGCAGGCAAAGGCATCCCCCTTCGGCGGATCGATCAGCGCAGGCGGCATCCCCGGAATGGCATCAAGCGTCTCCCGGTCCTTCGAAAATGACGGCAGCGCCTGCATAAGTCCCCAGGTATAGGGATGCCGCGGGTCGCGAAAGATTTCTTCCGCAGTGCCCGTCTCCACGATCTTCCCGGCGTACATGACGGCCACGCGGTCCGCGGCCTGCGCCGCCACCCCAAGATCGTGTGTCACCAGAACCGAGGCCATCCCCAGCGCCTGTTGAATATGGCGTAAAAGTTTAAGGATCTGCGCCTGAATCGTCACATCCAGCGCCGTCGTCGGCTCATCCGCGAACAGGATCGCCGGACTGCCGGCCAGCGCAATGGCCAGCACACAGCGCTGCCGCATACCGCCCGAAAAGCTGTACGGATACAGGTTCATCCGCTCCTGCGCCCGGTCGATCTCCACCAGTCTCATCAACTCCAGCACCCGGTCATGCACGGCTTCCCGCGAAATCTTCGGCTGATGTACCCGAACCGCCTCCGCGATCTGTGCACCTACGGACATGGTCGGGTTCAGGGCAGTCAGCGGATCCTGCAGCACCATGGAAAACAGTTTTCCCCGGAGCTTTTGCATCTCCCGCTCCCGATAACCGCTGATCTCCACACCGTTGACACATATGCTGCCGGACTTGATCCGGGCGGAGGCAGGCAAAAGTTTCATGATACTTTTGCACAGCGCGCTTTTCCCGCATCCCGACTCTCCCACTATGGCCAGCGTCTCCCCGGGCTGCAGCGTGAAGCTCACATCCCGCACGGCCTGTACTTCTCCCCGATCCGTCTCAAAGCTGACGGACAGATTTTTTACTTCCAATAACTCTGTCATTTCTCCTCCGCTGCGGGTTCTGCTTCCGGATTCCATAAAGTGGATTCGTTTTTCCATGCGCTGACCGAACCGTCTCATTGAAAAGTCCACTCGGCCACATTCCAGAAAATCCCCACGCCGTGATGTCCCATGACCGTATCGGCGCAAATGCCCTCGATCGCACTGTCCGCCACATAGTTGGCATCCACATAGCAGATAAAGGCAAACGCCGGATCCGCCGCCAGTGCAGTCTGAAACCGGTCATACGCCGCCGCGCGGACTGCCGGATCATCGGACTGCCGGGCCTCCTGCAGATACCGGTCAACTTCCGCGTTGGAATAACCGCTGTAGTTCGCCCCCTTATCCGTACCGAAGACCTTATAGGTATGGTCGTCCGCGTCAAACGGGCTGCCCCAGCCGATCAGATAGGCCATCTGTCCGGCCCAGTCCACCTGCACCGGAATCTCCACCGAGCAGTCAATCCCCACTTCCCGCAGCTGCTGTGCGGCGGCCTGCGCGATATCCACTCTGACCTGATCGCCCGCGCCTACACTGATCACAAACCCGACCCTCTCTCCGTTCCTCTCATAGAAGCCGTCCTCTCCCAACGTACAGCCGGCGGATTCGAGAATATCCTTTGCCCGCTGCGGATCATAGGCATAATGGTCCACGTCCTCGTTATCATAGACATTGCGCTGCAGGGGGCCGTAGGCCGGCACGCCCTGTCCAAGCAGGATGGCGTCGATGATCGCCTGACGGTCGATGGCACAGCAGACCGCCGGTATGATATCCCGGTTTTTCTTCCAGTACTCATGTTGAAAATTAAAAAGGATGCCCCGATAATCGGATGTTTTCATTTCATAACAGGTATAGCCTTCCGCGTCCGCAAAGTTCCTGGCGTCCCGCGGCGTCAGCAGAGCCAGATCCAGCTCCCCGGACTTCATCTGCAGCGCCTTTGCGGTATCATCCGGCACGATCTTGAAGATGATCTTCTCAATCTGCGGCGCTCCCTTGAAATAAGCCTCATTTCTGCATAGCGTGATCGCCTGCCCCACATCCCAGCTCTCCAGTCTGTACGGGCCAGTGCCCACCGGACTGCGGAAAAAATCGGACTCCTGCATATCTTCCCCCGCCAGCAGATGCTCCGGCAGGACCGCCATGGTCATGTAATCCAGAAAAGCCACGTTGGGCGCGGCCAGCTGAAATGAGATCGTATGCTGGTCGAGTACCCTGATCTCTTCCACGTCCTCATAGTTTGGCGCATTTTCCGATCCGTTTTCGGGATCCATAATGGCTTCTATCGTGAACTTGACGTCGTCGGCCGTAAACGCCTCACCGTCATGCCACTGCACATTTTCTTCCAGATAAAAAGTGTAGGTACAGGTCTCTTTGTCAAACTCCCAGCTTCGGGCAAGGCCCGGCACCACCTCATTGTCGCCGTTGTGGGCGGTAAGACCGTTAAAGAGCAGAATGTTGATCTCACCGTGTTCATCCATGGCCGGATTGATCCGCGTGTAGTCGCCGCTGCCGTAAACAAGGGGCTCCGTTGTTGCTGTTGTTTCGGCTGTCGTTGCTGTTTCCTTTGCCGTTTTCACTTCAGTTGTCGTTTCCGCCGCCGCTTCTGTACCGGCCGGTGCAGCGGTTGTCCCGCCGGCGCTTTCTGACTCCTGCTTCTGTTCTTCTGCGTCTGCTGCCCCGGTGCCTGTGACTGGCTCCCCGCTCTGTACGCGCTCCACGCCGCAGGCACACAGTAGAGAAGTCGCTGCCGCCATTGCAATAAATGAGATAAACTTATTCATATAACCCTTTTTCATATAACCGATTCCTTCTATAAAAAATAAAACTCTGTTACAACCGGGAGAGCACCTCACTGACCGAAACGTCATTCTCCCGTGCCGCCCGCGCCAGATCCTCATATTCGTACTTCTGTCTTATAACGCCGTATCCGGTCGAAGTCTTTCTTCTGATATCACCGTAAGGCGTCTGCACCGTTTCTACCGCCCGCTCCAGCGTGTATCTCCGGTATACGTTTTCACGGATTCCGATCGTGGTGGTATGCCGGAACAGCAGCTGCACCATTTTTTCTTTGTCTTCTGCCCGGCACATCACGCACAACAGTGTGCCCGGACGGGATTTCTTCATGCCGATCGGCACCGTATATACATCCAGCGCTCCGGCTGCAAACAGCTCTTCCATGGCAAAGCCAAGCGCTTCCCCGGTTATGTCGTCCACGTTGCAGTTAAGCTCCGTTATGTAATCGCCTGCGCTCTCCGTCTCCCCCAGCAGCGCACGGACACAGTTGGCCGCCGGAAAATCCTTTTTACCCATACCGTAACCGATGGCCGTCGTCTTCATCACCGGCATACTGCCAAACCGTGTCACAAAATGTTTCAGCAGAGCGGCCCCCGTCGGCGTACACAGTTCCCCTCTGATCTCTCCTCCATAAATCGGCACGTCCCGCAGGATATACGCCGTGGCCGGCGCCGGTACGGGCAGGATGCCGTGAGCACAGCGCACCTGGCCGCTCCCCACGTGAACCGGCGATGCGATCACCTGTCCGGGGCCGATCTTCTCCATCAACAGGCAGACCGCCGTCACATCAGCCACCGCATCCATCGTTCCCACCTCGTGGAAATGTATCTCCGTCACCGGAACGCCATGCGCGTGACTCTCCGCCTCGGCGATCAATGAATAGACCGCAAGAATATCCGCCTTTACCTTGTCCGATACCGGAAGGTGATGAACGATATGCTCAATCTCATGCATACCGCTGTGATGGTGATGGTGGTGCGTGTGGACATGGTGGTGATGCTCATGGCCTGCAACAGCATCCTGGGGCATCGGATTGTGATGATCGTGATGGTCGTGATGATCGTGTTCATCGTGATGCTCATGTAAATGTCGGTCATGGGCACCATCATGGTGGTGAAATTGATGTTCATGTCCACTGTCATGGTGATGGTGTTCGTGGCCGGAAACATGGCTATGTTCCTCTGCATGTTCGTGCATAGACTCATCTTCCTCCATGCCGTGCACCTTCACTGTGATATGCGTGCCGCCAATGCCGCATTTACTCACCTTTTCCTTCTGCATTGTAACGCCGGGGATTTCAAGCGCATTCAACTGCGCCATAAATCCTTCCGCATCCGGAAGCAGCTCCAACAACGCTGCCGTCAACATATCCCCCGCCGCTCCCATGCCGCAGTCCAAATATAAAGTCTTCATTTTGATATCATACCTCCCTTTTTTAACATGTAGATTTGTCACCGCAAGTCACAAACCGTCATTTTTTCTGCGTCATATGGTTGATCATTCCGGCCAGATATCCGGCGCCAAAGCCATTGTCGATATTGACCACCGACACCCCGCTGGCGCAGGAATTCAACATAGACAAAAGGGCGCTCACCCCATGAAAAGAAGCGCCGTATCCTACACTTGTGGGCACCGCGATCACCGGGCAGTCCGCCAGTCCGCCGATCACGCTGGCCAACGCCCCCTCCATGCCCGCGATCGCAATGATCACAGATGCGCTCATGATCTCATCCATATGTGCCAGCATCCGGTGCAGCCCCGCCACACCCACATCATAAAGGCGCACTACCTCGTTGCCGTGCACCTCGGCGGTAAGCGCCGCCTCCTCGGCTACCGGAATATCGGAGGTTCCGCCTGTGGCAACCACAATCCTGCCGATACCGTCCGGCGCCGGCATCTTCCCGATCACGCCGACACGGGCCTCCTGCCGGTAATCCATATCATAGACCGCGGAAATGCGCTCCGCCGCTTCCGAAGACAGACGGGTGATCAGAATCGTCTGCTGCCCGTTTTGCTGCATGGCTTCTATAATACCGAGCATCTGCTCCGCCGTCTTGCCGGCGCCGTAGATAACCTCCGGCGCCCCCTGCCGGATACCGCGATGCATGTCCACCTTGGCATAGCCGATATCCTCAAAAGGCGCTTTCTTAATGGTGAGAAGCGCTTCGTCCACAGAGATCTCCCCGCTTCGCACCGCCTCCAACATCTTTCTGATCTCACTGTTCATATTTTACCCCGTTTCCTTACCGCGGTTCCAAATCAAGCAGTACCGCCGCATAATATTTTCTCAGTTCCCGAACGATATTTTCTCTGTCTGCCGCTGCCTGTCCTATCTGATCAGCCGGAAACTGCAGTCTTGCAATGTCTCCCATCCTGCGTACCCGGAAATCTCTGAATCCCATTCCGGACAGATAAGATTCCGCGGCCTCGGTGGCCGCAAGTTTCTCCTCTGTAATCCTCTCCCCGGCGGGAATCCTGGTGGCAAGACAGGCATAGGCCGGCTTATCCCAGGTAAAAAGGCCGGCCTCCCTCGAAAGACGCCGGATCTCATCCTTGGTCAGCCCGCAAAGCCGGAGCGGAGACTGCACCGACAGCTCCCGAAGCGCCCGCATACCGGGCCGGTCGCCTTCTTCGTCAGACGCATTCGTACCGTCAAGCAGAACCGAAAAACCATCCGCCCGTGCCGCTTCACCGATCGTTTCAAAGATGATCTTCTTACAGTGGTAACATCGGTCCGGCGGGTTTGATGCGACAGCCTCCAGCGTCAGCACGTCCGCCTCCAGAATCCGCAGATCCGCTCCCAGCTCTTTTGCAAGCCTTATGCCGTCGTCCAGCTCAAACTGCGGTTGAAAGACCGATTTCACATAATAGGCCCGCACTTTTGCCCCGTACTGCAACGCTGCATAGAGCAGATAAGCCGAATCCACACCCCCGGAAAAGGCGATCGCCGCCTGCGGATTTTCTGTAAAGAACTCGGATAAGTTCATGTCGTAAGCCTCCTCCCTTTCTCGTTCGCAAATATCCTCTCTAAACTCAAAAAAAGACACACGGTCCCTCCTGGAAAAACCGTATGCCTTCCTGTACATACATACTTCAATATAAATATAGCAGTAACTATAACATTCTCCGTTTCGGAGTATTCACTATCACTTACTGCTGTTTCTTAATACGAAAATGAAATACCAGCAATATCATGAAATAATCGTCTAACCGCAGGGAACTTCTGTTCCATGGATGGCTTCCTGCCATTCTTATGTGCGGTCTTCACGACAGACCCATTATATCATCCCTTATGCAATAACGCAATCTGTGCTTTTGCTTCCTCGTATTCCTTTGTCGTGATACCAAGGCCGTCACATGGCAGGATGCAGGGCTCTTCTTATTTGTACTTTTTGATAAAAAGGTAGAATTTACTCATGGTTTGGGATTGCCTGAGAAGTATATATTTGTTTTGTATCCTTCGTGTAATCTGCTTTCTATTTCTATTGTTCCGTGGTGTGCTTCAATAATTTGCCGTACTAAAAGAAGTCCTAAACCATGGCGGAGATCTAAGCGGTCATCGGTACTCTCCATGTAATGTGGTTTGCTTTTCAGTTCTTCTAACTTTTCAGCAGAAATACCAATACCATTATCTCGAATGGTTAAAAGCAGTTTGCTTTCTGTTATTTGCAATGACAAAAAAATTGTGCAGCCTTTGGGATTGCTGTGGATGCTGTTTTGAACCAGATTATTGACGGCTCGTGTAATCAATTTTGCATCACATTCTATCATGCTGTTTTCAGAGTCAGGAGAAATGTTCACCTCTAAAGAATAGATATCCGGCAGACCGCTGTTTATCAGGTCTATAGCATAAGAACGTAACAGTTTTGAAAGTCGTATATTTTCTTTTTGCAGAGGCTGCATTTCATATTCAAGCTTTGATACGAGATTTAAATCCTGCACTAAATCTTTTATTTTGATACTTTGCCTGGATATAACAGCGGCCTGTTCCTTAATCTGGCTACTGGCATCTTTGTCATTAACAATTCTATCTGCATATCCAATAATCATGGATAATGGAGTACGGATGTCGTGGGATATACCACTAATCCAATTTGCCCGTGCGGTATTCTGGCGGCTGATGATATTGGATGCTTTATTTATACTGTCAGCTATTTCAGACAGTTCGCCACTCACAGAAAGGTTTATGCATTTCCCTTCTGACAAGGTTGCAATCGAGGAAATAATCGGTTCTGTATTTTTACTGATCTGTGCTTTGGAACCTGAATAGGCAAGAAACAGAATCAGCAGGTCAAATACAATAATGCAAAGAAAAAAAAGAGGGATTTTACGAACCATATCAATAGGATAATAATTGCTGGTAATTTTCATATAGCTGTTTTGGGGATAACCAATAACTAATAAGCCGTTTTCATCACTCCATATAAATACAGGATAATCTTTCAAATATCCTTTGGAAAATACTGCAATATCCTGAATGGAATATTCAGTTGGAATTTCTTCCGGTAGATTAACAGTCCAGTTGCAGGAGCCTTCTGTATTTAAATACATCGCCCATAAAGAGTTGGTTGTTAATATTCTTTCCGCTTCATTCGTTATTCCACCGGAAGAGGAAGCTGCTGCCACTTGCTTTAGCATATTCTGCGGAGAAGTACTTCCAAAGTTTTTTGATACTGCATTGTGAAATGTAAAAGCAAAGGCAACTATGTTCAATATAATAAGAGCTAAAATAAGCCCGATAAAAGACAATAAACGTTTAGAAATATATTTGCTGAATACCTTCATGGCTTCACTTCCTTGCATTTAACTTATAACCAAGCCCTTTCATGGTTATGAGAGATACAGGCTTTGAGGGATCGGTTTCAATTTTTTCCCGTATACGCCGGATATGGGCGTTCAGGCTATTCTCATATCCAAAAGGATTATCGCCCCATAATGCTTCGCACAATGCATCAATGCTTACGATTCTCCCTTCGTTACGGGATAATGTTTCTAACAGTGTATATTCTTTTGCAGTCAGAGCAACTATGATTCCGTTTTTGTTGACTTCGGCGCGACTGAAGTCTATCGTACAGCCTTCCAGCTCTAATAACGGGGAATCTGCTTTATAACATCGGCGTAAAACAGCATGGACACGCAGTAACAGTTCCTGCGGCAAAAAAGGCTTTACTACATAATCATCTGCCCCAAGACCCAGGCCTGCAAGTTTATCAGCTGCTTCATCTTTGGCTGTCAGAAATATAATCGGAATATTCGTAAATGTTCGTAATTTCTTCATAAGAGAAAATCCATCCCCGTCCGGCAGCATGACATCAAGGATTGCAAGGTCGGGTTTTTCCTGCATGGCAAGAGAAAGCCCGGTTTGGACAGTTCCCGCATCCATGATATTTGAAAATCCGTCATCTGACAGGATGTCAATTACTAATTTACGCAGTTCCGGCTCATCATCAACCAACAGAATTTTTTTGGTATGCAAAAATGTTTCTTCCATTTGTCTGCACCTTTCAAAAATCAATCAATAACAACAGTAATATTATAGCATAGCGGAACGGTTTTCGAAATCTTATGGCAAAAAAGTAAGGTAAAAGTAAGGACGCGAGAAAGTTAATGTCAGCTCGGGGATGTAAACTAAAGAAAAAAGAAAAGCGAGGAGGATTTTTTATGGATTATATTATCACAACGGAGCAGCTGACAAAGAAATATAAAAATTTTGTTTCGGTCAATAAGGTTTCCATGCACATTCAGAAAGGCAGCATCTACGGATTTCTTGGCCCTAATGGTGCAGGAAAATCTACTACAATGAAGATGCTGCTGGGGCTGACATCGCCTACAGGAGGAAGTTTCATGGTTGACGGAGGTCATTTTCCTGATGACCGGATCAGCATTTTAAAGAAAGTAGGTTCTTTTATCGAATCCCCGTCTTTTTATGCAAATCTCACGGGGCGGGAAAACCTTGATATTATCCGCAGAATTTTGGGGCTGCCGGAAAATGCAGTAAATGATGCATTGGAGTTAGTCGGTTTGGCAGAGTTTGGTAACCGGCCTGCAAAAAAATATTCGTTAGGTATGAAACAGCGTCTTGGACTTGCGGGCGCTTTGCTTGGGCGTCCGCCAATCCTGATCTTAGACGAACCTACGAATGGTCTTGATCCTTCCGGTATTCATGAAATCCGCAATCTGATAAAGTCATTGCCGGGTCTTTATGATTGTACCGTCCTGATATCTTCCCATATGCTGTCGGAAATAGAATTGATGGCAGATGACATTGGAATTCTTAATCATGGCCGGCTGCTGTTCGAGGGAAGTCTTGATGAGCTCAGGCAGAATGCAGTACAGGCAGGTTTTGCAGCGGATGATAAGAGTAGCTCTGCCAATTTGGAAGATATGTTCCTCTCCATGATCGATAAGGATAACGCAGCCAGAAAGCAGAGGGCCAGGTTATGAATACACTTATCATTGAACTTCGGAAAGAAAAAAGGACTGGTGTTATTCCGCTGTTATTATCAGTCGGTATATTGGGAGCTGCCTATGCGTTTGTCAATTTTATGGTGCGTAAGGATACATTACTGAACCTTCCGTTAGATCCAATGGATGTTCTTTTAACACAGCTTTACGGAATGATTATGGTTTTGAATATGTTTGGTATTGTTGTAGCTGCCTGTATGGTTTACAACATGGAATTTAAAGGAACTGCAATCAAAAAGATGTATATGCTGCCGATCAGTGTTCCTGAAATGTATCTGTGTAAGTTTCTGATTTTAACCGTGTTGCTTTTGACAGCGATTGTGCTGCAGAATTCAGCTTTGCTAAAAATCGGTACCAGTGACCTGCCGGCAGGTACTTTTGAGATGAATACTCTGCTTATATTTACAGCATATTCCTTTATTACTTCTATGCCAACATTATCTTTTATGGTTTTGGTTGCCTCACGTTTTGAAAATATGTGGATGCCTCTTGGAATTGGCGTTGCCGGATTCCTAAGCGGAATGGCTTTAGCAAATTCAAATGTCAGTTTACTATTGGTTCACCCGTTCGTGATAATGCTAAAGCCTGCGGTTGCCATGAGCGCACAGCCTGACCTTGAAATAGTTATGATATCTATGGCAGAAACATTTTTGTTTTTAGGAATGGGTTTGTGGATGGCAAAAAAGTTACGTTATGAGTAGGAGGGATTTGTATGAATTTTTTTGATTTATTGAAGATTGAATTTGAAAAGGTAAAGCGGTCCAAAATCGTTCCTTTGATATTTATTGCTCCGTTGCTGGTAGTAATATCAGGGGTTGCCAACTTAAGCAGGTACTTTTCACCGGAATATACAAATGCGTGGTCTGCAATGTTTATCCAGAGTGCTTTAGTTTACGCCTATTATCTGTTGCCTTTTTCCATGATTGTTGTATGTGTGATGATCGCAGGACGTGAAGCGCAGAATAATGGTATTCTGAAAATGCTGGCATTGCCGGTTAGCCGTTATGCCCTGTCTTTGGCAAAATTTGGTGTTTTGATGTTTTATCTGTTTATGGAAATGGCCGTTTTCCTCGCTGTGTTTTTGATTACCGGTATCGCTGCCACACACATGGCGGGAATTACAGAATCTTTACCACTGTTGTATCTTGCAAAGTGGTGTGCAGGCTTATTCCTTACGATGCTGCCATGTATAGCAGCTATGTGGGCAATTACAGTACTGTTTGAAAAGACATTGATATCTGTAGGGCTTAACCTGCTTCTTGTTATTCCTGGCATTTTAATAGCCAATACTCCGCTCTGGATTGCATATCCTTACTGTTACAGTGGTTATCTGGTATCCTGTTCGTTACATGATTTTACGGCAGAAGGCACAAGTATGGCATTTTCAGTATTTCCATTTTTGCCATGTGCAATAGTGGTTTTTATGTTAGCTCTTTTGTTGGCTGTTAAAAGATTTGGTAAAAAAGAAATGAGGTAAAGATTGAAAATTAAAATTTTCAATGGAGAAAACTATGGAAAAGAAAAAATTACAAAATATAAGTATTGCTGCCCTTATTATCAGTCTGCTGCCCTTTGTAACACTAATTCCTGTATGTCTGCAAATCGTATTGCCGGATGGTTTACGAACAGTTTGGGGCTGTGCCAATTTTGCCTGTATCATTACCGGGCTGTGTCTGTCTATCGTGTGTGTTAAAAATAATGAAAGCCGGAGCCTGATCAATATTATCTCTGCAATTATCAGTGTTCTGTTGCTGTTACCGGCTATTGGGATTATTATTTTGGCTTTGCTTTTATCGCCATAATTGCAGGCTTTGAAGGTGATATAAAATCTTTTAACGGACAGGATATTTTAGTGGACAATACAATTCCACCTGTGGCTCTTTACTGGACTTTATCACAGTTTTTGTGTGATAAAGTCCATAATCACCTGTATCACTGCTCTGCCCTCCCTGAATGGTAATGCCATGGGAATTTGCTGCTTAATTATATCCTTTATAAAAGTTTTTGAAAACTCCTAGCATTCAAGAGATGTCTACATCTCGCCATAGGCGGCTTGAAAAGTCGCCTGCCGTTCGTTGACTTTAAAAAACTTACATTATATAATATGATAAACAGACCTGAAAAAGTTTATGAAGATTTTATGCTATAGTTAACGACATGAGAAATTTCGTTTTCGGCCTTGCAGAAGCTACCGTATATGGCTCCTGCAAGAGACGGAAGCAGAAATTTGTTATGTCGTTTATTATAAGTAAAGCGCAGGCATATATTATATAGAGGAGGAGATCATGAAACAGAATCGTATCTTAAATACCGCAAAAATTATTTTTATCACCAACTGTATGCTGTTCTCGCTGACTGGCTGTGGGAACACGGCTGCTCAGTCACCGGTTCCGGTAAACGAATCGACTGACAATATTGACGCCGTGCCTGAAGAAACAGGCGCTTCCACAACGGAAGCCGACTACCTGACCCTGGCGGAAGCCAAGTCCATCGTTCTTGAAAATGCAGAGCTTACGGAGGAAAATGTGCATTTTGTGCGGACACAGCTGGATACCGCACAGGAAACTGCCCGTTATGACATGGAATTTCTCTGCGAAACCGCCGCTTATAACTATTCCGTAAACGCCCTGACCGGTGAAATTCTTTCCATGAGCTGCGAGAGCGGCAGCTATGATCTGGCGGCTTTTTCTTCGTCGAATGTGGCTGCTTCTGCCACAGAAATTGGAGCGGAACAATCGAAGGATACCGATACGGCAGCTTCCCAACCCGAATCAGCACAGGATGACAGCATGGCCGGCTCACAATCCACAACAACGCAGAATGGCGACACAGCCGATTCACAAGCCGCAACAACACAGAATGGCAAAACACATGACTTAAAATCCGCCTCCGGCGCATCGGAACAGCAGTACATCGGCACCGGAGCCGCCAAGCTGGCCGCTCTGAACCATGCCGGCTTAAAGAGCGAAGAAGTGAACTTCGTGCACGCACATTTGGAATCGGATGACGGAATCTGGCAATATGATATAGAATTTCACAAGGATACTACGGAATACGATTACGATATCGACGCCCTGACCGGGGAAGTTCTCTCCTTCGATCACGACGCCGAGTATTATCATCATGCACAGGCAGCCAATGCCGGCAGTGAACAGATTACGGAAGAGCAGGCCAAACAGCTGGCTCTCCAACATGCCGGTGTGGCCGAAAAAGACGCCCAGCGTCTGCAGATCAAATTCGACTACGACGACGGGCGTGGTGAATATGAAGTGGAATGGTACGTGGGACGAACAGAATATTCCTGCGATGTGGATGCCGTCACCGGCGCCATCCTCAGTTATGATAAGGAACTGGATTGATCAGCAGACTATCATATCTGCGGCCTCTGCGTATTCTTCCGGTGCGGCGTCAGTCAGGAGCGTGCCGGTGGCCAGGGCCGCAAAAGTCACCGCGCTGACCACATTAAACTTACTGTTGTCGCACAGAAAATACTGTTTTCTGCACTGCTGTGCCGCGGTTCTTTTTACCAGCGCCTCATCCGCATCCGGTGTCGTGTGCCCCGCTGTAAGACTTATGCCGTTGGTGCCGAAAAAGCCTTTCGTAAAGTGATAGTCCTTAAGCGCCAGCGCGGCCATGGTTCCCACGACGGCTTCCGTGGTGCTCTTAAGCGTTCCGCCGATCAAAATCACATGAATGCCCTTCGCCGCCAGACGCTGTGCGTGGGCCACCGCATTGGTGACGAAGGTGGCCCGTGTGTCTTCGATGAAATCCAGCATATAGCCGGTAGTCGTTCCGGCATCCAGATAGATAAAATCCTGGGGCTCGATCAAAGATACCGCATACTGTGCGATCTTTCTTTTCTCTTCCCGGTGCACCTCGGTCCGCTGTGTTACCGTCTGCTCCGCCGCCTGATAAATATTGTCCGAGAGTACCGCTCCGCCAAATACCTTTACTAGTTTTCCCGCCTTATCCAGCACGACGATATCTCTTCTGGCGGTAGATTCAGAGATATCCAGAAGCCTTGTCAGTTCGGTCACTGTCACGCTCCGCTTCTCCTCCAGAATCTTCAAGATCATCTCATATCTCTGTTCCGATAACATAGTTTTCCTCCGTGTACCTTAATCGGCAGAAGCCGCCCGGTGCAAGTCCTTTACAGATTATCCTGCATAAACTTACTGATCGCTTCACACGCCGCATCTTCGTCGGCTCCCTCAAAAGTAAGCGTCACCTCGTTGCCTTTCTTAACGCCAAGACCCATGATCCCGAAGATCTTCTTACAGTCGCCGGACTTACCGTCCTTTGCGAGTTTGATACTGCACTCGAAAGCCTTGGCCGCCTTCACCAACTCCCCTGCCGGACGTGCGTGGATTCCTTCCTGGTCGGTAATTACATACTTGAATTCTTTCATGATGCTTCTCCTCTTTTCTTTATATTTTATAATTTTCCTGTTCACTATTCAATATCTGTTTCTTTTAAAAAATGCTTCCCGATGATTTCTAATTCTGCCAATCTGTCAATCTGTCAATCTGTCAATCTGTCAATCTGTCAATCTGTCAAAACAATCTTACTCCGCCTTGTTTTGAGCTGCCATCACTTTTTACAGATACTTTTCATGATCATTCCACATTTTTCTTCAGCATGCCCAGCAGTACCGTTGAGACCAGCGTTCCCACGATCAGCGCCACCACGTACATCAGCGGGCTGCCTACTACCGGGAATACGAAGATTCCGCCGTGAGGCGCCATCAGCGTACAGCCGAATACCATGGACAGCGCTCCGGCCACACCCGAACCTGCGATGCAGGCCGGCAGAACGTGCAGCGGATCGGATGCCGCAAAGGGAATCGCTCCTTCCGTGATAAATGCCAGGCCCATGATGAAGTTGGTAGGGCCGGATTCTCTTTCTTCTTTCGTAAACTTCTTCTTGAAGAAAAGGGTTGCCAGCGCAATGGCACAGGGAGGTGTCATACCACCGATCATAACTGCCGCCATGATGTCATAATTTCCTGCCGCGATGGCTGCCGTGCCGAACACATATGCCGCTTTGTTGAAAGGACCGCCCATATCAATGGCCATCATGCCGCCCAGAATCAGCCCGAGGATGACTTTGCTCGTTCCGCCCATGCTGGTCAGTCCGTTGTTCAGTGCCGTATTGAGGCCGCCCATCACCGGCTCTACCAGAAAGGACATGATCAGACCCATGATCAGAAGTCCAGCCAGCGGGTAGATCAGTACCGGAGCGATTTTTTCCAGAAAATCGGGCAGTTTATCACAGATTCTGCGCAGCACTACGATCGTGTAACCCGCCAGGAAACCGGCCGCCAGTGCACCCAGAAAACCGGACTTTCCGCCGGAAGCAATCATGCCACCCACAAATCCAAGGGCCAGCGCCGGTCTGTCACCGATCGCCATGGCGATGAAGCCCGCCAGTACCGGAAGCATAAAGCCAAATGCCGTATCTCCCAACTGCTTGAACCATGCGGCCGCAGGCGTGATCGTACCGAAATTCGCTCTCTCCGCCACATCAAGGGTATTCATATCCACGCTCAGGCCGTCAATCAAAAAGGCGATCGCGATCAGGATACCGCCGCCCACCACGAACGGAAGCATATGTGAAACGCCGTTCATCAGCTGCGTGTAGATCTGGTGACCCGCACTGCCGCTTTTCCCGGAAGTCTGAGCCGCAGGCCGTGCTCCGGCCGCTGCCACGTAAACCGGCACATCGCCGCGAATAGCGCGGTCCAAAAGCTCCCCTGCCTTGCTGATTCCGTCCGAAACCTGACACTCGATAACTTTCTTGCCGGCAAAACGATCCATGGGTACCTGCGCGTCGGCCGCGACAATAATGCAGTCAGCCTCTTCAATTTCTTTTGCCGTAAGGACATTTTTGGCTCCGCCGGAACCTCTTGTTTCGATCTTGACAAAACAGTTTCTCTCTTTTGCTGCCTTCTCGATTCCTTCCGCCGCCATATAGGTGTGGGCAATCCCGGTCGGGCAAGAGGTCACCGCCAGAATCTTCACCTGACCCGCATCGGCCGAACCGGTATCCGCCAACCGCTCGTCTATGCCGGCCTTCTCATCGTCCGCCTTGTCGATGATCGCCAGAAATTCCTCCACCGACGCGGCATTCCGCAGACTGTCGGAAAAGTCCTCATCCATCATCAATACGGACAGCTTGCTCAATACGTCCAGATGCACGTTATCTTCTGTGTTCGGCGCAGCGATCAGGAAGATCAGCGTCACCGGTTCACCGTCCAGCGCATCAAAGTCCACGCCGTCCTTTACTACCATCGCCGCCAGGCCGGGGCTTGTCACCGCATCGCATTTGCCGTGGGGAATCGCTATGCCTTCCCCGATTCCGGTGGTACTCTCTTCTTCTCTCGCATACACCTGTCTGCGGTACGCTTCCTTGTCATTGATCCTGCCGCTTCGCACCATCAGCTCCACGACCTGATCCAGCGCCTCTTCCTTGTTCGCCGGCGCTCCGGCAAGAGAAATGCTTCTCTTATCCAGAAGTTCTGTAATTCTCATCGTACTACTCCTCCTATTTTCCCTGTCTTCCATTTACCCGCATGTTTCGATTGGCTGGCTCGCCGGATTTACTGCTTTGCGTTTGCCTGCCGTTTCCTCACCTGCCGGTAGACGGCTTCCACTTCTTCCTTCGTCGCCAGTTGTTCGGAGAAAGCGCTGGCGCTTCCCGCCGCTATTCCCATGGCAAAAGCATGGTCGTAATCTTTCTGCTCCATCCAGCCTGCGAGAAAGCCGGCCACCATGGAGTCTCCCGCCCCCACGCCGTTGATCAGCCGTCCTTCCGGCGCCGGCGCGTCATGAATGCTGCCGTCCCCTGCTGCCAGCACGGCGCCTTCACCGGCCATGGAAACAAGCACGTTCACTGCCCCCATCTCCTGCATCTTCTTTGCATAAGGCATCACTTCTTCCCTTGTCTTAAGCTCTACACCGAAGATCTCACCCAGCTCATGGTTGTTCGGTTTAACCAGAAAAGGCTGATACGCCAGTACATTGACCAGCAGATCTTTCGTGGCATCCACTGCGATCATCACACCCCGGCCTTCCAGCCGCTCCATGATCCTTCTGTACATATCGTCCGGCATGGAACTGGGAATGCTTCCGGCAAGGATCAGCACATCACCATCTCCCAGAATGTCGAGTTTCTCCAACAGCTCCTGCACATGCCGCTCACTGATCTGCGGCCCGCAGCCGTTGATCTCCGTCCCGTCGATGGATTGCAGCTTCACATTGATCCGCGATATGCCGTTGTTTATCCGGATCAGATCCGCCCTTACCCCCATCTGCTCTATCCGGCGGACGATCTCCTCTCCCGTAAATCCCGCCACGAACCCAAGCGCCGTATTCTCAATGCCCAGATTGCCAAGCACCATGGAAACATTTAATCCCTTCCCGCCGGGAAGCATCAGCTCCGAACTGGTCCGGTTCGTCAATCCCAGCTTAAAGTCCTCGACCGAAACGATATAGTCCAGCGATGGATTAAAAGTAACCGTATAAATCATCTCTTGCCCTCCCCTTTCTTAGTTTGTATCATTTACTATAGTTGCATTATACATTCATATTCAGTCAAAATCAATCATATTTATTCACAAAAGTTCACTTTCCATTTTGTTCATTTTGCTTAAATTTGAACGATTATGACCGTTTTAAATCATTTTAGTTTGTTCCAACAGCTTATATGCATCAATTTCACTCAAAAGGAACAGCTATTCTTAAATTCAGTCAATCTAGCTCGTTTGCCCTGGCTTTTAAAAAATCAGCTCATCTACAAGCAGCTCCACTCAGATGGAAACTGGGGAAAAATTGTCCGGCGTAAAGAAGATACGGCTGCATGCTCTCAGCAGCCACCCTTCCGGTTCTGGATAAGTCTTTCCGCTTGGATGACAGTCAATGCTGGTGTCTTCTTTATTATGCTCTCATTTGCGACGGTTTGCGCCGGTTATTTTTACCTGAAAGAATTTCCGGGAGGAAGGAGCCAGGGCGACCAAAGCGGCGGCGAAGGACGCTCCTGCACTGGTGAAGGAGATTGACCGGCCTACCTATATTGTGCGGGTTCATTTCAGTAAGACCAGTAAGGAAACCATGAGCGACAAAATCAGGAATCCCCGCAATAATTGATTGGCAAAAAAAGTCCATACAAGTCTGTAAGAACGATAAATAGATTTGATGTTCTTGATAAAAAACAGGACAATAGAGAGTATCTTTTTCTCCCAACAATAAAGGATAAGGTTCATATTTGGAAGTTGCCAGCCAATATGCCTCTCTGCGGCAAAGGTAATGAACATAAATTATAAATGTATCACTAAAATGACAAACATTAACATGTCCATTTGCATTGGCAATATATTGTCCCTCTTTCCAGTCATCACTCATTCGTATAGGAACAGCCTTGCTTATATCAGGCGTATAAACTATAGCTTCCTTGAGACGTTTTTCCATCTCTGTTTAAGAAATACGCTCATGAGTTGGTTGGTTAACGGCTGAATTATCCATATTTTTTCTCCTACAGTATCTATTGGTTGATGAATTATTATTTTATACTACCAGATCGTTAATATCAACCAGTTGCAGGTAGTGTCAATTTACTTTCGGAAATCAATGGACAAGACATCCCCTTGATTTTAGAATTGGATTCGCTCCTACTATTTTACTATACATTTCCCGTAGGTCTAACTGGATTTTTTTGCCATATCACTATAAAAGACAAAACTTCCTCCGTACATAGAGTCTGATATCCCCTGGCAATGATAATTAAAATGTTGACTGCATGAACCCGCATTCCATGCTGGAACAGGCCTGGAAACAGGTTCCGGGCCCCGAAGTGATGGGGCTCGGAGCCTGTTTGGCACCTTGTGCCAGCCTAGCATGGATGCCCCTACAGTAAACACATGAAACATCTGCCAGGGTCTATGGACAGGCATGCTGTCCCATTCCGGCATGGCAGCCCTTATCCGCACAGCTGGCCTTTGAGCATCTCCCGCATCCACTTCATGCTGTGCGCCTCTATCCCGGGCACATGGCACTGCAGGCTCTGTGCGTACCTCCTGCCCGCCTGGGACCTGCGTAGTTCCTTCACCAGCTCTTCTTTCTTTTCCAGCCTCTTTTCCTTCTCCTGCTTTTCTTTCTGGTATTTCAGCAGGTCTATTATCTTCCCGCCGTTCATCCGGTATGCACGCAGCTTCGCCATCTGGTCCGCCCCTCTGCGGCTCCAGCCCATCGGGCGGCTGCTCATCCTGGAGGACAGCACATGGCTCACCTGGCCTTCTGCATGGCATCCCCATGCTGCTCCTGCCTCTTCCTCCTGGATGAGGATCCCCTCCCAGTTGTTCATCAGGTACGACAGGCTTTCAGACACCTCCTTCTGTTTGCTTTCCGTACCTGTAAGTTCCATGATATGTCTGTATATACTTCTTACCTCTTTCCTGTCTTTCTCCTTTATCGCACCATATATCTCATTTTTCGCATCGCTGGCACTGTCCAGCAGGTGCGATACCGACTTCTGGATGTATTTCTCCATGTGGAACCTGTCCAGCACGAACACTGCCTTCTCCAGGATGTCGCATCCCGATTTTATCCACGCCGCACCGTCCCCTGCTATATAGATTCTCTCCAGGCACTCCCAGTCATAGGTCTCATAGATGTAGTCCCTCACCTCCTCCCACAGCCGCTCATTCTCCTTTCCTGCATACAGGCCGCAGAAGTAATGCTTCCCGGTAAGGCGGTACCTTTTTGTCTTTGACTTCTCCCCGCTCTCCTCTTCGATGTCCTCATACACGCATACCAGCTTTGGCATCAGGGTGTTGCGCTTCCTCCCTTCCCCGTCACGCTCCAGGTCCCCTTTCTTTTCGTTGAACTGCGCCGACACATGGTCCTCGTCCGCTTCTATATGCAGATGGCGCACTTTGGTTTTTTCTTTCTTTTTTACCGGCATCTCTATGATAGTGTTGTGCACCAGATCTTTTACCGCCTGCCTGCTCACCTGCTCCGTAAGACTTGCGTGCTCCCCTCCCTTCCGGTAGCTGCTCTCCAGCGTCTCCTCCAGGATCGCCGCCGCTGCTCCCATCGTCACCCTCTGGTGGCTCCCGATCCCTATCATCTCGTCAAGCAGGTATACGGATTCCCCTGTCTTTTTTGAGGTGTAGCAGGTCCTGTGGAAGCGGATGCTTCCCAGGGGCAGAATCAGCTCCTTGGGCTGGTGGCACTGTTCCACCACATATGCTTCTTTCCTCTCCAGGCTGTCCTTCATGGCCTGGTCCATCCCCTCCAGTGTCTCCACCAGGATGTCCTTTGTAAGCTTCAGGCTCCGTTCCTGCAGTTCCTTTCCATAGGTATCAATATCTATTTTCCCTTCCACAAATTTCTTCATCATTTTTTCTATTTCATATGTTTCTTTTTCGATAAACTCGCGTATACTATTTATCATGAGAGCCCCTTTCTTTGTGTGGTCTGTTTTCAGTGGCGAAAACTATTCTATCACAAGAAGAGGCTCTCTTTTTGCTCCATTTACTGGATTCCACTAATTTCCATTTCCCGTTGTTAACTTTACACTACTTTTCTGTGGCCGCAGAAAACCGATAACAGAAGCTTTTTGTATACTGTGGAAATCTTGGCAGTGCATAGAAGATAGAAGGAGGAGAAGGAAATGGATGCAAATAAGCGTCAGCGATATGAG
>OFFV01000598.1_pt1 | contig 26771 bp, 22 predicted proteins | sample 1521461 | NCBI WGS metagenome assembly OFFV01 (sample SAMEA3504120, study PRJEB24116) | mouse gut metagenome | biome: mouse gut; feature: mouse-associated habitat; material: faeces | place: Denmark | collected 2011 | reverse complement strand
GCCCGTCCCGTCTGGACAGTACGCTCCATATGCCATAGCCGTAGAAGCCATACATCCGCCTGCGGTAATCCTTTATGTAGGCGATTTCTTCGTCCCGGTCCTGATACAGATCTTCCATGTACTCCGTGATGGCCGGCTCCCCGTAAATGCCATACAGACTGTCCACATCCTCCACGATCGTCTCCCGCACGATACAGCGCTCAGTCTTGAAGATCTCCCATGGAATCCCGGCAAGACGACGGTAGGCCATGTCGATCACTTCGTAGTCTACCTCTTCCAGACGTTCTATCATATATTCCGCACCCTCAAACACATCCTCCTGATTCCACTGGTGTCTGTAGGGCAGGACATATTTCCCGCGCTGCTGCCAGATACAGTACTGCACGGAAGAATCGGTAATATAGAGGGTATCCGGCTCTGCCTGATCCGCCGCACAGATACTGCCGTGCTTCTTCAGCAGACAATCTTCACCGCATACAGCCGCAGCGCTCTGCTCCCCGCATCCCCTGTCTTCCAGACATATGGCATAGGCTACCTCTATCCCGTGCTGTTTCAACTCCTGGATCAGACTGCGCAACGATAACTGTAATCGGTTTCCCGTTCCATCTCTCAATGCAAAAACCACTTTCCTCAGCATAACCCCACCCCACTCATCTTACATGACGGTTCAACTCCTTCTCCCGTCATATCCATCCAGCCATTGAATATCGCATCGCGATGGCTCTTCCACGTCTTGTTCTTTACAGTCAACTTCCATCCTGCGGCGCACCATTGGTCAGCGGGTCGCATGAGAATCATGCTCTTTGCATAATTTCTTGTCTGCACTCTTAAGTTTTTTGATTTGTATTTTCTTATATATAATAATATAATAGATAGGAAAAATATACAAACGAAATCAAATATTTTAAGAAAGGACTTTACAGTATGGCACAGAATCCGATTGTAACCTTTACGATGGAAAACGGTGACGTGATGAAAGCCGAGCTTTATCCGGAGATCGCCCCTGTTTCCGTCAACAATTTTATCAGCCTGATCCGGAAGCATTTCTACGACGGCCTGATCTTCCACAGAGTCATCAAAGGCTTTATGATCCAGGGCGGAGATCCGGAAGGCAGCGGCATGGGCGGTCCGGGCTATTCCATCCGCGGCGAATTCGCACAGAACGGATTTCCCAACGACTTAAAGCACACCCCCGGCGTCCTCTCCATGGCCAGAAGCATGCATCCCGACTCGGCGGGAAGCCAGTTTTTCCTCATGCACAAGACAAGCCCGCACTTAGACGGCGCTTATGCAGCTTTCGGTAAGGTGATCGAAGGTCTGGATGTGGTGGACAAAATCGCCGAGACGGCTACAGATTATTCCGACAGACCGTTGGAAGACCAGGTGATGAAGACCGTCACCGTCGATACCTTCGGCGTAGATTATCCGGAACCGGAAAAACTCCAGTAAATACGAGCAGCAGCGAATCCATCCACAGGGATCCGCTGCTGTTGGTCTGTATCGTACAGTTTTATGATACAGCACATAGTAATGCGTATGAAGAGCGATTTGTTTGATTCATCCTATGCCGGCAAAACACATTATCCCCCTGCCGGCACATATCTGTTATAGATCTCCACATGGTCATAAATACACCGCCAGCCGCTGGTCGAACCCGCAGTCACGCAGATATATGGCGTTCCGCCCGCGGATGTGCCATAACTCACCGCACAGTTTTTGGACTGGACCACATAGCCTGTCTTGGCGCACAGCACTTCGCCGCCCGTATCCTTATCCTCGATCTTGCGCAGAAACCAGTTGGAAATGGTAATGCCCTCGGGATGCTCTGCCGTAGCCTTAGTCGTATAAGTATGCGCAGACAATACCTCCCTGCACAACTCATTCTGCATGGCCGCTTTCATGATAACGGCCATATCATAGACAGTACAATAATGTTCTTCATCAAAAAGGCCTATACAGTTCGTAAAATGTGCACTGTCTCCAAGACCCAGCTCCTTTAGCTTCGCATTCATCATGTCCACGAATGCTTCCTGTGACCCCGCCGTATAAATGGCAAGTCCCAATGCAGCGTCCCCGCCGGAAGGCAACACTGTACCGTAGAAAAGGTCGCGCACCGTCACCTTTTCCCCATCCAAAAATCCTGCCGCACTGCAGTCGTTCACGTAGGCATAATCCGTGATTTCCAGCGTGATGGTAAACGTGTCGTCCAGATCCTCCTCCGTGATCTGCTCTGCCGCCACCAGCACGGTCAGCACCTTCGTCATGGACGCCGGATAAATTCTCTCGTCCGCTCCCTTTGAGGCAACGATCGTGTCCGTACTCTCATCGACCAGAATCGCATTGGTGCTGACCACTTCCTCGCTGTAAATAGCCGCCGTTTGCAGAGTATCGTGAAAACTGTAAACCGGCTCCTCCTGATCCGGCTCTGTCCCCGCCGCATCAGGTTCACTTTCCGCACCGTCCGCTTCCTCCGGTGCGTCTCCCTGTACCTCATTTATCATCGGTAAATCGCTTTGCTCCGTCTGCTCCACATTCTTCACTGTCTGCTGCTGGTCCTGCGTCTCTTCTCTATCCCCTTTTCTGCCGAATATGTTCACGATAACGACAATACTCATGGCGACACACAGCGCGCCCAGACACAGAAAACGCTTCAACAGGCGCTGTTTTCTCATACGCTGCTGCCGCTCTAAACGTATGCGCTTCCGCTCCTCATAGTGGGCAAAATATTCTCTGTACTCTTCTTCCCCGAACGTTTCTGCTGCTTTTATGTCATCTATGTCTTCTAAATCTTCTATCTCCATGTATGCAATGTTTTCTGTTGCTTCCATCTTCCTGTATGCTGAGTTTTCTGCTGCTTCTATATCTTCTGTTTCCTCATTTTCTGTCTCATCATCTATTTCTTCAAAATATAATCTCGCCATTTATTTATCTCCGGAAAACTGGTAATATTGTACAAATTATTTCGTTTTAATTATAGGGAGGTTTCGAATAGAAGTCAATCGAAAAACATTTCATCCCTGAAAAGGGAGGATGCCAAGCAGAGCGAACTCTACTTGGCATTATTATGAAAAAGTTTTAGTTAATCAGCAACCTTGATGTTGTCGGCTTGTTGTATTGGCCTGTTGTGATCTTATGGTCTTAGTATACGCGCGAGAAATGTCTAAAGAATGTTACCTGCGTGAAGTTTTTTTGAAGCATTTTTGAACAGTTCGTGAACACGCTTTAAGACTCCCTACACACCGGCCCCGTATCCAAAGCTGACCACCGTGCTTTTCTCATACTCTTTATAAATCTTTGCATATGCTTCCTCAGAGATCACCTCTTCCTGTCCGTCTTTTGTGCAGCAATAAGAAATACGATCCGTCTCGTCGAATATAGTCTCGTACTCCGCTTTCAGCGACAGCTGCTGTTTCGCAGTGTCGATCTCATAAATCTGCAGGCTGTGCTCAGACGCCGTGTAGATACACCTTTTCCCATAGGACACCGGATATGCGGTTCCCATGCTCTCTACCCTGCCCATACTGCACGCCTGTCCATCGATCACATAATAGACCGTGGCGCGAAGAGCCGCATGGTGCCCGGCCCCGTCCTCATAGGTCATGTCCGTTGTAAAAAGAACATCGTAGTTCTCTCCGATATCCTCCAACGCGAATTGTTCATCGTCACCCAGCCCGGCAATGACTTCCCCGTATTCTTCGTTTCTGTTTTTCCCTCTTTGTCCGCACCCTGTCAGCGCCATTACCAAAGCCATAAGTACAGCCGGCAGTACGGCGCTGTTTCTATTTCCATTTCTCTTTCTGTTTTTTCCCATATTCCTTATTCCTTCTGGTCCTTTCTTAGTTTTTCCCATAATCCTTATTCCTTCCGGTCCTTTCTTAGTTTTTCCTGCTCTTTACAAAACAGTATATACACAGCGCAATACCAACAACTCCCACTGCGGCTGCAGGAAGCAGAAGCCGGAAATAATTGACCGGCGCCGCCGCATACTGCCCTGTCACGATATATCTGTACAAAATATAACCCATACTCGACACAGTACTCCTGAGCGCGTAGACAAACGCCGCCATCATAATACCGATCGTCACAAGCAGTATGCCGCTTGACAGCAAAAGATTCATCCGACGGCTGTTGGCGTTGATCCGGATCAGATCCTCCAATGTGATCTGTGTCTCCTGTGTCCCGTATTCCTCCGCCTCTTTCTCCTCCAGCAATAATTCTTCCAGAGAGATCCGAAACAGCGTTGAAATTTTGATCACACTCTCAAGATCAGGCAGACTCGTATCATTTTCCCATTTCGATAATGCCTGCCGTGATACATGAAGCTTTTCTGCCAGCTGTTCCTGCGTCATACCGGAAAATTTTCTTAACTGCCTGATCTTCGTTCCCAATTCCAGTCCCATTCCTGTTTCTCCTTCCGTGTCTGACAGTTAACGCCCTGACAAATTTCTGATGACATTAACTATGACAGAATTATAGCCTGCCCCTGTCAAAAAAGAAAGCAACGCGGTCTTACATCCATGCTACGATCGTTTACCCCGTCTGTTTTCCCTCATTTTATTGATGCAATAATCGGGATCCATAACTTATGTCCTGTGCCATTTTATAAAAGATCATGAAAGAATGCGGGAAAATTTACCCCTGAAAAGGGAGGATGCCAAGTAGAGCGAACCCTACTTGGCATTATTATGAAAAAGTTTTAGTTAATCAGTAAACTTGATGTTGTCGGTTTGTTGTGTTGCCTTGTTGTTATCTTATGGTCTTAGTATACGCATGAGAAATGTCTAAAGAATGTTACCTGCATGAAGTTTTTTTAAATTAAATATGAACAATTCATGAACGGACAAAATGTAACAAAATAAGTCCCGGCAGTACATAAACTTGTCTGATCCGGCCGGATGCCCTGCAGAAGGGTGCAGTGCACCGTGAATAGCAACCCAACATTACATCCAAATATGCATGTATACATTTATTCCTTGCCCGTGACACTTTACTGTGCTATACTGTAAAAGTGAATTTTAGAGCATTGAACCAGATATTTTCCGGAAACAGAGAAGGAGGAGATTATTTTGAAAGAATATTTTGCAGGCCTTGTTGATTCTGTCACCAGTGTCAACAGCGCCGTCAACAATTTCGTCTGGGGAATCCCCATGCTAGTACTGTTGGTGGGAACGGGCATCCTGATGACGGTACTGACCAGATTTTTCCAGCTGTCCCATATCGGGCACTGGTTCCAGAACACCATCGGCGGTATCTTCCGTGACAGACACATCACGAAACACACCGATAAGGAAGACAAGGCCATATCCCAGTTTCAGTCGCTGTGTACGGCTCTGGCGGCTACCATCGGAACAGGCAACATCGTCGGTGTGGCCAGCGCGCTGATCTCCGGCGGTCCCGGCGCCATCTTCTGGATGTGGATCGTGGCTTTCTTCGGCATGATGACCAACTACTCCGAAAATGTGCTGGGCATCTATTACCGCCGCAGGAATGCGAAAGGCGAGTGGTGCGGCGGCGCCATGTACTATCTGAAAGACGGTCTCGGCTCCTATAAGGGCTGTAAGCAGATCGGTGCGGTTCTGGCGGTGCTCTTTTCCGTGTTCTGTCTGCTGGCCTCCTTCGGTATCGGCAACATGAGTCAGGTGAATTCCATAGCCGCCAATATGGAAGCGGCCTTCTCCATTCCGACCGTCGCTACAGGTATCGGTCTTATGGTTCTGGCTGCATTGGTCATTGTCGGCGGCCTGAAACGGATCGCTTCCGTTACCGAGAAGCTGGTTCCCTTTATGGCCATTGCATACATACTGGGCGCGCTCGCCATCTTTATAGCCAATATCGGACAGTGCGGCGCGGTCTTTTCCGCCATTTTCAAGGGCGCTTTCGGCCTAAAAGCCGTGGGCGGCGGCATCGTCGGTTCCGGCGTCAAGCTGGCTCTCACCTGGGGGATGAAGCGGGGTGTCTTCTCCAACGAAGCGGGCCTTGGTTCCTCCGTGATGGTGCACTCCAACTCCAATGTAAAAGAGCCTGTCCGGCAGGGTATGTGGGGTATTTTCGAAGTGTTTGCCGACACCATGGTCGTCTGCACGCTGACTGCCTTTTCCGTCCTTTCATCCGGACTTGTGGATCTGGAGACAGGCGCGGTCTTAAGCGAGGCTTCCGGTTCCGCCCTGGTGGGCGAGGCCTTTGCCACGATATTTGGCTCCTTCGGCCCGATGTTCATCGCCGTCTCGATCCTGCTGTTTGCCTTCTCCACAGTGCTTGGCTGGAGCCATTACGGCTCTAAGGCATGGGAATATTTATTCGGCACGAAATCCACCATCGCCTACAAGATCGTGTTTATCCTGATCATCTACGTGGGTGCCACCATGAACCTCAGTCTGGCCTGGGATCTGTCCGACACCTTTAACGGGCTGATGGCCATGCCTAACCTGATCGGCGTGCTCTGCCTGTCGCCGCTCGTCATGCGCATTACAAAGAACTATGTGGACCGCGTTATCCGCAGACAGGACGTAAAGCCTCTCCTCTCCGTCTTTCCGGATATCAATGAGGAACACACCGAAAGATAGAACCGGCAAAAAAGCCCATAAATAAAGGCGTACAAATAGAGGCATACAAATCATATAAATAAGCCCCACTCTTTCTCATACAGAGTGGGGCTTTCCTGTTGCTGTATTTCTGTTGTTTAATTGTTTATTTTTTTACTTTACGTCTTACGCCTTACCGTCAGAACCAAGAACGTTAACGATCTTATGAGCAACCATCTCCTTAACAGCCTGGCGAGCCGGTTTCAGATACTGACGAGGATCGAAATGATCCGGATGCTCTGCGAAGTACTTGCGGATGTGGCCTGTCATAGCAAGACGGATATCGGAGTCGATATTGATCTTACATACTGCAAGCTCAGCTGCCTTACGAAGCTGCTCTTCCGGAATACCTACTGCGTCAGGCATATCGCCGCCATACTGATTAACCATCTTAACGAACTCCTGCGGAACGGAAGAAGAACCGTGCAGAACGATCGGGAAGCCGGGCAGACGCTTGATGCACTCCTCTAATACGTCGAAACGAAGCGGAGGCGGAACAAGGATGCCGTCAGCATTTCTTGTACACTGAGCTGCCGTAAACTTGTAAGCGCCATGGGAAGTACCGATCGCGATCGCAAGAGAGTCGCAACCTGTTCTGGAAACGAACTCTTCCACTTCCTCCGGACGTGTGTAGGACTCTTTACCAGCCTCTACTACTACTTCGTCCTCAACACCTGCCAGTGTGCCAAGCTCAGCCTCAACTACTACGCCCTTGTCATGAGCATACTCTACAACCTGCTTGGTCAATGCGATATTGTCTTCAAAAGATTTGGAAGACGCGTCGATCATAACGGAAGTAAAACCGCCGTCGATACAGGATTTGCACAGCTCAAAGCTGTCGCCGTGATCCAGATGCAGAGCGATCGGAATCTGCGGATTCTCCTGTGCTGCTGCCTCTACCAGCTTAACCAGATAAGTATGGTTTGCATAAGCACGTGCTCCCTTGGAAACCTGAAGAATAACCGGGCTGTTCAACTCACCTGCTGCTTCTGTGATACCCTGAACGATCTCCATGTTGTTAACATTGAATGCACCAACCGCATAACCGCCATTGTATGCCTTCTCGAACATTTCCTTTGTTGTTACTAATGGCATTGTTGTTACCACCTTTCTTAATATTTTAATATTTTGACCGGTACGGGACCGGGTGAAAACTACTGCATTTATTATAACCCAAAGCCTGTTTATACGCAAATAGATTCTCTGGAAAATATGTCCAAAAAATTAGGAATATTCCTGTGGAATCCTGATCTGGAGTACCTGCTGCTCATTGCTGATCATGGCTTTCAGGTGCTCCCCGCCAAACTCTCCGTCCAGTGACCAGGCCAGCGGCTTCCCGCTCTCCACGATCAGCTCCGACGTCTTATACGTATGGATGTGCTCCGACTTCACACGCTTGTCCACCAGCGCCATGATGATATTGTTCAGATCCAGCGGATTGGTGGGCCTGCGGATCAGCGTCACCTCAAACAGCCCGTCATCCAGCAGAATATCCTGCCCCGTGATACCCCGGAAGCCTCCCACAGAATAGGAATTGGTGACCATCCCGTAGAGGAACTCTCCCTCGATCACCTGATCGTTACAGGTGATCTTCAACTGGCAGGCCCGCACGGAAGGCAGCCGCTTGACCCCTTCCAGCAGATAGGCGGCATGTCCCAGCACATTTTTCACGTCCTGCTTCGTGCCGTATGACACATCGGTAAAAATACCGAAAGCCGCCACGTAGATAAAATTATCGTTGTTGAACCGGCCGATATCGCAGGCATAGTTTACGCCGTTCACGACCACGTCCGCCGCCTTGATCATATTCTTGGGGATTTTCAGGCTGTTGGCAAAATCATTGGTGCTGCCTGCCGGAATATAGCCCACCGGCAGCTTCTCCTCACTCTGCATCATCCCGTTGACTACTTCATCCAGCGTCCCGTCCCCGCCGCAGCATGCCACCATGTCATAGCTGCCCTGCCGCTCTTTCACCGCCTTGACCGCATCCCCCGTTGCCTGCGTGGGATAGGCAGTGACCTCATATCCGGCCTTCACGAAAATATCTATAATATCCAGCAGATTACTGCGGATCTGCGCTTTGCCCGCTCTCGGATTGTATACAAAAAGCATTCTCTGCCTCATAGCTGCCTCCCTCCTTTCAATACATCCTGTTATCATTATTTTAATAGAGTAATCTGTAAATTTCAATTATGTCAAAGTTAAAAAAGCGTAAAAAAAAGAGACTTCTTTCTACAGAAATCTCTTTTACATTCTGCCTTATCTAAATGTCATGTGCGCAGCCCGGGTCTAATTACCGCTCAGGAATTTCTCAATCTCCACAACAGCAGTGTCCTCATCATTTCCGTCCGCAACAACAGTTACCTCTTCCCCACTGGCAAGTCCAAGACTCATCATCCCCATAATGCTCTTGGCGTTCACTTTTCTGTCTTCTGAGTTGATGTACACAGTGCTCTCAAACTGACTTGCCACCTGCACGAGCATGGCGACCGGTCTGGCCTCCAGCCCCTCCTCCAGTTTAATCTGGATAGATTTTTGAATCATACTTTTTCCCTCCTTCTACAACCTGATTCTGTCGGCAATCTCACTTAATTTGCGCAGTCTGTGATTTACCCCTGATTTCCCTACGGCCGGATCCAGATAGCCCCCCAGCTCTTTCAGCGCGGCATCCGGATACTCCAGCCGCACTTCCGCCATCTGCCGCAGATTGTCCGGCAGGTTGTCAAAACCGTATTTGTCTCTGATCAGGAGTATGTCTTCGATCTGCTTCGATGCTGCAGTCACGGTTTTGGAAATATTGGCTGTCTCGCAGTTTACCCGCCTGTTCACGGAATTGCGCATTTCCTTGACGATCCGCAGATTCTCCAGATTCATCAGGGATACATGCGCTCCCATAACGTTCAGAAGGTCTACAATACCGGAACCTTCTTTTAAATAGACAACCTCATATTTCTTGCGCCGGACACTCTTCGCATCAATCTGAAATTCCCGAATAATATCCTTAAGCTGTCCTGCCTGCTCTCTGATACTGCAGACAAACTCCAAGTGGTAGCTCTTCTCAGGATCGCTCATCGATCCGATACTCAAAAATGCGCCTCTTAAAAATGCTCTGGCGCAGCAGGAATTCTTGATCAAAAGAGAGTTGACCGGTGTCTGCAGCAGAATCGATCCGTCCTCCCTCTTTCCAAGATGCAGGGCCTGTATCACTTTATCTTCTGTCCTGTCGTCGGACAGTATCCTCCCTTTGCCCTGTACTGCAACTTTATTTATATTAAAGGTTTTTTCTAATAATGTAAAGCATTTTCTGATAACTGCTTCATTTTCTGTCTCAAGGCAAAGATGTGGTTCACCTGCCGCCCCGCATATACCGCCGCCAAAGTGCAGGATCGCCGCCAGCTCTGCCAGCTGACAATGCCTCGAAGAATCTATATGCGCTGCAAGTTCTTCCTTCACTGTCCCGGAAAAAGACATTCCCTACACTCCCTGTTTCATATCTCTGTGATACAGCTTCACACCGTAATTACCGCGTTCCTTCATCTCAGCATAAAGTTCATTGGCCAGTGTCACGCTTCTGTGCTTGCCGCCGGTACAGCCGATCCCGATCACCAGCTGATGCTTTCCTTCCTTTACATAATTGGGGATCAGAAAATCCAGCATTCCTTCCAGCTTCTCCAGAAACGCGGAAGCCTCCGGAAAATCCATCACATAATCCCTTACTTCCCTGTCATTACCAGTCTTATGCTTCAATTCATCAATATAGAACGGATTTGGAAGAAATCTGACGTCAAACACCAGATCCGCATCCGCCGGAATCCCGTTCTTAAACCCGAAGGACAGTATACTGACCATCAGGGAATTATATTCTTCATTGCGTACAAAAATATGGTCGATCTCTTCCTTTAACTCCCTTGTGAGAAGATTGGAAGTATCGATCACATAGTCTGCCTTCTTCTTAATATACTGCAGGATATCCCGCTCCCTGTGCACGCCTTCCTCCACCCTTCCCGCCGGGGAAAGCGGATGCATGCGCCTCGATTCCTTATATCTTTTCAGAAGAACCTGATCGCTCGCCTCCATAAAAAGAATCTCGAACAGATACCCGTTCTCTTTCAGCTTGTCCAATGTGCGCTGCGCGTCGCCAAAAGGCTGATCTGCACGCACGTCCAAGCCCAGCGCCACCTTCGTGATCTCGCTGCTTGGCATGGCTATAAGCTCCACAAATTTCTCGATCAGCGGTACCGGCAGGTTATCCACACAGTAAAAGCCCACGTCTTCCAGCATCTTCATAGCCGTCCGTTTCCCGGAACCGCTCATCCCGGTCACTACCACAAATCTCATTTCATTATCTCCCGTATCCTCTGCATTTCGGATTCCCGCAGTTTTTTCAAAAGTCTCCCAGAAAAACGATCTCCGGTTCTAATGTGACATGAAACCGGTCCCTGACCCGCTCCTGTACTTCCTCGATCACTTCTCTGATATCCGCCGCGGTGGCGCCGCCTCTGTTTACCACAAAACCGCAGTGCTTCTCCGACACCTGCGCGCCGCCTATCCGATAGCCCCGCAGCCCCGCGTCCATGATCAGCTTGCCCGCAAAGTATCCTTCCGGCCGTTTGAAGGTGCTGCCGGCGCTGGGATATTCCAGCGGCTGTTTGCTTCTGCGCTGTGCCGCCAGCTCTTCCATCCTCATCCCGATCTCCTCTGCATCACCCGCCGCAAGCTGCAGCGTCACTTCCAGTACAATAATCGGCCTGTTGCGTATGGCACTGCTGCGATATCCGAATTCCATCGTATCGTTGTCCAGCGTCAGGATCTCTCCCTCTTTATCCAATCCCCGGACAGCCACGACGACCTGCTTCATCTCGCCGCCATAAGCGCCTGCATTCATCACCACGGCGCCGCCGATACTGCCGGGAATACCGGCCGCAAACTCCATCCCGCACAGGCCGTGCTCCTTTGCCTGCGCCGCCACCTTCGAGAGCAGCGCTCCGGCACCGGCCCGTATCACCGTTCCTTTCGTCTCCACTTCTCCCATAGGCCCGTCAAGTTTGAGCACCACGCCCCGGTATCCTTTATCTCCTACAAGAAGATTGCTGCCGTTTCCTACTATAAAATATGCTTCCTCTATCTGATTCAGGTAACGGACCAGCTTCGCCAGTTCCTGCTCCTCATGAATCATGATAAGACAGTCTGCCTCTCCTCCCACTCGAAAAGTGGTGTGCTTACTCATCGGTTCGTGAAACAAGATACGTTCTTCCGGAATGATCGTTTTTATATAATCATACATTGATGCACTCAATTTCTATCCCGTCCATTTCTCGAATTTACTGCTTATTTATTAATATTCCGATGCAGCCGCGGATGTCACAGATCATCTTTATCATAAACTTCTATCCATGCTGTGAAAGTCATAAACTTTCATTGTAACCTTCCATTATACTCAGCTTACCGTCTGGCGGGCCGCATGGCCATCCACGCTATGAAAGTCGAAGACTTTCATAGTAAGCGGCAAATTACTCTGCCGCTTACTATAGAATCTCTGTTTTATCTCAAAATTATGTATATTCTGTTTCTTCTGTCTTTTATCCCAGCACCAGCTTCGCCGCTCCGTAGATGCCCGCATCGTTGCCCAGTGTGGCAAGCACGAACTTCGTATCCTTACAGCCGTGGAACACCGTGCGCTCAAAAGGCGGACGGATATAATCAAAGAGTACTTCGCCGGCCTTGGAAACGCCGCCGCCGATCACGAATACTTCCGGGTTGACAACACCGGCGATCACGCCCAGGCCCTTGCCCAGATATTCTCCGAACTGTTTCGCCACCTCGATGGCCAGCTCATCCCCTGCCTTGACCGCATCAAATACCGTCTTGGCGGATACTTCACCCTGCCGCAGCACACTGTCCTTGTCACAGGCTTTCAGTTTCCGGTTCGCCAGTCTGGTGATGCCCGTAGCAGAAGCATATTCCTCAAGGCAGCCTAAATTGCCGCAGCCGCAGACTTCTGTCTCATTGTCTTCCACATGGATATGGCCGATCTCGCCGCCCGAACCGTTGCAGCCGGTCACGACTTTGCCGTTGATGATGATGCCGCCGCCCACGCCGGTTCCCAAAGTGACTGCCACCAGATCCTTATGACCCTGGCCGCCGCCTTTCCACATCTCGCCCAGCGCCGCCACATTGGCGTCATTGCCGCCTTCCACCTGCATACCACCGAGAAGTTCCGACAGTTCCTTTTTCAGATTCATCTCAGACCAGCCCAGGTTCACCGCCTTGTGGATGATTCCTCTGCCGTCAACCGGGCCGGGAGCGCCGATGCCCACGCCTGCCACGTCGTCTTTCGTGATCCCCTTCTCTTCCATCCTGGCCTGTACGCTGGCCGCAACGTCCGGCAGGATATTCACGCCGCCGTTCTCCGTCCTGGTGGGAATCTCCCACTTGTCCTGCAGATTGCCGTCAATGTCAAACAGCCCCAGCTTCACGGTAGTTCCGCCCACATCCACTCCAAATACATAATTTGCCATGTCTTTCTCCCCCTTGTTTGTAGTTTGTTATGTGTTTAATGATTTATAGTTTATCTGTTCCACACCGGCCGTCCTGGCACTCCGCACTTACTGGTCTTCTTCCCGTCTGGCCGCCAGAGATTTCTGCACGCGCTTATACAGCTCCTGCGCCGCGTTGTAACCCATCTTCTTCTGACGGTGGTTAACTGCCGCCGACTCGCAGATGATGGCCAGATTCCGGCCGGGTCTGATGGGAATATTGTGGCATACCACCTTATTGCCCAGATACTCGGTGTACTCCTCTTCCAGACCAAGACGGTCATATTCCTTATCCTTATCCCAGTCCTCAAGACGGATGACCAGATCAATATTCTGCGTATCCCTGACGCTGGACGCACCGAACAGCGACTTCACGTCCACGATACCGATACCCCGCAGCTCGATAAAGTGCTTCGTGATATCCGGGGCACTTCCCACCAGCGTATCCTCACTGACTCTGCGGATCTCCACCACATCATCCGTGACAAGACGATGTCCTCTCTTGATCAGCTCCAGCGCCGCCTCGGACTTACCGATGCCGCTCTCGCCCGTGATCAGCACGCCCTCGCCGTATACGTCCACCAGCACGCCGTGCACGGAGATACAGGGAGCCAGCTTCACATTCAGCCAGCGGATCACTTCCGCCATACAGGCCGAAGTAGCCTTCTTGCTCATCAGGATCGGCACGCCGTACTTGACCGCGATCTCCCGGAATAACGGGTTCGGCTGTAACTCCCTGCAGAACAGGATGCCCGGGATCGGATTGTTGAGCAGCTTCTCGAAGATCTCGCGCTGACGGTCCTCTTCCATGCAATTCATATAAGAATATTCCACAAATCCTACGATCTGCAGTCTCGTCGTCTCAAAATGCTCGAAATACCCCGCGATCTGCAGCGCCGGTCTGTTGATATCCGGCTGGATCACGCTGATCTTGGAAATATCGATCTCCGGCGTAAGATTCTCCCACTTAAATTTCTCGATAACCTTCGTCAAACTGATGCTCGCCATACCCTCTCCTTACCTCCCGTATCTTGTCTTGCCGCAGCCTGCACAGTCCATTTGCACCAAACCGCAAAGTTATGCAAATGCCGTTCCATGTCCTATTCTAACATACAAAAAGGCGGTTCGCAATTCATCTGATAAAACTACTGCGCCGCATTATTGACAGGAGATCGTTATGCGTCACGGTGCCTGGCACCCCGCAGCAGGGCATCCGACCGATGAGCTGCGATTTCAGTCCCCAAGACAGAACGCCGCATACAAAGGCAACGCCTCCACCGACTCCGTATCGTAAAAATTTTCTTCCGAAAACCGGATCGCCCGGCCCGGCTTATATTTCTGGATAAACATGCCCAGGCTTCTGGATCTGTTGTGGGTGCCGCGCTTACTCTCGATTGCTGTCACCTGTCCGCCTGCCTGCAGCACAAAGTCAAGCTCCGCCTGGCTGTTCTCGGGCGCCCAGTAATAGATCCCGTACCCCATGGCCGCCAGCTGAACTGCAAGATAGTTCTCCGTCACGGCTCCCATAAAGGTATTGGCCTCCCCCAGCAGGATCGTCTGCAGGGACAGCCCGGATTTGGCCACCAGAAGCCCCACATCACCCATATATAATTTGAAAGACGAGAGATCTTCATAGACGGAGATCGGATCCTCTCCATGCAGGATCCTCTTACATTTCAGAACCACACCGGACTGCTCCAGCCACTCAATCGAGGCCCCGAACATGGAACTGCTGGCCCCTCTCTGCACTACCTTATACTGGAACTTTCTGTTATCCTTCGCCAGCTGTGCAGGAATGGAATTGAAAGCCGCCCGGATCTTGACCGCCTCCTCCGCAGAAGCGTACTTCGCCATATCCGCCACATAGTTTCCCAGAATCTCATGCTGCATATTCGGCACCAGTACCAGCTTCCCCCGGCTGACGTATTCGTTGACAACGGCAGGCATACCGCCTACGATCAGATAATAATGATACAGCTCCAGCGCCTTTTGATGCAGGGCCTCTATCATCGGCCTGTGCGCCTCACAGCAGGCCCGGATCTCCCCCGCCAGCGTCTCTTCTCCCACCGCCCACAGGAACTCTTCAAAATCCAGCGGGTACAGGGACAGGCTCTTCACTTTCCCCACCGGAAAAGAATACTGCTGCCTGTTGACTGCCACGCCGAGAAGACTCCCGGCAGATACGATATGATACTCCGGCGCCTGCTCACAGAAATATTTCAGACTTGTCAATGCCCTCTCACAGGATTGGATCTCATCCAGAAACAAAAGCGTCCTCCCCGGATGGATCTCCTCTCCCACGATCGCCTCCAGCAGCGTAATGATCCGTCCCGGAGCGATATCATTCTCGAAGACAGAAGCTACGGAGCGGTTCGTCTCCAAATTGATATAGACTACATTCTCGTAGTTCTTCTCCCCGAAATCCAGCAGGATGAAAGTCTTGCCCACCTGCCGTGCGCCGTAGAGCAGCAACGGCATACGGCCTTCTTCATCTTTTTTCCATCGTAACAGCTTCTCTTCTATTTTCCTCCGCACGATATCACCTCACAGCCCAAAACAACCGTTTTTTCCCTTCTTTTACCTTGATGATATCATTGTATGAACTTTAAGTCAATTTTATTCGTTCTGAAACGTATTTTTCCCGACTTAATTATCATTTTTAGGAGTTACTGCGGATCCCCGTTCTCCGCATCCGTCCGAAAAAATGCATAGATCTGCCGTCCGATATGCTCCGGTATCTCCGGCACTTCGCACAGCTTCTCCACGGACGCCTCCCGCACCTCGCCTATGGAACCGAAATGCCGCATCAACGCCTTGCGTCTGGCCGGCCCCACCCCCGGTATCTCGTCCAGCACAGACTTGACCTGGGCCTTGGAGCGCAGGGAGCGATGATATTCGATGGCAAAGCGGTGTGCCTCGTCCTGAATCCGGGTGATCAGCTTAAACCCTTCCGAGTGAGTGTCAATGGGAATCTCCACATTCTGATAGTACAGCCCTCTGGTGCGGTGGTTGTCGTCCTTGACCATACCGCAGACGGGAATCTCCAGATGCAGCTCTTCCAACACCTGCAGCGCGATATTGACCTGCCCTCTGCCGCCGTCCATCAGCAGCAGATCCGGAAATTTCGTGAAGCTGCCGAACTCCTGGTTGATTGCCTTCCGGTTCAGCTCCTCCTTCTCCTCCATGCCGTGAATGAAACGTCTGGTCAGCACTTCCTTCATGCAGGCGTAATCGTCCGGCCCGGATACCGACTGAATGCGGAATTTGCGGTAGTCGCTGCGCTTCGCTTTTCCCTTTTCAAATACCACCATGGAACCTACATTGGCGAATCCGCTGATATTGGAGATGTCGAAAGCCTCCATACGGCTCACATTTTCCAGTTGGAGCAGTGCCCCGATCTCCTTCATCGCTCCGATGGTACGGCCTTCCTCCCGCCTGATCCGCTCCTTGTCCTGACTTAACACCAGATGCGCGTTCTGGGCCGCCAGCTCCACCAGCTTTTCTTTGGCTCCTTTCTTCGGCACGCGCAGATAGACCCGGCTGCCTTTACGGCTGCTCAGCCACTTTTCCAGGATCTCGATGTCCGCGATCTCCTCCTGCAGCATCAATTCCCGCGGAATATAGGGCGTGCCCGCATAAAACTGTTTCACAAAGTCCAGCAGGATCTGCGCCGTGTCATACCCCTCCACATGGGTCATATAGAAATGCTCCCTGCCGATCAGCTTGCCGTCCCGCACAAAAAAGACCTGCACCACGGCATCCGTCTCATCCTTGGCCAGCGCCAGAATATCCTTGTCCTCGCCGTTGCTGTCCGTGATCTTCTGCTTCTGTGCCACGCTTTTGACACTGTTGTAGAGATCCCTGTACCGTATAGCCTCCTCGAACTCAAGATTCTCGGACGCCTGCGTCATCTTTTCCTCCAGATCCTTCAAAAGTGGCTTATAGTTGCCGTTCAGGAAATCCAGTGCCTGTTCCACGCGCTCTCTGTACGCCTCCCTGTCGATATACCCCTGACAGGGAGCCAGACACTGCTTGATATGGTAATTCAGGCAGGGCCGCTCGAGGCCGATATCCCGCGGCAGCCTGCGGTTGCAGGTCTTTAGCTGGTAAAGCTTGTTCATCAGGTCGATGGTATCCTTCACCGCCGCCGCACTCGTATACGGCCCGAAATACCGGGAACGGTCCTTCTTCATCTCTCTGGAAAAAAGGATCCGCGGGAATTCCTCCCCCATAGTCACTTTGATATAAGGATAGGTCTTGTCGTCCTTGAGCATCGTGTTGTACTTCGGGCTGTATTCCTTGATCAGGTTATTCTCCAGCACCAGCGCCTCCAGCTCGGAGTCCGTCACGATATACTCAAAGCGGGCGATCTGCTCCACCATCCTGTCAATCTGCGGCCCTCTGCCCACGATCCTGCGGAAATAAGAACGCACCCGGCTGTGCAGATTCACGGCCTTGCCCACATAGATGATCGTGTCGCCCGCATCGTGCATCAGGTACACACCCGGAGAATGCGGCAGTTTCTTCAATTCTTCTTCAAAGTTAAACATGGTATGCTTTCCTTACTGTTATAAAGAGAAGGCAAAGTCAGCTGCTGATATGACTTTGCCTCTTATTCTTTCCTACGCCGCAGGTTCTTAATGTTTATGGTCGTCCCGCGGTTCCGGCGCCTGTGAAAAGACGCCTCTGTTCTCCGGCTGCGGCTGACAGGGCGGCCTCCATGGCTGCTCCTGTTCTTTCTGCGCCTCCGGCGTCTGCTCCTGCTTGTCGGGATCGGAAGCCTGCTCCTGCCGGCTTTGCGCCGCATCGAAATTTTGATCCGAAGCTGGACTGCCTTCTACAGCGCTCTGTCCCGACGCCGGCTGGCCATATACAGGCTGCTTCTCCGGCTCGGCACTGCCCGCTGCCGGATTCTGCTGTGCCGGCTGCGTCTCCTTTTTGGCCGCACCGTTCCCGTTCTCCTCCTCTTCCGGCTCCGGAAGTCCTTTCTCCTTACGGAAGATCTTCATAAATTCCTTGCCGGTAATGGTCTCTTTCTCGATCAGGTGTGCCGCCAGTTTATCCATGATCTCGCGGTTTTCCTTCAACAGCTTCTTGGCCTGCTTGTAGCTGTCACGCAGCATCTTCATTACTTCCGTATCGATATCCGCCGCCGTCACATCGGAACAGGTCAGGGATGCCCTGCCGTCCAGATACTGGCTTTCCACCGTCGCCAGCCCCATCAGGCCGAATTTCTTGCTCATACCGAAGCGGGTGATCATGTTGCGGGCAATACTCGTGGCCTGCTCGATATCGTTGGCCGCTCCCGTGGTGACGGTATCGAAGACGATCTCCTCCGCCGCACGGCCTCCCAGCAGTCCCACCAGACGTTCCCGCAGCTCCGCTTCCGTGTTCAGGTATTTCTCTTCTTCCGGTACATGCATGACATACCCCAGCGCTCCCATGGTTCTTGGCACGATGGTAATCTTCTGTACCGGTTCCGAATTTTTCTGCAGCGCGCTTACCAGCGCATGGCCCACCTCATGATAGGAAACGATCTTGCGCTCTTCCTTACTCATGATGCGGTCCTTTTTCTCTTTGCCCACAAGTACCTGCTCCACTGCGTCGAACAGGTCCTTCTGATTGACATACTCTCTGCCTGTCTTGACGGCATTGATGGCCGCCTCATTAATCATGTTCGCCAGATCGGATCCCACCGCCCCGGAGGTCGCCAGCGCGATCTCATTCAGATCCACGGTCTCATCCATACGCACATCCTTGGCATGTACTTTCAGGATTTCCACACGGCCTTTTAAATCCGGTTTGTCCACGATGATTCTGCGGTCGAAACGACCCGGACGCAAAAGCGCCTTATCCAGGATCTCCGGCCTGTTGGTGGCCGCCAGGATGATGATCCCCTTCTTGCCGTCAAAACCGTCCATCTCGGACAGCAGCTGGTTCAGCGTCTGTTCTCTCTCCTCGTTACCGCCGCCGTACTTGGAATCTCTGCTGCGGCCGATGGCGTCGATCTCGTCGATAAACACGATACAGGGCGCGTTCTTCTCCGCTTCCCTGAACAGATCCCGCACACGGGATGCACCCACACCTACATATAATTCTATAAAATCCGAACCGGACAGGGAGAAAAAGGGCACATGCGCCTCTCCCGCCACTGCCTTGGCCAACAGTGTCTTACCTGTTCCGGGCGGTCCTACCAAAAGCGCCCCTTTGGGCAGTCTGGCTCCGATCTTGGAATATTTGCCGGGGTTGTGAAGGAAGTCCACCACTTCCACCAGCGATTCCTTGGCCTCATCTTCCCCTGCCACATCCTTAAAAGTGATGCCGGTCTCTTTCTGCACATAAGCCTTGGCAGTACTCTTGCCTACGCCCATGGGACCGCCTCTGCCGCCCATCCGCCGGAAGAGCAGGCTCATCAATCCCCACATCAGCAGGATCGGAAGCACATAATAGAGCAGCACCGTCATAATGATGCTGGAACTGTCGGAGGTCGGTTTGTTGGTCTCGATATCCTTTTCCAGCAGGCGCTTGGTCAGTGTATCGTCGTCTTCCATCTTACCGGTATAGTAAGTCATCGTACCCAGACCGTAGCCGTATGCAAAAGGGGATTTCGTCTCCGCCTGCTTCGGATAAATGACAACTCTGTCGGATTCTACCGTAACACTCTCGATCTGTTCCTTCTCGATCATCTCGATAAAGGCATTGTAGGAAATCTCCTGATTGGTAGCGCCGGTCATCATCTTCATGAACATGCTGATGCATAAAAGGGTGACAATGGCCGCCACCGCCAGCATGATCAGGCTCTGTTTCCGGGGATCGTTGCCGCTGCTGCCGGAACCACCGGGGCCTCCCGGCCCTCCCGGGCCGCCGGAGCCGTTGCCGGGACCGCCGGGACCACCTTCGTATTGATTTAAATTATCATCCATGAGGAATCCTCACTTTCTGTTTTCTCTCTATATAAAATATAAGGTACGCGCATTCATAAATCAATAATAGAATTATGAATTTGCGGACACAAGTATTAAAGAATTATAAAATCTATTTACAATTTTAGCAAGGTTTGCCGCCAAAAAAATTTTGTATAAATACAAAATCCGGGCTGAACTGTTACTGTTTTAAGATACTGTTTAACATATTTTGTTGATTATTATTGGAACAGATACTAAAATAATTCATCCAACAGAATATAATACCGTATTTTCTGCCAGTCAGGCTCCAGACCCAGCAAAGAAAAGAACTGCCTGACATCAAACTCCACAGGTATACGGCCAGCAGAGCTGTCACTGTATTTTCCGTTGAAATTATGAAACAGGCTGCGGCAGCACAGGGCAATATCGCACCATTTATCAGCTGTGCCGGCCCTGCCCAGGTCGATATAGCCCGTCACCCGCTCATCCATGCCGAATACATTGGGCAGGCAGAGATCGCCGTGAGATAAGACAGGCTCCTCCTCCGGCATATTGTCGTACAGCCACTGCAGCAAATCTTCCGGATCCCGAAAGCCTCCCTCCCCGAAAGTATCCGGCTCCACATTATCAAGATCCACCAGACCGGCCTCCACATTCCGGGCCGCCTGCGCAAGTTTGCGGCATAACCGCTGGTCGCAGGGACAGTCGGACACGTCAACACTCCATAACGTTTTCAAACTGTTCGCCAGCAGTCCGCACAGGACATTCCAATCCTTCCTGTATGCGCCGCTGCACGCCATCCGGCCGGTACATTTACGCATCAGCAGATACATCCTGTTCTCCTCTGTTTCACAGGCATACACCTCCGGTACAGGCACCCTGCCCTGCAGATATTTCATCATGCGGTACTCGTTTTCGGCTTCCTCACTATACTGCTGGATCTTCAAAACCTTATCATGAAACATCAGGACCGTCGATCCGGACATCCCGATCCCGTCCTTCTGAAACGGTTCGTCCCTGACCAGTCCTCGTATTTTTTCCGGTAAAAACATGATTGCCTTCCTCTTTCTCCCTTTCCTGCAACCCATTGCACCATATGTCAGTATATGCTGCCCGGCCGGCAAACCAAACATGCCGCCGGGCGTTTATGTCTTCAATGCCTGAGATTATTATAGGGCAGATCACAGCGAAACACAACGGGAACCGGAATGCCCCGGTCCAGACCGGGGTTGTCAGTTACAGGGCTATTGCCCTTATTGCTATTGTTTGGGGAATCAAGTATAATAATGCTATATGGAAGGACCCGCATCATAGATGAAGCTTACAGAAGAGGAGCAATATGACACAGACTTATTTATCGCAGGCAGTTGATGCTGCAAATGACGCCGCCACCTATGACACCAATGTGAAATTCCTGCTTGCGGACAGACAGATTCTTGCACGCATCCTGAAATATGCTGTCAGTGAATTTCAGGATATGGCGATTGATGAAATTATGTCCTGTATCGGCAACGACATCGAGATCGGCAGCAAACCGCTCGACGCAGGATTATCCAATTTAGGACGCATAAAAGACTCCAATATTGAGGACAATGTGCCGGGAGAGGGAATCATTTTCTATGATATCCGCTTTACCGCTTACCACAGACAGTCAGAAATGAAAATATTGATCAATGTGGAGGCCCAAAAGTCATCAGATCCGTCAGCCCTTGGATATCATCTGGAAAACAGAATCATCTTTTACATGGCACGGATGGTTTCTGCACAGAAGCAGACCGAATTTTTCCACAGTGACTACGATAATCTGAAGAAGGTACGGAGTATCTGGATCTGCATGGACAGCAGTGACGAGGGCGACAGTATCGAAGAACTCGGTTTTGAAAAGAAAAGCATCTTTGGAAATAAGACAAATCTGCACAATACGGATTTAATGAAAGGAATCATTATCAACATAAGAAGCGGCGAGAATTTAAAGGATTCACAAAACATCCTGATCAATATGCTGGAGAAACTGTTTTCGCAGATGGATACCACCGAAAAGAAACGTATACTAACAGAATCTTACGGAATGATCATGACCGCCGATTTAGAAGGGAGGATACAGACTATGTGCAACCTGTCAGAAAATATTGAAGCAAAAGGCATTGAAAAAGGCATTGAAAAAGGTATCGAACAGGGTATCGAAGAAGAGCGCACCAACGCCATAAAACGGATGCTCAAAGCCGGCGCTACGAAAGAACAGATCCTGTCCTACGGCTACACCGAAAAAGAACTTACCGAGATTTCACAAAATTTCAACGTATCAGTAGATTTTTCCACTCCGTCCATTGTATAATGCTTTTATATTGTTTTTTTCAGGAACGGCATACAGCAAACAATTTACAGATTACAGAAAGGCATGGATAAAGGAATGGCAGTTAAGTACGTATTCGTAACAGGCGGCGTTGTCTCCGGTCTCGGTAAGGGCATCACGGCCGCTTCTTTAGGAAGATTACTAAAAGCACGGGGCTACAAAGTCACAATGCAGAAATTTGACCCCTATATCAATATCGATCCCGGCACGATGAATCCCATCCAGCACGGCGAGGTGTTCGTCACGGAGGACGGCACGGAGACCGATCTGGACTTGGGTCATTATGAGCGTTTCATCGACGAAAATCTGGGCAAGAACGCTAACGTGACTACAGGCAAGGTCTACTGGTCCGTTCTGCAGAAAGAGCGCCGCGGCGATTACGGCGGCGGCACGGTACAGGTAATCCCCCATATCACAAATGAGATCAAGAGCCGCTTCTACCGCAATTTTACTGATGAGGATACCCGGATCGCCATTATCGAGGTGGGCGGCACGGTGGGCGACATCGAGAGCCAGCCTTTCCTGGAGTCCATCCGACAGTTCCAGCATGAGGTCGGCCGCGACAATGCGATTCTGATCCACGTGACCCTGATTCCCTATCTGAGCGCTTCTCAGGAGATGAAGACCAAGCCCACCCAAGCCAGCGTCAAGGAACTGCAGGGCATGGGGATTCAGCCGGACATCATCGTATGCCGCAGCGAACACGCGCTTGATCAGGGATTAAAGGACAAGATCGCTCTTTTCTGTAACGTACCCAGCAACCGAGTACTGCAGAATCTGGACGTGGTGCATTTATACGAAGCGCCCCTTGCCATGGAGAAGGAGCATCTGGCTCAGGTGGCGTGCGAATGCCTGAAACTGGATTGTCCGGAACCCGATCTGGCGGACTGGACGGCTATGGTGGAATCTCTCAGAAGCCCTACCGACGAGGTGACAGTGGCTTTGGTCGGCAAATATACACAGCTGCACGACGCTTATATCAGTGTGGTGGAAGCGTTAAAACACGGCGGCATCTCCAACCACTGCGTCGTCAACATCCGCTGGGTAGATTCCGAAACGGTGACAGCCGACAATGTGGGAACACTGCTCGAAGGCGTGAACGGTATTCTGGTACCGGGCGGCTTCGGCGACAGGGGTATCGACGGCAAGATTTACGCCATCACCCATGCAAGAGTCAACAAGATTCCGTTCCTCGGCCTCTGTCTCGGTATGCAGCTGGCGATCGTGGAATTTGCGAGAAACGTGCTGTCCTACAACGACGCACACAGCATAGAGCTGAATCCTTCTACGACCCATCCGGTGATCGCCCTGATGCCGGATCAGAACGGTGTGGAAGATATCGGCGGCACGCTGCGCCTCGGTTCCTATCCCTGCGTACTGGACAAGACATCCAAATCCTATGCGCTGTACGGAGAGGAGACGATCCACGAGAGACACAGACACCGCTACGAAGTCAACAACGATTACCGCGCAGTGCTTACGGAAAAGGGCATGAAGCTGTCGGGACTGTCCCCGGACGGACGCATCGTGGAAATGTGCGAACTGCCGGAGCATCCCTTCTTTATCGCAACCCAGGCCCATCCGGAATTGAAATCCCGGCCCAACAGGCCGCATCCGCTGTTTAAAGGGTTTGTGGAGGCTGCATTGCAAAGTAAAAACAGGCTGGACTAACCTGCCAGCTTAACACAATCAACAAAAGGCTGCTGCAAAATTAATTCCACTTTTTGCAACAGCCTTTTTAAATCTTAAGTTCAGAAGTACTTCCCACGCTAAATAATTCCCAAAGATTCAACAATGTTTTTTATTTCCCGCCAGCTTTGAATTAAGCTCTCAAGATATTCCCTGCCCTCTTCCGTAATTCTATAATATTTTCGCTGTGGTCCATTTGATTCATTCCCGTAATATATTTCTGTGTAGCCCTTTGCGTTAAGTCTGCGTAAAATAACATAAAAGGTGCTGTCTTTCACATCCGGAAAAAGAGGTCTCATTTTTTCCATAATATCATAACCGTAATAATCCATTGACAAAAACTGATAAAGGATACATAACTCCAATATTCCACGGTTCATTTGTGATTCCATCTATAATTTACTCCTGTTCTCTTTCGCATTTATATAATGATTCACTAAGAATACCCTCAGTAAACCAAAGGAAAGTATAAAACCGGAAATATAGGGAATAGAACACATTGAGGAAAATTTATTCGGCCCGTTAAATGCTTTGATATATGTTATAAAAGACAGACTCGAACAAATCATTCCAACTGATACCGGAAGCATACACAGCGCAAAATAACTTCCATGTGAAAACCTATATATGGCAAAAAGCAGCAGTATACCTGAGATGATGGCGGCCAATACAGAGAAATAATAAGCTATATGAATATACGTCACCGGTGTGCTGAAATGCGATGTTCCACACCAGCTGTTTAATAAAAGAGTAAGCGCCTGCTGAAAAGCAGCTATAATAAATGAAATAATACAATAAACAATATATTCCTTCTTATGCTGTATAGAATCATAAAAGAATCCGTTTAGGCAAAAACCACCACACAAATTCCAGATTAAAACCGAAACCGCAATCGTCAACGCTCCCCAGTAAACAGGATTAAGGGAAGAAAAAATATAAACACTAAATATGCCTATGGCTAATATGCTGCTAATATTTATAACCATATTAAATAAAAATCTATCATGATCATTTGTGTCAACGAGATGATCTGCAAAGTCTTTGGGGCTCCCCAGCTCATGGCATAACTCTGCTTCTGTTTTGCCATGTTCCTTTCCCGATGCAAAAAGTTCGTCTATGTCTCTAAGTGCAGTGCAAATATCTTTGTGCGCAAAATGGAGAAGCATTGCATTTTTAACTTGTATCAGATAATCTTTTTTACATGTAACCTGCATCAATCTACCTCCCTGTTATGTACTGTATTCTTATAGTACCACACTATTAATTATTAATCAATAATATAATGATGTAGAGAGGTATTGTCCCTGTCTCTGCAAAAAACTGTCTTCCTCCGCTTCCATAACCGCATCTCGCAGAAGCTCCCGCCCTGCGCACCGTTACCGAAGACGGTCTGCCCGCCGTGTGCCTGTACGATCTGCAGACGATGCCCGGCCCCGTATATTTGGGGGTCGGCTGTCTGCTTTTCCTGCCGTTCAGCTGGCAGAGCATCTCGTCCGAATATCCGATCCCGTTATCTGCAAACAGAATCCTGCAGAACCTTTTTTCTTCCCGCAGGCCGAGCCTGGTCACCGTGGTGTCCGTCTGCTCGCTGTGCCGTAAGCTGTTGTGGAACAGGTTAGGCCGTTTGACCGGAGCGTCCGCAAGGATGCGCTGGACATTCTCAAGCTAAGCGGGATTCTGCTAAACTCTTGGATAAGGTTGTAGGAATGAATTAAGCAATGAAAACTGAATAACAAAAACTTTCCCTTGTAGCTTTCCAACAAGGGAAAAGGATACATATTTTGAGGCTGAACATACTGCAAAGCCTTGAAAATAAAGGAAGGTTAGGACAGTTAATAGATAAAATAGAATTTGCACTTATGAATGTATCTTGTTTTTTATACGCAAACTTGCTTCTATGTGCATAATCCAATGTCTTGAAAACGGCATTTGTATTAAACCTCGAATATCTTTACCGCACCAATAATCAATAAGCCAAATTGCATTTTCATCATTGTTTACGACATTTAATAATTTTAAGTGTTCTTTTCTTTCTTCTGATACTTTCTTTTTCAATTTGTCATAGGATAAACTATTGATTATTTTTTCGGTGCTATCCTTTACCTCAAAAATATATGAATAAAGTTCTTTCATATTAAGTTGTTTTGAAAAATCCGCAATCTGCTCTTTTACAAGTTCATTTCCTGTTGTAATTATAGGCGAATTAATACGTTCTTGATAATTACCCGAAAAAAATATTTGCTCGTTTTCGCTTATCAATGTGTGTGCAACTATATCTTCAATACGAAAAATATGCCAAATTGAATATGCAATCGTTTTACAATGATAACCGTCTGCGTTTATAAATGGAATTGCATTAAAATCTTCTCTGCATAATTCATCATTAAATGATGATAAAATTTTCATTAACTGATTTCTCAAATCAAATAATGTGCCAATACCTTCTTCATAGGTATCTTTCTTTTTAATTTGCGATTGCATTGTTTTATTTAACTCAGACCATAATTTATTCATTATCAATTATCCTCCAACAATCCCGTTTTATTGGTTTGTATTGGGGAAAATTATACCATACTCAATCACGAAAAACAATCTTCGTTCCAAGTCCATTCCGCCTATCCAGACCGTCAAGGATTTTTGCCGTTGCTATTTCGCCGCGCTGAAAAGTTTTGCGTCAATAACTCAAAAAAGCACTTGACAAAACGCT
>OFFV01000551.1_pt1 | contig 28342 bp, 22 predicted proteins | sample 1521461 | NCBI WGS metagenome assembly OFFV01 (sample SAMEA3504120, study PRJEB24116) | mouse gut metagenome | biome: mouse gut; feature: mouse-associated habitat; material: faeces | place: Denmark | collected 2011 | reverse complement strand
CGACACATGGGCTATTCCAAGCCCAGCATCAGCCATGCGGTGGGTGTCCTGCGAGACGGCGGTTTCCTGACAGTAGACCCTGGCGGGTTCCTTCTCTTGACGGATATAGGCCGAGAGGTCGCGGAAAAGATCTATGAGCGCCATCAATTTTTTACACAATGGCTCATAGGCGCAGGGATTGACCCGGAAACAGCCGAACAGGATGCCTGTCGCATGGAACACGGCATCAGTCAAAAATCTTTTGAAAAAATACAAAAAACATATCAAATCCCATTGTCTGATCAGTAATAGAATGGAGTCAATGGGATAACTCCATTTCTACCCATTGACTCCATTCTAGTTTGTTCAGAATATAAACTCGATTATCCCAAATCAAAAGCAAATCTTCAGAATTTATTTTATGCTTCTGAATATTTTTGTGCAAGTAACATTTCAATAAAAGCAATAACCAATTGTCTCTGTTTGGGTGTGCATGATACCAACAGACGTGAAGCTCTGTCCACATCCGGATTCTTCTCGAACAACTCTGGATAAAAAATACGATCAGAGGGAACTCCAATGCCTCGAATCAGCCTATAAAGAGAATCCACACTTGGGTTCTTTTCTCCTAACTCGATTGCCGCAACATGGCGTAAGCCTATATCCGTCCGATCAGCAACCTGTTCGCGTGTCAAATGGTTCTCTTCACGAAGTTCCCGCAAAATACTCCCTAAACGGTCAGTAATTTGGCCATACTTCTTAGACACCAGTAGTTCACCTCCTTTGCTTCTTATTGTAACGAAAAATCTCCCCCATCGGAATGTTCTGTTGGCGATGTCATTTTGGCTCTTGTAGTGGTATTCCACTTTAGTTTGTCATGTATGTTTTAGATTATTCCGTCAAGATAGGAGCGAATATGATTCAATTTTACAATAGGCGTTTCATGTTGAAACTACTAATATAGCCACCAGATCAAGTGCTGCGGTTCCATGTTTGTGTAGGCCAATACCACGGATACATTGGTAAGAACACATCTGGCCCGCAACATGGTCTACTGGTGGAAATAATTCGGAACAAAACTCGCTATAGGAAAGCTTTATGCTGTCCCATAGCGAGTTTTTTGCTGCCTCCTATCCGTGCTCCTCCCATTCCTGACATTTGCTCACCACAAATGCCAGAAACGGAGGAAACAATGTACAAGAGATATTTTCGGATGAAAGACCCAAAGTGCAGGCCGGAGCAGGTCGAGTGGATCGAGATGACCGGCAGGGAGTTTTATCGGTTTGTCAATTCCCCGGAAGGCCAGGGCCGGCACTTTATTGACATGGATGACGTTGTGCTGGAAGCCAGTGAAACCGAGGCCCGCAGTTTTAGGACAGAGCAGAATCACAGCTACTACATACAGACCCAGGAGGCCGAGATCGTGCGGAGTATTTTCGCCGACTACCTTTCCGGCATGGGCATCGAGGCCATCATGAAAAAGCTGAACGCCCAAGGCAAGCCCTCCCGCAACGGCCATGCCTGGTGCCGCTCCAGTGTTCGGAAGGTGCTGGGGAACTACTCCTACACCGGCAATCTGCTCCTCCAGACCACATTCCGGGAGAATCACATCACCAAAAAGACGCTCCCCCAACCGTGGTGAACTGCCGATGTACCATGCCGAGAACACCCACGAGGCCATCGTCAGCATGGAGGATTATCAAGCGGTACAGACGGAGATGGCTCGGCGGTCTGCCAAACATAATAGAACAAAATGTGGCCCCACCAAGTATCCATTCACTTCGATAATCGTCTGTGGCACCTGCGGCAAGGGCTACCGCCGAAAGATGACCCGCACCGGCCCGGTTTGGATTTGCAGGACCTACAATGTCTATGGCAAAGCGGCCTGCCCATCCAAGCAAATACCGGAGTGGACGCTGGAAAAAGTTGCGGCAGAGGTGCTGGGGCTGGATGCCTTTGACGCAAAGGCACTTCACGATAAAATAACGGCTATTCGAGCCGAGGAGAACAACACTCTGGTATTTCTGTTCAAGGACGGCACTCAAACCGTTAAACGGTGGGCAGACCGTTCCAGGGCGGAAAGCTGGACCCCAGAAATGAAAGCCGCAGCCAGAGAATTTGCGAAGAAAGGACAGGCGATGAGATCATGCCAGCAGCAAGAGCAGTAACAGTCATTCCGGCCACCATCAACCTCCACAGCCAAGCCCCTATGGTGGCGGCAGGAAAACGCCGGGTGGCGGGATATGCCCGTGTCTCCACCGACAGCGATGAGCAGTTCACCAGCTACGAGGCGCAGGTTGACTATTACACCCGGTACATCCAGAACAACCCGGAGTGGGACTTTGTGGCGGTCTACACGGACGAGGGCATTTCGGCGACCAACACCCGCCACCGGGATGGATTCAACCAGATGATTTCCGATGCCCTCGCCGGGAAAATAGACCTCATCGTCACCAAGTCGGTGAGCCGCTTTGCCAGGAACACGGTGGACAGCCTTTCCACCATCCGCAAGCTGAAGGAGAACCACATCGAGGTCTACTTCGAGAAAGAAAATATCTGGACATTCGACTCCAAGGGAGAACTGCTGCTGACCATCATGTCCTCGCTGGCCCAGGAGGAGAGTCGTTCCATTTCGGAGAACGTCACCTGGGGCCAGCGCAAGCGGTTCGCTGACGGCAAGGTCAACCTCCCGTACAAGCAGTTCCTCGGTTATCGGAAGGGGCCGGATGGTTTCCCGGAGGTAGTGGAAGAAGAAGCGGTTATTGTTCGGCGGATTTATAGCCAGTTCATGGTGGGGAAGACTCCCTACCAGATCGCTAAGGCGCTCACAGCGGATGGTATCCCTACCCCTGCTGGCAAGTCGAAATGGGGAACCACCACGGTGGCCTCTATCCTCACAAACGGCTGTGCCATAATAGGGGTAAACCAGCAAGCCCTTGTCGCACAAGCGGTTACGCTGATTTAGTCCACCTATGACAGCTTTGATACGACAGGAGGTGACAGTCGAAAGACCATATATTCCGCCGCTGGTTGGGTTTTCACCGGACAAGCACCATATAGTATGCTCGAAAACCATTTACCACCCGAAAATTGACGATTGATGTCAGTTTTCGGGTGGCACTTTTTATTATGTCCATTTTTCTCGAAGCGAGCCCCCTGACGGATTTTTCATCCGTCAAGGGGGCTTTTTCGTTTTGAGACGAAAAGGAGAGGTCAACCATGTCACTGGAACTGGATTACTTTTACGGCAATGAAGCCGAGCAGTACAGTTTCTATCGGATTCCCAAGACTTTGTTCACAGACCGGCGGTTCAAGGGGGTTTCTATGGAAGCCAAGGTGCTGTATGGGCTGATGCTGGACCGTATGGGACTGTCTGTCCGTAACGGCTGGCTGGACAAGGACGGAAAGGTTTATATCTACTTTACTCTGGAGGATGCTGTTGAGATGCTGGACAGCGGCAAGGATAAAGTCATACGGCTGTTTAAGGAACTGGACAAGCCCAATGGGATCGGGCTGATCGAGCGCCGCAAGCAGGGGCAGGGAAAGCCCACGCGGATATACGTCATGAATTTTACTCTGCCACCAGAGCCGGAACAGTTATCTCCAGCTACTCCGTTGGCGCCGCCTGCCCAGACTTCTGAATTTCCGAAGTCTGGACTTCGGGGGGAAGCGGAAGTCTTGACTTCTGAAAAACCGAAGTCAAGACTTCGGCAACAGCGAGGTCAAGACTTCGCAAAACCCGACACTAATAAGACTGATATGAATGATACTGAATTGAGTGATACTGAGTCTTCTATCTATCCCCCTGCCCCCTTATTGCCCTCGCACTCTCGGCGCACGCGGCCGCAGCGGGATAGGATGGGTCAGATGGATGCGTACAGGGAGTTGATCTGTGAAAACATCTCTTATGACCTGCTGCTCCAGGAGAACCCCTACGAGCGTGACCTGATCGATTGCTATGTGGAACTGATGGTGGAGACCTGCTGTACCGGGCGGGAAACCATCCGGGTCAATCAGGAGGACGTGCCAGCCGATGTTGTCCGCAGCCGGCTTCTGAAACTGGACAAGATGCACATCGAGTATGTGATGGAGTGTCTGCGAAACAACACCACGCAGGTCGGGAACATCCGGGCCTATACGCTGTCGGCGCTCTACAACGCCCCTGTAACCATCGGCCAGTATTACGCATCCCAGGTCGCTCACGATATGGCCCAGGAGGTGATGCCGTGAGAATTGGTTTGGTTGAGGTAGACGGACATGAGTTCCCGAACCTGGCCCTTATGCGGTTGTCCGCCTGGCACAAGGCGCGTGGGGATACCGTGGAGTGGTGGAGCGGCTTTGAACACTACGACCGGGTGTATCTGTCAAAGGTGTTCACATTTACGCCGGACTTTTCCACCGTAATCAACGCCGGTGAGGTCATCACCGGCGGGACGGGCTATAAGGACTACCGCTCCCTGCCTCCGGAAGTGGAGGCTACAGCCCCGGATTACAGCATTTATCCGAACTACACAAGGGCTATCGGCTTCTTGACCCGGGGTTGTATTCGCATCTGCCCCTGGTGCATAGTTCCCCGCAAAGAGGGATATATCCATCCAGCGTCTGCCTGGGAGCAAATCAAACGCCCGGACAGCCGGGAGATCATCTTTCTGGACAACAATGTGCTGGCCTCCGACTTCGGACTGGAGCAGATCGATCGCATGGGCGGTCAGAAAATTTGGGTGGACTTCAATCAGGGTTTAGACGCCCGATTGATTACACCGGAGACGGCCAAGCTACTGGCTAGACTCCGCTGGATTCGTTTTGTGCGGATGTCCTGTGATACCAACGCCATGCTCCCTGTGGTGGAACAGGCAGCGGCATATCTCAAAGAAGCCGGGGTTGCAAAATCCCGGCTATGGGCCTATGTGCTGGTTCAGGACGTAGCAGATGCTCACCAGCGGGTGGAGACCCTGCGAGGTATGGGCGTAACGCCTTTTGCACAGCCGTACCGGGACTATGACGGCGGGGAGCCGACAGAGGAACAGCGGCGGTTTGCCCGCTGGGTCAACAACAAGGCAGCGTTTAATAGCTGCTCGTGGAATGATTATTGTGAGGACAGGAGGACCAAAAATGGCATATAAGAAGTTGCAAAAGAGCGTGGAGCAGGATCCCCGCTATCATGATACTTGGCGGCTACTGAAGAAATACCGGGATGTGGTTTGGAGCATGGAGCTGTCCGTCCAGCAGTTGAAGAAAGAATTTGAGTGCGAGTACGGCAGCAGCGTGGATGACTTTCTGGAGTCCGTCTACATGGCCGGCGCCGATTTGAGCGGGACGCAGATTGAGAACCACGCCCGCTGCATCGAGCGGAGCCGGAAGATGCTGGCGCTGGTGAACAGCGCGGTGGAGCTCTTGCGGACGAAGCACAAGAATGGCGAGGCGTACTACTGGATTTTGTACTACACCTTTCTCTCCCCACAGCAGGTGGAGAATATCAACGCCATCATTGAGCAGCTCCAGCCCTACATCCGGGATATCGGCCGCACAACTTATTACCGCAAACGTGAGCAGGCGGTAGAGGCCCTCAGTTCCATCCTGTGGGGATATTCCTCTAAGGACTGCCTTGATTTGCTGTCGGAGGTGTTTCCGCACACAGAGGACGAGGCATAGGGGAAAGCACCAGCCCGTGCGGTTCATTTACGCCGCACGGGCTGTCCTTATTTTGTGAGAATGGCTTTACCATCTGCTGGTTAGTATGATATACTATGAAAAATAAAACATCCTGGAGGTGTATTCACAATGGCAGACAGCAAAGATGATGGCTTGATTCCTATTCCTGAACCTTACTCCCGGCGCAGGCTGAATGCGCTCTACCGTGAGATTCCCCTCCCGGATATAGTTTCACGGATGCTACGTAAATACTTCAACGCAATGGCGAATCTATATGGGATTATTCCGCTCCGAAAGGCCTTTGAAATCATCCAGGAGCAAAACCACAGTCGTTTCACGCAGGAAGAACTGTTAGCGTTTGCGGAAATTGCCCGCCATGAGGAAGAGGACTACTACATCCTGGGTCTGGACGAGTTATACACGGACGGCAAACTGGGTAGCCCCTTGGATCGAGAAATAATTGATGTATTCTTGCTGGATGGAGATATATCCGCTTACCACGAAACGCTGCGGTCACAACACAGCAAACCTTATTACATCCCGCCGAAAAAAGAATTGCTCAAATACGATGATATGTTCTACTGCGAGCCGACACCGGAGCATAAGGCTTTTATGGTGGTGATTTCCAGTAAAACAGGAAATCATAATTTAGATCAGGCAGTCTTTGCGGACTTTATTATGAAAATGCGCATTACATCCACATCCTTCCCCAATGTGATGGACGAAGCAACCCGGCTGGGGCTTCAGTTCAACGGCGAGGCAGACATTAACCGTTTTCTTTCGGTTTATAACAATTTCCAGAATAACTGCCGTATGCAGCGCAACCGGGGCCATACGCCCCGCGAAATCATGGAGATGGTTCCGCCAGAGGAGCGCATACCGAAATCTCTGTCCTTTGGCCCCAATATCCGCAAGGCATTGGCAGACAGGACAATGAATGTCGAGGAACTGCGGCAAGGCATCTTGACTATGGATAACATCCCCAGTGAGGAACTGCGTTTTGATATGCTCCGCCAAATTGCGGAGATCACCGGTAGCGCGCTGCCCCAACAGGCGCATAAGCAGAAAATCGGCCGCAACGATCCCTGCCCCTGCGGCAGCGGCAAGAAATATAAGAAGTGCTGTGGGCGATAGGGAGGCTGTACTATATGAAAATCAAGCTGGCGCAGGTCATCTTTGCGGTTGAATCGGCTTCGGAGGCATTCCAGGAATACTTTGATACCCAAACCGGGCAGAGCGTAGCTCTGGCAGACCCCGATATTACCGGGGAACGGGACGAAGAGCTTGCGGATTTAATCATAAATTTCCCGGGCCGGTTTCTTCCATTCCCCAGCAAGTACGAGATCCATGAATACCGCATTATGGCTGATTTTGTGGACGAACTACGCCCCGGCGCGGCTCGTGAAGAATTGGCCGGAGCTATCCGAGGCAAGGGCGCGTTCCGCAGGTTCAAGAACGGCATCCGCTATCATCGCCTGGAACAGCAATGGTACGATTATCTGGCCCAGGCCCAGCGGGAGATTGCCATTCGCTGGTGTAAGGAAAACAATCTGGAATATGAGGAAGACGACACCTAAAATAAAGGGGTCTATGCTTTCGGACAAACAGGAGGAAATTGTACATGGGACCGGGAGTGATTACAGCGGATCTCCACGGAAAGAATGCCTACCAGGCCAAGGTGACGGTGGAGGCACTGCTCCGCCGCGCTGACAGGGCTACTTACCGTCTCCGCCTGATTCACGGTTGCCATGGCGGAACCGCTCTGCGGGATTTTATCCGAGAAACCTATTCCCACCATCCGCAGGTGCAGAGACTCGTGTTCTCCCCTGATGGCGGGGTCACGGAATTGGTACTCAGAGAGTTTTAATTCATGGTAGTACAAAATTAGGACGGTTTTGGGACTGAATTAGGACGGCTTTGGAATTGACATGGGAATCTATATATGTTAAGATAATCATGCTCAAAACTGTAATCACAAACGAAAACGGCTATGGAGGGACGCTGAAAGGCGTCCTTTTTTCGTCCCTCCACAGCAGCCAGGCGGCGTCCAAAAGTTGGTCGCCGCTTTCGTTTTCGGCGGAAAAACGAAAAGGAGGCATCTATTTGAACCCCAAAAATGTTCCCCCCGTCAAAAAGCCGGAGAACAAGCTGAAGAGACACATTGACTGCGGACGCATCCTCTATACGGCGTTTCTCTGTATGTGCATGGCTTCTATGCTCTGCCTGCCGGCCTTTGCCGCCGGCACCACTATTTGGACTAAAGCCAGCGAAGTCATGAAAGACGTCTACACTCAGGTCCTTGGTATCTCTACCATCGCGGCTGTGGTTACGGCGGCTGTGGCCCTGCTGATGATGAACTTTTCCCGCTCTGGACGGACGGTGGATGAATCCCGTGCTTGGCTCAAACGCATCATCGTCACATGGATTATCCTGAACTCCCTCGGCTTCATCATGAGCTATGTCACTCCCTTCTTCTCCGGCGGCCAGTACACGCCGTAAGGGCTTATGGGTATCTTAGATGGCATAGTGGAGTGGATCGCGGAACAAATCATGTACGGCCTGGATATGATTAACACATCAGTTTTGGGCGCGCTGGGCTGCGACATGAGCGTGTTTCTGCGATACTTCCCTGCTGCCGAAACCATGTATGAGAGTTTTGTCGCTCTGGCTATCGGGCTGATTCTGCTGCTGTGGGTTTGGAACCTGTTCAAAAACTTTGGACTGGGTGCCGGCTCCGAGGCGGAGGACCCCATCAAACTGAGCATCCGCTCTATCCTGTTCATCCTGCTGGCCTATTATTCCGACCAAATCGTGGACATTGCGCTAACTATCGGCGGAACGCCCTACAACTGGATTATGACCGCATCCCTGCCCAGCCTGGACTTCGCCAGCTTTAACTCGGTGCTGCTCACCATCATCGGGGTCTGCGCCAACGGCGGCGTCGCTCTCATTGTACTGATCCTGCTTCTGGTGCTGGCATGGAACTACCTGAAACTGCTGTGTGAGGCGGCGGAGCGGTATGTGCTGTTAGGGGTGCTGGTCTTTACGGCTCCTGTCGCTTTCGCTATGGGTGCGTCTCAGGCCACCTCCAACATTTTCAAAAGTTGGTGCCGGATGTTCGCGGGACAGCTCTTTTTGTTGGTCATGAACGCCTGGTGCCTGCGGCTGTTCGTCAGCATGGTAGGCGCGTTTATCGCAAATCCACTATCCCTGTAAAGGAGGACTCAAAACGAAAAAGAGAATATTCTTCACGTTGCTGCTGGTATCTCTGCTGGCGGCTTTTTTATGTGTCCCGGCTTTCGCCGTTACAGAGGCAGAAGTGGAGGCGCAGGTGGCGGCCTCCAGCAAGTCGGAGGTTACCGGGAATGTGCTGATCTGGTTTCTGTGCGCCGTGGCTTTCCTCAAGGTATCACAGAAGATCGACAGCTTCATGGCAACCCTTGGTGTCAACGTGGGCCGCACAGGCGGCTCCCTGCTGGCTGAGGCTATGCTCACCATGCGGGCAGTTACAATGGTTGCAGGCGGCAAAGGCGGTGCCGGTACCAATCGGGCCGGAGCTGCCTCCAGCGGAAAGGCTGGAACAACCAGCGGATCCGGAATGTCAGGTTTTTTCAAGGGCGGATTGATTGGTATGGCTAGCCGCCATGTTACCAACAGCGCAATCAAGACCGCCACCTCTCAGACCTCCGCCGTCCACACCGCCCAGTCCAGTGTACGGCAGGCTACAGCGGCGGTCACGCCAGAGGCACCATCGGGGGTGGGACCTTCGGTCAACAACGATATTCACACTGGTGGGGTCAATCTCCAAACTGAAGGCAGTGCCACAGCCGGCTCATCCCCACAAGAAGGCGTTATTGTGACCGATGCCACTCCTCCACCCGTTGCTGCGCAGAGTGATGGTCAGGTTTCCGCCGCAGACCAGGCCAGCGGTACGGTGCTGAACATTCCTCTGGCAGACAGTTCTATCCCGGACAGCTCTATTCCCGATGGGTCCATCCCCGCCGAGGCGGCTCCCATCGTTTCTCCGGGTGAGAGCGTTTCCACTGCGGAAAGTATATCTATATCCGATAGCGGCGCTGCCTTTAGTGTTCCCCAGAGCGGCGGCACAATGCTGAACATTCCTCCGGCAGACGGTTCTATCCCATACGGCTCTACTCTTGATGGTTCCGTCCCAACCGAAGCGGCTCCCATTGTTTCTCCGAATGAGAGCGTTTCCGTTGCGGAAAATATATCTGTATCTGATGGCGGCATTGCCCTGAATGTTCCCCAGGGTGAGGGTGCGGCCCTTATCGGAGCAGGCAACGGTCCCGTTCAGGAGGGCGTAATCGTCACCGCCAGCGACCAGCAGACCAACACGCAGAGCTCCACGGATACGCAAAATGTGCAGAAGTCCTCCGTTGTAGAACGTTCCCACACCGTCCGCAACCACACAAAACCCGTACAAACCGGCATCCCCAGCTTGGGCGGCGCCATTTTCTCAAAATCTCTGGTTGCGGGGGGCAGTTTTGCCAATGATGTTATCGGCACAGTGGCCCGGGGCGAGGTAGCCGGCAGAATTACTGGCGATATGGCGGCCCAGTCTCTGCAATCTTACTTGGGGTATACCGCAGAAGGTAAAATTCCCCCCATTTTTTCCAATACAGAAATTGGAGGCGGGAGAATTTCAGGCTATGTATCCACACCTGAACATCCGCAGCCGATTGCGTTTGGTATGTATCATGCAGAGCAGTATATGGAACCAACAGGCACTTTTTCAAAGGTCCGCTCTGCGGATGGGACACTTTGGTATACACAGATGCCCCAGGATGTAGTGGAGCGCAAACCGTATATGGCTTCGGACGATAAAGTGGCTTACCAGGAGCGCATCATTAAAAAACTCCCCGACCCACCCAAGCGTAAGGATCGGGTATAAGGAGGTCCTATGCGTCAAGAAGAACGGGATACTTATCTAATCCCACCTAATTTCATTGAGGGAGGCACCCTGATGGGCGGGATGTTCAAGACCCGCAACGCCATTGAAGCGGGCATCCTAGGGGCGCTGACCGCCCTCCCGGTGCTTAATCTGGGAATCTCCCTCACTATGCGCATCATCATTCTCTGCCTGACTACTCTGCCTCTGGTGCTGCTGGCCCTCATTGGGGTGGGCGGCGGAAGCTTGTCTGAGTTCATCCTGCAATTTTTCAGTTTTCTTCGCAATCGCCGGGTGCTGGACAGGAAGGGCGAGAGTAAAAAGGGGCTTCTTCCCAGCTGGACGCAGAGGAAAGAAAAAACAAGGCTGGAAGATGTAGAAGAACTGCCCAAAAGCCGTAGCCGGTTGCAGGTAGACCTTAAAGGCCGGAAAGTGGATCAGTTCAAAACCTTTCTGGCCCCGGAGGTCAAGCCTCTCAACCCACTGGCGGATTATGTGCCTATCGAAAAGATAGAGCATGGGGTCATTTTCACCAAAGACCACCGTTATGTGAAAGTGGTTGAGGTTATCCCAGTAAACTTCCTCCTGCGTAGCGCCCAGGAGCAGCGGAACATCATCTACTCCTTTATCAGCTACCTGAAAATCGCTCCTGTAAAGGTACAGTTTAAGGTGCTGACCAAGCGGGCGGACATTGACCGCCATGTGCAGACCGTGCGGCAGGAACTGGCCCAGGAGACCAATGCGCACTGCCGGGAGTTGCAGGAGGACTATCTGCGGCTGATCCGACAGCTTGGCTCCCGTGAGGCCATCACCCGGCGGTTCTTCCTGATTTTCGAGCATGAACCGCTGCCCGGCGCCAAGCGGGGCCACGAGGAAGAGGAGGCCATCGCCTCCCTCCAGACCGCCGCCCGGACAGCGGCCAACTACCTCCGTCAATGCGGAAACACTGTGGTACTAAACCATGAGGATGAGAACGAGGCCACAGCGGAAATTCTGTACCATGTCCTCTGCCGCGCCGAGAGCAACGACAAGCCCTTTGCCGGGAAGATTAAGCAGGTGGCGGCGGAGTATATGGCCGCCGGCCGGTCGCTGGAGGAAATCCCAGTCAATGAGTTCTATGCCCCCTCCCAAATCGACCTGTCTCACGGGCGGCATATCTGTATTGACGGCATGTACTATGCCTATCTGCTGATTCCGTCTGGTGGCTACAAGGCCCAAGTGCCTGCCGGCTGGCTCAGCCTGCTGGTGAACGCCGGGGACGGCATCGACTTGGATATGTTCCTGACCCGTCAGCCCAAAGACCGCATGATCCGCAAACTGGGCCAGCAGCTCCGCATCAACCGCAGCAAAATCAAGGAGACCAGCGATACCAATACGGACTTCGACGACTTGGATGGGGCCATCCGTAGCGGCTACTTCCTAAAGGACGGCTTATCCAACAACGAGGACTTCTACTACCTCAATCTGCTGGTGACCATCACCGCCTCTAATGTAGAGGACCTGGAGTGGAAATGCGCGGAGATGAAAAAGCTGCTACTCAGTCAGGATATGGACGTTCAGCCCTGTTCTTTCTGTGAGGAGCAGGCTTTTTTATCCTCACTGCCGCTGGCATCTCTGGAAAAGCACCTCTATGAGCGATCTCGGCGTAATGTCCTGACCTTGGGTGCGGCCAGTTGCTACCCCTTCACCAGTTATGAAATGTGTGACGACAACGGTATTCTGCTGGGGGTCAACAAGCATAACAACTCTCTTATCATCGTGGACATCTTTGATTCCCGAGTCTACAAGAACGCCAACATCGCCATTTTGGGCACCAGCGGTGCGGGAAAGAGCTTTACCATGCAGTTGATGGCGACCCGGATGCGGCGCAAGGGCATCCAGGTATTCATCGTGGCTCCGTTAAAGGGCCATGAATTCCACCGGGCCTGCTCCAACATCGGCGGGGAGTTCATTCAGATATCTCCCGCCTCCAAAAACTGCATCAATGTCATGGAAATCCGTAAGGTGGACAAGTCAGTGGATGAACTGCTGGACGGCCCAGGCGTGGAGAAGTCTCTGCTGGCGGCAAAAATCCAACGGCTCCACATCTTTTTCTCCCTGCTGATTCCCGACATGACCCATGAGGAGCGGCAGCTTTTGGATGATGCTATGATCCGCACCTACGCCCTCAAAGGCATCACCCATGAGAACGGCACTCTGGATGACCCGAATGCCCCTGGCCACTATCGGTCAATGCCGGTATTGGGCGACCTCTATGAGGTGCTGAAGCAGTCCGCCGAGACCAAGCGGCTGGCGAATATCATCAACCGTCTGGTCAACGGCTCTGCCCGGACATTCAACCAGCAGACCAACGTATCTCTGGATAACAAATACACGGTGCTGGATATCTCTGAACTGACAGGCGACCTGTTGACAGTGGGGATGTTCGTGGCGCTGGATTACGTTTGGGACAAGGCCAAGGAGAACCGTACCGAGGAGAAGGCTATCTTCATCGACGAGTGCTGGCAGCTCATCGGGGCCAACAGCAACCGTTTGGCGGCGGAGTTTGTTTTGGAGATTTTCAAGATCATTCGCGGCTACGGCGGCTCCGCTATCTGCGCTACCCAGGACATCAACGACTTCTTCGCTTTGGAAGATGGCAAGTACGGCAAAGGCATCATCAACAACGCCAAGACCAAGATCCTGCTCAACCTGGAGGACGAGGAAGCCCGGCGTGTCCAATCCCTGCTCCACCTGTCTGAGGCGGAAGTCATGGAGATTACCCACTTTGAACGGGGCAGCGGCCTTATCAGCACCAACAATAACAATGTGACGGTGGAAATCAAGTGCAGCCAGATGGAGAAGGAGCTGATCACCACCGACCGGAGGGAGTTGCAAGAGCTGCTGGACAAGACCCAGGCCGCGCCGCCTGTGGCGTAAAGCGGAGCGTATACGGTGTTAATGCGAGGGCTATTTTTTAATGCGTTTTTTATACGGTCCGTATGCGGAAAACCGCCTCGGCAATAGCTGTGGCGGTTCCGCTGTGCGATTTTTATACGGCGCTAATACGATTTTACGAGGTGAATGATTATGATGAAAACCCGTGAACAGGTCTATGGCCGGGAGGCAGCGGCTATCCTGCGGGATATTTCCATGTACCGGGTGTTGACTGCGGAACAGATCCTGCGCCTGCATCCGGGGAAAGACGCCAAGGAGCGGAATAAGATCCGGAATCTGCTGACCTACCTGGTGAAGCAGCAGCGGGCTTGGCTCTCCGAAGATGAGCGGTTCTATCTCGCGGCCCCGGATGCCCTGGAGGACATGGACCGGGGCCTTTTCGCTGCGGTATGGGTGCTGGCGGACTTTGCGGATGAAGTGGAGTATCATTCCGTTGGCGATTTCCCGGCCAAAATTATCTTTTTCGCCGGCGGTGAAATCTACGAGATCGTCCACGCCGCCCAGGGCAAAGAAGTTCTGATGTCCCACGTGCTTTCCGATCCCGGCGAGCAGCCCTCCCGCTACCTTGTGCTGGTGGATGATGCTTCTCAGATTGCGGAGCTGCAAATCCCCCATGCCAGCGGCTACTGCACCGTATCCCCGGAAGGGCAGGTGCAATATTACCAGAAAGAATGAGGTGAACCATTGAACCGAAGCACCGTTTCCCGGCGGATATCGTCCATTCTGGATGATATTCAGCGTCTGACCAACGCACTGTACGCCATGAATACCACCGATCTTCAGCGATACCCGGACAATTACGAAGTATTGTCCATTGACGCCGCCCTCCGAGCGGAGGGCATCGCCTGTCGGCTGCGCCATCTCATCTACGCCAGCACGACCACACCAAAGACGGAGTATCTGACCTCCGCGGCCAACACGCAGGGCATCTCAGTGCGCTGTAAGGACGGCGTTTTTGAGGTTACGCTGCCTGCTCTGCTCCCAAAACGTAAAATGTGGCAGAGCGGCGAATATCTGTTGGAGCCGTTGGGGGCGGCTTTGACCCAGTACGCAAGGGGTCATCCCCTTCCCCGGTTCCGGCACTGCCTGATTGCTTTCTCCCATATCTACGACCAGGAGTTGCCGGAGCGCCGCATCAGAGACTACGACAATCTGGAGCTGAAGCAGATCCAGGATGTGGTTGCCGCTTTTGTTCTGACAGACGATACCGGAGGCCTCTGTGATACCTACCACACAACAGAGTTGGGCGCGGTAGATTGTACCCGAATTTCCATCATGGAGACGTCCCGTTTCCTGGCGTGGCTGGCCGAAAAAGAAATCCTCTGAAAGAGGCCGAAAGAGGGCAAAACAGGGGTCCCATTTAGGCCCTTTTGAGGTGTTCCGTTTTGGGACCCCAGGTCCACCGCCAAAAACGCTTGCAGCGCAAGGAGTTTTGGCCGCTTACGCTGAGTGCGGAAACGCCCAGGTTATACGGACCCTGGGCGTTGAGATTACTGAAATAGGAGGTGTCGCAACTTGCCAGACCAAGTGACAAAACTCCCTGCCCCGGATACGCTGCCCGACCTCCTTTTGACTCTCGTTGCCCTCTCTGGCGAGTTCCCAACCAATCTGGTGAACAGTCTCCCCAGTACGAAAGCATACCGGCAGAAAGTCATCAAGCGGTTAAAGAAACAGATGCTGATCTATGCCTATTCGCAAAACGGCCTTCGCGGTCTGCGCCTGACTGCCGATGCCAAAAGCCTTCTTTCCGCTGACAGGCCAGAGCGGTTTGCCTCTCTCTTTACCGGCGATACGGTAACAAACGCACCTAAATATTCCGTTCCCCATCGCCTGCGCCTCCATCGGATGGCTGAGGTGCTGGTTACGATGCACAATGCAGGAGTGTCGGTATTTCCATGGGAAAAGACAGCCGTGTTTCAACCCTCGCCGCCCCTGGGCCATACTCATATTACTCAGCCTGCCTATTACAGCTCCCGTGAGGTCAAAGAGGTCGGGCCGCAATCATCCATCATACGCGGTTCCCGTTCAACCGGCGTCTTGCTATCGGACGGCGGTATTTTTATTGCCTACAACACCGGCCCATTCCAGATGAAGTGGGAGTACAAGGCCGAGATGCGGATTAAGTTTCTGCTGCAAACGGAAGTCTGCCGACAGCGGCTCCCGGCGCAATTCATGGATGTTGGAGTGGACGCGGTTGTGTTTGGCACGGATATGGAGCGGCTGGGTGCGCTGATGGGTGTAGGCGATGGCCTGTCCCACAACAACTTTGTGCTGGATGGCGGCTTTGAGCATTTCTATTTCTTCCCAGGTGACCACAAAGGAAATGCGTTGGTGCGTCTGCTCTGCAACGGCGAACTTCGTGTCTCTTTGGACACTCTGCTTTTGAGCGGCCTTCATCCGCCGAACCCCGGCCTGCCGATGGAGAATGACGGATTGGAAGGCGATACCCCCGTCCTCTTTGGCTATCTCTGTGATATGCCTCGGCTCAGGCGCTTTGATAATGCGTTGTCTATCCACGAAAAGGACGGCATCGTCATTTGCTTTGACTTCCAGGAGGAGGCGTACCGCCGCTGCCTTGGCCCTCGTATCCAACTTCAATGTCTTGACCTTGAGGCAGTAGAAAGGAGTGTGTTTCCATCTCTCGAAAAGAAATGATCAAGCTCGCCATTATCCTGCCTGTCGCTCTGATTGCTCTGCTCTATGGCGGCGGCTACATCGGTCAGTTCATCTACAATTATCAGGTCTGGGAGGCGGCAGGTGGCGTGTTCGGTACCTCTCCCCAGTTCCCAAGCGGCAATTTTTTCGCCTGTATCGCCGCCGCCTTTCACTTTCCCTATGGCTTGTACGGCATAGGCTTCTGCGTGGGGGCGTTGGCTGTCCTGATTTTCATGGTCATGCGGATGGGATACAGCGAGACCGGCGAGTATGACCGAGACCGCAACCTGATCTACTCCAACAAAGGCACCTACGGCACAGCGGGCTTTATGTCCAAAAAGGAGCTGAAGGGTGTCTTGGATCTGGTTCCCAATATCCGCAAACACCCCGGCATCATCCTGGGGGAGTTGGACGGCCAGGTGGTATGTGTCCCGGAGAAGACCCGGTTCAATGGGAATCTGGCTGTGTACGGGGCCAGCGGCTCCAAAAAGACGCGGGCGTTCTGTATGAATATGATTCTCCAGACGGTCGCCCGGCGGCACTCTCTTATAATCTGTGACCCAAAATCGGAACTCTATGAAAAATCCAGCCAGTATCTTCGAGACAAGGGCTATACGGTGAAGGTGTTCAATCTGGTCACCCCCTCCTGCTCGGATTCCTGGAACTGTCTGGCGGAGATCAATGGTCAGGAACTGATGGCACAGCTTTTCTGTGATGTCATCATCAAAAATACTGGCAGTGCCAAGGGAGACCACTTCTGGGACAACGCTGAAATGAATCTGTTGAAAGCCTTGGTTCTCTATGTGGAGCGGGGCTACCCGGAAGAGAAAAAGAACATTGGTGAGGTCTACAAGCTATTGACGCAGAGCAGTGAGAAGGAGCTGAATGCCCTTTTTGATGTGCTGCCCGTCACCCACCCGGCTAAATCCCCCTACAGCATCTTCAAGCAGTCCGGCGAGAATGTCCGGGGCGGCGTCATCATCGGTCTGGGGTCCCGGCTCCAGGTATTTCAGAACAGCGATATTCGGGAAATCACCGGCCATACGGAGATTGACATGGAGCTGCCGGGTAAAGAACCCTGTGCCTATTTCTGTATCACCAGCGACCAGGACAGCACCTTTGACTTTTTGTCCTCGCTGTTTTTGTCCTTTGTTTTTATCCGGCTGGTACGCTATGCCGATCAGGAATGTCCCGGCGGGGCACTGCCTGTTCCCGTCCATGTACTGGGTGAGGAATTATGTGCCTGCGGCGTTATCCCTGACCTTTCCCGCAAAATCTCAGTCATCCGTTCCCGGAACATCTCTATGTCCTGTGTATTCCAGAACCTCGCGGGACTCCAGAACCGCTACCCACTGAACCAGTGGCAGGAGATACTGGGCAACTGCGATGTGACGCTGTTCCTTGGCTGCACCGATGCCCTGACAGCGGATTTCATCTCCCAGCGAACGGGTGAGGCAAGTATTTCCGTAACCAGCAAGGCCAAGCAGCTGGGGACCTGGCGCATTTCCAACTATACCCCGGAATACCGGGAGACCAGCGGCGTCGGCAAGCGCAGGCTGATGACGATGGATGAGGTGCTGCGCATGGATGTGGACCGCGCCCTGGTGATTATCCGGGGCAAAAATGTATTGGAGGTGGATAAGTACGACTACTCAAAGCATCCGGAAGCTAAGAAGCTGCGGCCCAGCAAGGCCTCCGCCCATGTCCCTGACTGGCGTGTAGCCCAGGAGAAGAACAAGCAGCCCAAGCCTCCCGCCAAGAAAGCCGCTCCGACAGGGAACCCGGCACAAGGGACGGTCCGGCAGGGCGAAGAGATGGTGGAGCCGTCTGCTCCTCCGGCAGGCAGAACGCAAAAGAAACCAGCAGTGCCCAAAACTCCAGCAAAGCGGCAGAGGCAATCACCGCAGGCAAAGAGGACAGCTTCTCATCCCAAAGAGGAAGAACAGCCCTCTGTTTCCTCTCAGCCGGCGGCGGATGAAGAACAGCCGGTGCCGGCTTCTACAGAAACAACAGGAACAACTCGGGTCGTGACTGCGACCAGAGATTCCATATTCGTTAGACCGAAATCAAAATGTGAAGAGGAGGAATAATTTCACAATGCCAAGGAAAAAAACTGTACCCATTCCTGAAGAGCAGGAACTGACTGAGCAGACTGGCCTTCCCGCTGATACCGGCGGAATGGAGGCCGAAGCCGCCCCGGAAACCGGGATGACTGATTTTTCCCCCAGCGATGATCCTTTCTCCGGCGGCGATGCCGGCGTTTGGGAGGAAGGCGGCGGCGATGTTCCGCACGATGACGCCGATGGTGGTATCGCCCCTGCTGACCCGGAGGCCGATGTAACCGAAAACGGGGCTGAGGAACCCGACGCTGGTTCCATGGGCGATGAAACCGACGGCGAAGCCCAGGACGGGGAATTTCCCGCAGAGGATGTGTCTTCTGATGGTGGGAGCGTCCCCCAGGATGATGTACCTTTCGACGGTGAACCGGAAGAGTCTGACCCTGAGTACGACTCTTTACTCCAGGAATGGGGTGAAGCGAGTGTCTCCCCGGACGGTGAGGCAGGAGTCGGCGATGACCCGCTGACGCTGGCACCGCCGCCCGGTGAGGAGCCGGATGTTCCTGCCCCAGAGGACACTTTTGCGGAGGATACGCCGCCCAGGGAGGCACGCCCCCGGAGACGCCGCGAGGCCGCCGCATCTCTCTCTGCCTCTCGCCGCACGGCTGACCGTGAGCGGGTGCTGACCATCGAGGCCCGGGATGAGGTGCAAACCGAGGCGGAGCGGGAGGCCATCATCTGGCATGAAATCCAGAACGCCGACTGGACGCGCCGCATCCTCACTGGTACGCTGGATGGAGTGGAGCAGACGGAATCCGGCCTGACCCTGGCGGTGGTCAACTACAAGGGCTTCCGGGTGGCGATTCCCCTTAAAGAGATGCTGCTCTACCCTGGCAAACTGCCCACCGGCCCGGAGTACATGGAGACCATGGCCCGTCTGCGCCGCATCCTCATGGTCCGGCTGGGTTCTGAGATTGACTTCGTGGTGAAGGGCCACGACAACAAGAGCCGCAGTGCTGTGGGCAGCCGCAAGGACGCCATGTACCGCAAACGGCAGAGTTTCTATCTGGACAGGGATGAGATGGGCGAGCCCATGATCTACGAGGGCCGGGTGGTGCAGGCCCGGGTGGTGGCGGTCTCCGAGAAGATCATCCGTGTGGAGGTCTTTGGCGTGGAGTGCGCTATCGTGGCCCGCGGGCTGTCCCGCTCTTGGATGGGCGACGCCACCGAGAAGTACAGCGTAGGCGACCGTATTCTGGTACGTGTCCTCAAGATCAGCGGCAGCACCGTGGAGAATCTGGCGATTACGGCGGATGTGCGCAGTGTGTCCAACGGCACCGACCATGATAATCTGAAAAAGTGCGTGGTCCAGGGCCGCTACGCTGGGCGGGTTACCGACATCCGGGGCGGCGTGGTGTTTATCCGGCTGAACAATGGGGTCAACGCCATCGCCCACTCCTGCTATGACCGCCGCACCCCCGGCAAGCGGGACGATGTGAGTTTTTCCGTCACCCGGCTGGACCCGGAGCAGGGCGTGGCGGTCGGCATCATCACAAGGATCATCAAACAAAATTTGTAAAGGAGAGGGCCTATGAAGCATTTGAAGCGTCTGGCGCTGTCTTTGCTGCTGGTACTGTCCATAACAGTCACCGCCATGGCCGCTGAGGTTCCGGTAAGTCTGGTAGTGGAAAACCTGAACGGCCAGCAGCGCATCGTCAAGACCTATGAGCTTCCCCCCGGGACAGACCCGGAGACACTGAAGGAGCCGTCGTTTGAGTACGACGGCTTCACTTATACCTGGGCCTACACCACCAAGGAGGAGCACACCTTCCTGGAGACCAAAGCGGTAACCGAGAAGGTCACAGTGGAGACGGTCAAAAAGGACCTGAACGTGGTCCTGGAGCAGCTGGCCCCCAGCATCCCCTATGACGATGGGGAGTTTAGCGGCGAGCTGACTTTGGATCACACCACCATCACCACCGAGGCGGCGGGCTATACCACCAAGAGCGGGAAGGTTACCGCCACCAAAACCATTGGGCCGCTGGACCGCAACGATATGTCCTACGTTCCGGCTACCACAGTCAAGGACGGCAGAACGCTCAATCTGGTCAATGTGGAGTGGCAGGTCATCGGGACGGACCTGGTTGGGGACGCTCTGGCCCCTGCCTCCTATCAGGCGGTAGCGACCTATTCCGCGTCCACCAGCAGTCAGGTAGCCACAGGCTATGTCTCCACCGCAGAGTATAAAGGAACGGTGACCGCCTCTGGCGTGAGCAGCATCACTTATACAGTGGTCTACACCGGAGCGGAGATCGTGCCCGAGACACCGCAGCCTACCGAACAGCCGGACAAAAAACCGGGCAGTCTGTTCGGCGGGAATGTGGCCGCTATCGGCGGTACGATCCTGCTGGTGCTGCTGCTTGCGGCGCTGGCTGGAGCGGGCGGCTATCTGTTCCTGCACAGGAAGAATGTCTATGTCTACATTCCGGGCGACAGGCCCCGGGATTACAAGCTGATCGCCAAGTTCCGGGCGGAACCTCAGCGGCCGGAGATAGACATTACCGGTCTGGACCCCTACCCGGAAAGCATCATCGCGGTGGAGATCAAGCGTCCCCTGGCAAAAAAGCTGCTGGGCCAGACCTTCACCGTCCATCATCGCGGAGCGGATTATGCCTACACCGTTCTTCAGGACCGTCCTGGGGACTGGCATGAGTTCGACCCTACCGAGGAAAAGGAGGAATCTATTTGAAGCACATCAAAATGTTTGCCGGGCTGATGCTGTCCGCTGTGGCGGCGCTGTGCATGAGCGTCCCGGCCTTTGCGTCGGACTACTCGTTCACCACAGACGCCCCCCAGGACTACTACAAGAGCACCAGCTATGAGGACGTCTACGGCTCCCAGTACAACTACGGGGGCCGGAATGTGGTGGACTACCAGGTGCCGGAGCTGGAGTACGGCGTTCAGAGCACCACCATGACCGGCGTGATGGAGCGCACCATGCTCCCCGGCCTCCAGCAGACGGTGGCGACTGGAGGCGGCGGCTACGGCGTGGCCGGGGGCGGCCCCATCACCGTACTCACCGAGGCCACCGGAACGGGCGGCTCCGGTTCCACTTCGACCACCACCCCCACGACGCCCACCCTGCCCACCACTCCCAGCTATCAGCAGCCGGCCTACACCAGCGTGGAGGGCATGGCCTACAAGGACGGCAGCATCGGCACTGTCAAAATTCCCTCGCTGAAAATCAACATGAAGGTCTGGGAGGGCGAGACCGACGCCAGCATGAAAAAGGGCCTGGGCCATTACAGCTCTACCTCCGCCTGGGATGGAAATGTGGCAATGTGTGGACACAACCGGGGGAGCAAGTATGTGATCGGTTCCATCAAGGACCTGGAGCAGGGCGACACCATCACCTACACCACGATCTACGGCACCCGCACCTATCAGGTCACCACCGTGAAGGTCATCTCCAACACGGATTGGAGCTACCTCCAGTCCACCGCCGACAACCGCATTACCCTCACCACCTGTCTGGCCGACCACCCGGAGAGCCGGGTGCTGGTCCAGGCCGTAGAAAAAAAGTAAAAAAACTTGTTGAAAAACCTCTGTGTATTTTCGTATAAAGTAGTATAATCATATGAACGGAGGTTTTCACAATGAGGAAAAAACTTTTTATGATCGGGCTGGCTGTCACACTCTGCCTGGGGCTGGTCATCCCTGCGGCGGCCGCAAGTCCGCCCTCCGACCAGGAGGCCGCAGCCGACTATGTGCGGGAGCGGGGCATCATGGTTGGGGACCAGAACGGGAACATGAATCTGGCCTCCAGCCTGAACCGCGCCGAGCTGGCCGTCCTGCTCACCCGGTTTCGCGGCGGAGTGGAGGAGTTGCAGGCCAATACCGCCTACTACGAGCGGGGCTGCAAATTCGTAGATGTCCCCGCCTGGGCCAAGCTTTATGTGGGCTACTGCGTCCGGAACAATCTGGTGGCCGGATATGACAAGCTCCATTATGGGGCGGCCGACCCGGTAACTCCCGCGGCGGCCTGCACGGTGATCCTGCGGGCCAGCGGCATTATGGACGGGGAAGGCAGCGTCTGGAGCTACGGAACCGCCTGTTCCTATGCCCTTGGCCTGGGCTGGATTGACGAACCCACCGCCCATGCGGAAAGCATCACCCGGGGCGAGATGGCGGTGCTGATCTACCGGGCGCTGACTGGTAGACATCCTGGGGATACGCCCTCTGCCAGTCAGAACACCGGGGACGGCTATCTAAGCAACGGAAAGCCTGTGACAGAAGAGAATGTGCTGGAGCTCCTGCGCCAGATCGAGAAGGAGTGGCCCCATGGCACGGTTTGGGGGACGCACAATACTCCGGGCACCCACAAAAACGAGGTGCCCAGCACCGCCGCCAACCGTATCATGGACGTCTACTGGGTGAGCGAGTATTACGGATGCAGCGGCTACGCCTCCATGGTCAGCTCTCTCATTTTTGGGGACAAGACCAACCCCGGCCGCAGAGTGGAGGACCTGTCACAGATTCGACCTGGAGACATCCTCTTCTGGGTGCGAAATAGTGACAACTCTATTTGGCACGTGTCGGTTGCACTGGAATCTCCTGATGAAATCCATGCATTTCATGAAACCGACGGCAACCACGGCGGGATCATCCGTTGGCCGAATCAGGAGAGCCAGTACAGCAAAAACAACTTAGATAGCTACCGGGGCGAAAACAGGGCCTACCGCCTTGAGGCATGGACCCGCTACCCGGAGGATGTGGCCTATACCGGAAACAGCGCGGGGGCGTGGTCCTCAGATGCCCTCAACTGACAGGTCTGACCGCCCAAGGGAGGGCAAACGCGCATCAAAAACCACCGATCCCCAAACCGAATCGTCCTGGCCGCAGAGCTGCGGCCAAAAGTCAAAGGACTGCACGATGATGTGCAGTCCTTCCTTTGTGCTCACAAATTGATTAAGGAGGAAACGCTTAATGTTGAAATCTCTCTCCCAGAGCATCAAAAACAAGTGGAGGCGAGCCCTTTCCGGCCTGTTGGCGGTGATCACCGTGGCTGGAATGCTCCCGGCCACCGCATTCGCCGCTGAGAGGACATCGGCTGGCTCAGCGGCCAGCACCCCCGTTTACGCCCCCACCGGTGATTTCGAGGTCAACATCGCCGGCGCCACTGGCTGGAACGGCACACACCAACCGCTGACCGTTTACAGCACTGAGAGCGGCAGCACGCAGACCACCACCATCCCTGCCTCGGGCGGGGCGGCCCCCCTCCCCTTCGCCCTGCTGGAGTACAGCGGCGGCGAGCGCGTCAAAGTCGGTCTGGCCGTTGATGACAGCGGCAGCGTGACCGGCTGGGAAGGCGGCAAACTTGGAAAGACCGGCTGGGTGGATAAGGAGGATATCCTTGTCAACCTGCCTGACATCCTGCCCGGCATCGCCTACAAGCGGGACGGCGGAAGGCAGTTTTCGTCCAGGCTGAGCCGGTATGAGTACGTCATTGCCGGCAACTTCGCTTTTGCTGAACAGCTGGCCCAGCTCCAGCGGGAGGCTATGTCGGACGGCGATACATTGGTCGTTCAGCAGTCCAGGCAGGATATCAGCATCCACCGGGCTAAGGGCGACGCCGGCCAGCTGTACCAGTACACGCTGGATGGCGCAGTCTATCCCAAGTATGAGGACTGGACGGAGTATGATGCCCCGGATGATACACTGGGGCTGCTCCGGTACGAGCTGTCCAACGCCATTGACCGGGCTTACAGCGTCATTCCCTATACGACGCTGACTGAGCTGTGCGCGAGCGGTATCAAGCGGGCTCCCATCAAAGCAAGCAGCTCCAATCCCACCGGCGGAACTGGCGGCCTCAATCCCGGCAGTCCCGGCGGTCAGAAGCCCACCACCAGCAATGTTGACTGGAGTACTGACCCTGAAAGAACCTTTTTGCGGTTTACCCTGATCGAGTTCCCCGAGGGCGTGGTAAAGGATATCGGCAACAACGATTACAGCACCTGGCACGTAGTCGGCACCCCCCTCAATGTCGTTTGGAGCGACGGCACCTATGAAAACTGGACTGCGGAACAGTGCCGGAGCAAAATCACATGGTTTAATTCCAGTGCCATGCAGTACAACGGCAGGGGCTCCAACGCGGCCCAGATGATGGCAGGTGGAACGGGCGGCGTTTATTCCTATGACGCCACCAGCGGCTACAATCAGCGTTGGGTCACCACGGCAGATGAATTTCAGAGGGAATCCGGGATCACCGACCAGCAGAAGGAGCAGATGTTCCACTGCAACAGCTCCAAGTGGTCTGCCAGCTGGATTGACGGCGACTACACCTCCATGTGGGGCACCGATCCCCAGCCTGTGACCCCTGGCAACCTATATAAAGTCTACAAGCCCAATGACGCTTTCCTGTACCTGCTGGGCCGGTTGAGTGAGAACAGCAGCGGAACCGGCTGGAGCAAGGATGACGCCATCGCCAAGTGGTCTGAGTACGTCCATGACGCCAGCGGCAACCTGCGGACCAAGTACCGGATCATCATTGAGACAGGCGGCGTGTTCGTTGACCCCGACGGTGTTCGCCGCGCCTATACCCTGCGGGAAATGATGGCCTATACGCTCTACAACAATGAAGCGGCCGTCAAGGGCAGCCTGATTCGGGACCAGTCCTCCACCATCCGCAACATGGCGCAGTGGATGCGGCAGTCCAAGGGCCAGTTCCTGGAGTATCCCCTGAACGGGGACGGCACTCCCACCGGCGAGGAGCTGTGCTCCACCAACGGCTATACCGAGGCGGACAGCTTTGTGGACAGCATCACGAAGGCCGCCAAGATCCGGGATACGATCTTTACCGAGCGGCGTTCCTATGGCCTGCACATCCTGTCCCCCTTCAACTTTGAGCGGCCGGAGCCCACAGGGACTTCCCTGGAAGTCACCAAGAAGTCTGGGGCATCTATTCCCGCTGGCAAGACATGGAGCTTCACTGTAACCTATACTGCGGGAAGTCCCTCCAACTATACAGCAAGGAAAAATAACACAGATTGTACGGATCAGGTGATTAACACTGGCAATGGTCTGAGATTTTCCCTGAAAGCCGATGAAACGATCCGTATTGTCTTTGATGCGGACGCCTCCTTCCGATTTGAGGTGCATGAGGATGACTCCTCCCAGCTGACCAATATTAGCGGCACCGGCGGCACCGCCGATATGTCCGCCAAAAAGTTTATCAGCAGCGGCGGCGCGTCCAAGGTGACATTCACCAATGGCACGACCATCACGGAGAAAAAGCCCGTCTATCTGAAGCTGAAGAAAATCGCGGCAAAAGATAAGCAGCCCCTCTCCGGCGCGGAGTTCTCCGTCTATGCGGACCCCTCCTGCACCGGGACCCCTCTGGCCGTGATGACCACCGGCTCCGACGGGACGGCGAGCACATCCGTCCCCAACATCGTCGAGGATGGCGGGAGCGTCACGCTGTATGTCAAGGAGACCAGAGCTCCCGCCGGCTGTACCCCGCTGGCCGCCCCCATTCCCGTGACCTGCAAGGCCCCGGAGAACTCCACTCAGGCAGGCGCGGCCCAGGTTGGCCCCGCCAGCGGCATTGAGAACGGCGGCATCCCTGAGCCCGGAAAGGCGCTCCTGTTTAAGCGGGACGCGCTGACCAACGCTGGGGTCGGCCCCGCCACCTTTAAGTTCTCCTCCGTCACCAACGGCGTCTATGAGTTTGACACCGATGAAGCCGGCGTGCTGGAGAGCGTCCAGTGGTGGGACCCCACCGAGGCGGCTGGTAAGTACATCAAGCCCGGAGAATATGCCGTGACAGAGCTGATTCCGCCCCCCAATTACGAGCCTACCACCGAAGTGCAGCAGATCAAGCTGGAGCTGGACGCCAACGGCAATCCCATTCCGGCTGGCCCGCTGGTGTTCAAAAATCTGGCGAAGGTCGGTTTGAAAATCCTGAAATATGACCGGCAGAGCCACAAGCCCATGAGCGGCGTCACCTTTGAGATTTTCCGCGACGGCGTTTCCCTGGGCCACTATGAGACGAACGGCAGCGGTGAGATCCTGCTGACCGGCATCGAACCCGGCACCTATCGGGCGGTCGAGGTAGACACCGGGGACGACAGCCATATCAAGGATACGGCTCCCCAGGAGATCGAGCTGACCGCCGGCTGCGGCGTCAAGGAGCTGTTTTTCTTCAACGATGTGCTGCCCGGCATGAAGCTGGTGAAGGTGGACAGCGCCGACCCCTCCAAGACCATCCCCGGCGTAAAATTCAGTATTCGGGCTGTGGATGGAAGCTACGGCCCCAAGGAGTTCGTCACAGACAGCAGGGGCGAGATCGACCTGAGCAAGCTGCCCGAGGGCTCCTACGAAGTGGTTGAACTGGAGTGTGCGGGCTATGTCATTGACAACGCCCAGCGCATCATCCATCTCCGGGCCAATGACACGGCGGAGTTCGTGTTCACCAACACAAAAAAGCCCGGCCTGCGGCTGGTAAAGACCAGCGCGGACGGGACGCCTCTGGACGGCGTTACCTTCAAAATCACCCCCATCGGGGACGCCAGCCACTCCATCGACCGCACCACCCAAAACGGCGGTGAGATTTTCGTGGAGGACCTGGAGCCTGGAATTTATTCTGTGGTAGAAACCTCCACGCTGCCGGATCACATCCTGGACAAGACCGAGTACCATGTGGAGCTGTCCCCCGGTAAGGTTTCCGAGCTGCGTCTGAGCAACGACAAGCGGCCCAGCTTGATTATCAGCAAACGGGACAAGGACACCGGTGATCCCATTCCCGGCGTTACCTTCACGCTGCGGGGCGCGGACGGCCCCACCATCACCACCAAGCCCACCGGGCCGGATGGGAAGGTGGTCATCACCGACCTCTTGCCCGGGGTGTTCACTGTAATTGAGCAGAGTGTTCCGGAGAATTACATCCTGGACACTACCCCTCAGACGGTGACGCTGTTCCCCAACAAGGAGGCCCAGGTGGAGTTCCAGAACTACCAGCGGCCCACCTTGAAAATCGTGAAGGTGGACATCAACGGCAAGCATCTGACCGGCGCGATCTTTGAGGTCAAGACCAAGGCCGGGGTAAAGATCGGGGACTTCCCGGTAAACGCAAACGGTGAGATTACGGTCCCTCAGAAGCACCTCACCGAAGGGTACTATATCATCACGGAAAAACAGGCCCCGGCCGGGTACATCCTGGATACCACGCCCCACGAGGTCTATCTGCGGCCCGGCAAGACCACTGAGGTCTCCATCGAGAATGAGAAGAAGCCCGGTCTCACCATCTATAAGGTGGATTCTATCGTCGGTGACGGAATTAAGGGCGCTAAATTTGAAATCTGGGTGTCCAAGGACAAGAACCAGAACGGCACCTATCAGCAGCTCACCAACAGCTTCTACTACTCGGACGAAAACGGGATCATCCACCTGGACAACTTGGATACTGGGTGGTACAAAATCGTCGAGGTGGAACCGCCCTCCGGCTTCATGCTCAAAGAGCCCTCCGAGCAGACCATCTATATCGAGCACGACACCTCGGTTGAGGTGACCTTTGAAAATATTCCCAAGTCCGCTCTCGTCATCCGGAAAATTGATTCCGACACTGGGGCCCCTCTGGCAAACGCCTGGTTCCGCGTCCGCTACCTGGGCGGGACCTCCGGCAGCGGCGGCACTATCATCGGGGAATATCAGACCTCCAGCAACGGGAACATCGTCATCACCGGGTTGGAGGCTGGAACATATGTTTGCGAGGAAATCTCGGCGCCCCATGGGTACGTCATGGACACCGCCCCGCAGACCGCCTACATCAGCGGCAAGGAGCAGGACTGCATCACTCTTACCTTTACCAACAGCAAGTACGGCTCCCTCCTGGTCAAGAAAATTGACAGCATCTCTCGTGAGCCGCTGAGCGACATTCAATTTTATATCACCACCAGCGACGGCAGTGTGGTAGGAAACGGCAACGGCTACTTTACCACTGACAGCGCGGGTACGATCCTGGTGTCCGACATCATGCCGGGCACGACGCTGGTCGTGAAGGAGACCCGTACCCGTCCCGGTTACATTTTAGACGATGTGCCGCAGACGGTCAAGATCGAGTCCAACGAGACCAAGACCCTGGAGTTCCGCAACCAGC
>OFFV01000539.1_pt1 | contig 28625 bp, 27 predicted proteins | sample 1521461 | NCBI WGS metagenome assembly OFFV01 (sample SAMEA3504120, study PRJEB24116) | mouse gut metagenome | biome: mouse gut; feature: mouse-associated habitat; material: faeces | place: Denmark | collected 2011 | reverse complement strand
CCGTCCGTGCAGGCGGGGCAGCCGGACATGATCCTGAACCGTCCGTACCATACTTCCGCCTATGTGCCGGAGGTTGCGGCGGGAGCGAAGGTGATGGCTTTTGGGGATTTCTCTTATTACTGGATCGCGGACCGGCAGGGGAGGTCTTTTAAGAGGCTGAATGAGCTGTTTGCGGCAAACGGGCAGGTGGGATTCCTGGCAAGCCAGAGGGTGGACGGGAAGCTGATCTTGTCGGAGGCTGTGAAGACTATGGCGATCAAGGGGAGCAGCGCCGGGGCGTAAGGTTCCGGCGTATGGTGAGTGAGTGATGCCGGGGTGCCGGTGCCCTGTGTATGGTGTTCCGGCAGTGCCGGGGTGTGAAATCTCCGGCATGAAATAAAGTATGAAAGGCGGGAGGGATGCAGGATGGCGGTTGTGACGCTGGAAGAGGCGAAGCAGTATCTCCGGGTGGACAGCGCGGACGAGGACGGGTTTATCTCCGGGCTGTTGGAGACCGGGGAGAGCATGTGTGCGGATATGGCGCGTATGGAAGCGGGAGAGCTGGAAGGGCATCTTCCCATGGCGCGGATTGCCGTCTTGTATGTCACTGCTTATTTGTATGAGCACAGGGAGCAGGCGGACCATGAGGAACTGGTGCAGACTTTACGCTCCCTGCTGTTCGGTATCAGGAAGGAAGTGTTCTGATGGCAGAGGAATGGAGGGACAGCGGGGCAGGCGGGAGTTCCCGGCAGAGGTATCCTTTGGGGGAGTGGAAGGAGCGGATCACGATCCAGAAGAGCTCCCTGGGGAACGATAAGGCGGGGAACCATGTGCTGGCCTGGGAGGATCATTTTTCCTGTTCTGCTTTTGTGAACAGTCTTTCCGGGAAGGAATACTGGGAGGCGGCGCAGATTAACGCACAGAAAGATATGTACTTCATTATCCGGTACTGTTCGGAAGTGGCTGATATGGACACGGAGCATTACCGGATTCTGTTTCGGGGGCAGATTTACAATCTCTCTTTTATTGATAATGTGCGATATCAGAATAGGACGTTGAAGCTGCGGGCTTCCTTGGCGAAGAGGTGACGGGATGGCGGATAATCAGAGGGTGTCTGTGGACCAGATGGCGGATGCCGTTATGGACGGGCTTTTGGAGTATGCGGAGCTTGCAACGGACGTGATGAAGGACTGTGTGAAGAAGGCCGGGAACACGGTGAAGAAGGAGACGCAGGCGGGAGCCCCGGTGAGGACCGGGAAGTATAAGAAGAGCTGGGCGGTGAAGCGGCAGAGGGAGACTTCCAATACGCTGGAGGTGGTGGTACACAGCAGGAACCGGTATCAGCTTACCCATCTTTTGGAGAAGGGCCATGCGAAGCGGGGCGGCGGAAGGGTGAGAGCCATTCCGCATATTGCCCCGGCGGAGGAAAAGGGCATCCGGGAGCTGGAAGAGGGGATAAAAAGGGGGCTGTCCAAATGAGCCATGGGGATGTGCTGGAAATGATGGAGGAAATGGGGCTTCCTTTTGCCTATGACCATTTCGTGGAAGGGGAGGCGCCGGAGCCGCCGTTTGCGGTGTTTCTGTATCCTAGGGCGGACAATTTTTCGGCGGACGGGATTGCGTATTTTAAGAAGAGTGAGCTGGACATTGAGCTTTATACGGACTTGAAGGATCCGGAGTTGGAAGAGGCTGTGGAGGCGGTGCTGTTAAAGCATGGGGTTTTCTACGGGAAGAGCGAGGTGTGGATTGAGTCAGAGAAGCTGTATGAGGTTCTGTATGAGATGGAGGTTTAGACGGGATGAATAACAAGGTGAAGTTTAATATCTGTAACTGCCATTATGCGCTGCAGAGGGAGGCGGAGGACGGGAAGATGACGTTTGATACGCCGGTGGCGATGCCGGGCGCGGTTTCGCTGGCGCTGGACCCCAACGGGGAGCCGGAGTCTTTTTATGCGGACGGCATTGAGTATTATATCATTGCCAACAATATGGGCTATGACGGGGATCTGGAGCTGGCATTGATCCCGGAGAGTTTCCGGATGGACGTGCTGAAGGAGGAAGCGGACGGGAATGAGGTGCTGGTGGAGAATGCCAATTCGGAGACCGGGGCTTTTGCCCTGCTGTTTGAGTTTGACGGGGATGTCCGGAAGATCCGGCATGTGCTGTACAACTGTTCTGCCAGCAGGCCGAAGATCGAGGGGAAGACCAATGAGGAAAGCCGGGAGGTGCAGACGGAGACGCTGACGGTGAAGGCAAGGCCGCTGGCAAGCGGGTATGTGAAGGCGAAGACGGGGAACAGGACTTCTGCGGAGACGTATGAGGGGTGGTATAAGAGCGTGTATCTGCCGGTTCCGAAAGCGGAGACGGGCGGCAGTGGAGACAATACGGAAGGTCAGGGGTAAGGAGGCTGAAAGGGTATGAGCATTGTGAAGAAGGTGGGGATTGACGGGAAAGAGGTGCTGTTTAAGGCTTCGGCGGCGATCCCGAGGATTTACCGGTTGAAGTTCCAGAGGGATATTTATAAGGATCTGCGGATTCTGGAGAAGAGCATTGGGGAAGGGGATGAGGAACATTCCAATCTGGACCTGTTTTCTTTGGAGATGTTTGAGAATATCGCCTATACCATGGCGAAGCACGCAGACCCGGCGATTCCGGACGATGTGGAGGAATGGCTGGACGGGTTCAATACGTTTTCCATTTACCAGGTGCTGCCGGAGCTGATCAAGCTGTGGGGGCTGAATGTGCAGACGGATGCGGAGGCTAAAAAAAACTTCGCCCTACAGAGCGGGAGATGACCACGCCGCTGTTCCTGCTCCGGTGTGTGCAGTTGGGGCTGTCTATGGCGGATACGGAGCTTTTGTCTATTGGGCTGGTGAATGATATGTATACGGAGCAGGTGAATGACGGGTATCGGTACTGTGAGCTGGGGACGCAGGAGGATATGGATCGGTTCTGATTGATAAAGCGGCCTTTTTCTGCTATGATTGGTGGTGGAAAAAGGCTGCCTGGTGGTAGCGGTAAATCAGAGTATGGAGGTAAGCATTAGTATGGATGAATTACAGACTTCCAAATTACCATCGAATTTTTATGTTTATGAGATGGCGGATTATCGTTTATTGGATTGCAAAAGAGAAGCTAAAGAATTGCTTGATATTATAAATTCCTCAAAAAAAGAAAGTGATCTACAGAGTTATATAAAGAGTAATCAAAAGTGGTTTATTCCACTATCAATATTGAAAGCATATGATTTTGGCCATCATTTTTCTTGCGTTGTACCAGAATATCAACTGGGGGCAGAGTACAGATTGGACTATTTGCTAATAGGTAAAAATTCATTAGGATATCAATTTGTATTTGTAGAATTTGAAGATGTAAATGTGGACTATAGATTAAAAACATCAAATTCGGAAACTGATAAAGTTAGAAAAGGGCTTAATCAAATTCGAGACTGGAAGCGCTGGATTGACCAAAACAAGGGATATTTTCTTGGTGCTGATGGCATAAAAGAAATTGCATATAATGTAGCACCGTGGGGATTTCGATATTGTCTTGTTGTCGGTAGAAGAGACAGAATGGATGATATGAGCAATCAGTTAAGGGGAGAATTGCAAAGAGATTTTGGAGTAACTACCATGAGTTATGACCGTCTTGTAGATTATGTAGGGTTATTACATAATGGGATATAGATACAAAAAATATTATTTCTGTTTTTAGAGCAGGATAGAACAGGAGTTATAAGATTAACAATGAAAATACTATAGGAAGGAGAAAAGCATGGCGGAGTTAGCATCTATGATGAATATTGGTAAGGAGATGGCAAGGAAGCTGGATTCCGTGGGGATTGGTTCAGCGGAGGAACTGGTTCGTCTGGGGGCGGAGCAGGCTTTCCTAAAAGTGAAGGGAAGGTATCCGAATGTCTGTCTGGTACATTTGTATGCGCTGGAGGGCGCAATATGCAATGCGGAGTTCAATAGTCTTTCGGAGGGCAGGAAAAGGGAACTGAAAGAGTTTAGTGATTTTTTGAAGGGGTGACGCGGAGTTGAATGGGGCTGGATTGTGAATTGATAAATGTTACGGGAGGTACGGCATGGGAATGTACGAGGAAATAGATCAGGAGACTATGGAGCTGCTGCTGGGGGCACTGGCGGAGCGGACGCTGACGGGTAAGCAGGAATGGGAGAAGCTGGAATATAAGCCGGTCTCTTTTGTGCGGGAGAATGAAGAGGCGGAAGCAGATGCTTTTATCTGCCATATGTTTGAAATGGAGACGGATTATAATGGCAGGCATTATACGCTGGAGGTCATGGAACAGATCGATCTGCCGTCCTGCAAGGGGGATATCTCCGGGACGCTGGAGTTTGACGGTGACAGGTGGGGGAAGTATGATTTTGCCCTGTCTTTTGACGGGAGGTATGATGAGTGCGGGGCGGAGTGTTTGAAGGAGGTGTTTGGGGATTCTCCGATTGTGAGGCTGATGGAGGCCGTTGTGTCCGTGTTTGAGGGGACAGAGGCGGAAGAATGGGGATTTTCTTATGCGCGGTATTTTAACCAGACGGGGATTGAGCCGGAGTGGGAGCGGATGCCTCTGGTGAAGCTGGGTGAGAAGCTGATGGACGGGAAGCGGATGAAGGATTTTCACAGGATAGTTCTGGATATGGATTACCGGCGGGAGCTGCTGGGGGAAGTTTAACGGGATAGGGCAGGTTATTACATAAGGCGTTTGTCAGAAATGGCAGGCGCTTTTTTGCTGCATTTTTATGGGAGCCGGGGAGGGCTCCTTTTTTCGTTGGAGAAAGGCGGGTGAGGGTTCGTGGCATCCAGGATTCAGGGGATTACGGTGGAGATCGGCGGGGATACTACGAAGCTCTCCACGGCGCTTTCAAAGGTGAATAAGGAGATCCGGGATACGCAGGCGCAGTTGAAGGACGTGAACAAGCTGTTGAAGCTGGACCCCGGCAATGCGGAGCTGATGGCGCAGAAGCAGAGGCTTTTGGCCCAGGCGGTCAGTGAGACGAAGGAGAAGCTGGACGCTTTGAAGCTGGCAGGGCAGCAGGCCAATGAGGCGCTGGCGAAGGGGGAGATTTCCCAGAGCCAGTATGACGCTTTGCAGAGGGAGATCATTGAGACGGAGCAGGCACTTCGGGATTTGGAGCGGCAGGCGGAGCAGTCTTCGGTGGCTTTGCAGAAAATCGGGGCTGCCGGGGAGAAATTGCAGAGTGTGGGTTCTTCCATTGAGGGTGTCGGGCAGAAGCTGATGCCGGTGACGGCGGCTGTGGGCGGGCTTGCCACGGCGGCGGTAAAGGTGGCTTCTGACTTTGATTCCGCCATGAGCCAGGTGGCGGCGGTGTCTGGGGCCACGGGGAAGGAGCTGGATGCCCTGCGGGACAAGGCGCGGGAGATGGGGAGCAAAACGAAGTTCTCCGCTTCCGAGGCGGCAGAAGCTATGAATTATATGGCCATGGCTGGCTGGAAGACCGGGGACATGCTGGACGGCATTGAGGGGATCATGAATCTTGCGGCCGCTTCCGGGGAGGATCTGGCGACTACTTCCGACATTGTGACGGACGCTTTGACCGCCCTGGGGCTGTCGGCTTCGGATTCCGGGCATTTTGCGGATATCCTTGCGGCGGCAAGCTCTAATGCGAATACGAACGTGGCCATGATGGGAGAGACGTTCAAGTATTGCGCGCCGGTTGCAGGGGCTTTGGGGTTCACGGCGGAGGATACGGCGGAGGCCATCGGGCTGATGGCGAATGCGGGGATCAAGTCTTCCCAGGCCGGCACGGCCATGAGGACCATGCTGACCAGCCTGACGGGGGAAGTGACTTTCGTTGGGGATGCGTTCGGGGAGCTGACGGTGCAGACTACCAATGCGGATGGGAGTATGCGGAGCCTGGGGGATATCCTGACGGACTGCCGGGCGGCGTTCGCGCAGATGTCGGAGTCGGAGCGGGCGGCCAATGCGGAGGCGTTGGTGGGGAAGAACGCCATGAGCGGGTTCCTTGCGGTGATGAATGCGGCTCCGGGGGATATTGAGAAGCTGAACAGCGCCATCAACAACTGTGACGGCACGGCGGAGCGGATGGCCGAGACCATGCAGGACAATCTGGCGGGGCAGCTTACGATTTTGAAGAGCCAATTGGAGGAACTGGCGATTTCCATAGGGGAGATTCTGATGCCGTCCATCCGGCAGATTGTGGGGTGGATTCAGGGGCTTGTGGACTGGCTGAACGGGCTGGACGAAGGCACGAAGAAGGTCATTGTGACGGTGGCTCTGGTGGCTGCGGCCCTGGGGCCGGTGCTGATTGTGATTGGTAAGGTGGTAGGTGCTGTGGGGACGATCCTGACAGTGGTTCCGAAGATTGCGGGGGCGGTTTCCGGTGTGGCTGGGTTTGTGTCGGGGACGGTGATCCCGGCGCTTTCGGCGGTGGTGGCGGCTATCGGGTGGGTTCCCATTGCCATTGCCGCGGTGATCGGGGTTGTCGTGCTGCTTTATAATAAGTGTGAGTGGTTCCGGGACGCGGTGAATGCGGTCTGGGCGCAGGTGAGGGATTTTTTTGTCTCTGCCTGGGAGGTCATCTGTTCATTTTTTACGGAGACGATACCGGCGGCGTGGGAGTCTTTGGTTTCATTTTTCCAGGGGATTCCGGCGTGGTGGTCGGGACTGTGGCAGTCGGTTGGTGACTTTTTTAACAATGTCTGGACGGGCATGATGGAGAATCCGGTGCTGTCCGGGATTGTGGATATGATACGGTCTCTTTGGGAGAATCTTTCTGCTGCCCTGCAGGGCATCTGGCAGGGGATTCAGACGGCTGCTTCGGGTGCCTGGGAGTTGATCAAGAATGTGATTCTGGGGCCGGTGCTTCTGCTGATTGACCTGGTGACGGGGAATTTTACGAAGCTGAAAGAGGACGCTCTGCATATCTGGACGAACATTCAGCAGGCGGCTTCCATGATCTGGTCCGGCATTCAGCAGATTGTGGGTTCTGCGGTGCAGGGGCTGGTGAACCATGTTTCTATCCTGCTGTCGGGGCTGCGGGATTTCATGGGGAACTTGTGGTCTGTGGTGTCCTCTGCGGCGGCTTCGGCCTGGAACGGGCTGAAAAATCTGGTGGTGTCCACGGCGTCGAATTTGAAGCAGTCGGCGGTGGAGGCTTTCCGGGCGATGGTGTCGGGGATTGGTTCGGCCCTGTCTTCTCTGGGGAGCGTGGTGCAGGACGGGTTCCAGTCTGCCATCAGTTTTATCACGTCGCTGCCGGGGAGGGCTTTGCAGTGGGGGATGGATTTTATCAACGGGATTGCGGAGGGTGTCCGCAGGGCCATCGGGAACGTGGTGAGCGCGGTTTCTGATGTGGCGGATGCCATCCGGTCTTATCTGCATTTCTCTGTGCCGGACGTAGGGCCTCTGACGGATTATGAGAGCTGGATGCCGGATTTTATGGGCGGTCTGGCGAGAGGGATTGAGAAGAGCCGGGGGCTGGTGAGGAAGGCTGTGGAGGGCGTGGCCGGGGATATGGTGGTCAGCCCGAAGCTGGCGGATATGCAGGCGGTTCAGGCGCAGGGGGCTTCCATGGAGGCTGTGCGGCAGATGGTTTCCGGCCTGCAGGAGATGTTTGCGGGGATGCAGGGCGGAGACGGAATGGGGACGATCTGTATTCCGGTGTATGTGGGCGGCACGCTGCTGGACGAAGTGGTGGTGGACGCGCAGGCGAGGCAGAATCTGAGGTCAGGAGGGAGATAGGGATGGCGTTTGTACAGTATCTGGTGTTTGACGGTGCCCGGCTCCCTCTGCCGGATTCTTATGAGGTGCGGATGGATGACGTGGAGGCGGATTCCGGCGGGGAGACGGAGGCCGGGACTACCCAGAGGGACGTGGTAAGGCTGGGGGTGGTGTCTATCCCGGTGAGTTTTTCGGTTTCTCCGAAATGGCTGAAAATGCTGACGGGGTTTAAGCAGAAGGAGAAGATTTCCGTGGAGTATTTTGATACGGAGACGCTGGAGATGAAAGAAGCGGAGATGTTTGTTGAGGGGTATAAGGCAGTGCTGGTGAAGGATACGTCCTATAAGGGGCTGTGGAAGGTGTCGTTTACGTTAAAGGAGTTTTAGGAGAAATAACAGGTGCTTTTTGGCGGGATGTCCTGTATAATGGGAAGAAGAAATTACTGTTAAGGGAGAAGGGTTTACCTATGAAGGAAGAATGTTTGATATGTAAAGCACCGCTTGAATATCTGGAGACAGATGAGGTAATGGAGTGTGCCGTATGTCACAAGAAAGAGACGAGCAAGACCAGGTGTGTAAAGGGGCATTATGTATGTAATGAGTGCCATACTGCCGGTATGGATGTCATTATCGGGATGTGTCTGAAAGAAGTTTCAAAGGATCCGGTTGATATCATGGAGAAGATGATGGAACAGCCATTCTGCCATATGCATGGGCCGGAACATCATGTAATGGTCGGTTCGGCTTTGCTGACGGCTTATAAAAATGCCGGAGGAAACATTGATCTGCAGCAGGCGCTGATTGAAATGATGAACAGGGGGAAAAGTGTTCCCGGCGGGGCTTGTGGTTTTTGGGGTGCCTGCGGAGCCGGTATCAGTACCGGTATGTTTGTGTCGATCATTTCTAAATCCACGCCGCTGGCTGTTGAGCCCTTTGGTCTTTCCCATCTGATGACTTCAAAGGCTTTGGGACAGATAGGGATGGTTGGCGGGCCCCGCTGTTGTAAAAGGGATTCCTACTTGTCCATCCTTGCGGCTGTTGATTTTGTGAAAGATAATTTTGGGATTGAGATGGAAAAGCCGGAGGTAGTGTGCGGCTATTCCGCACAAAATAATCAATGCATTGGAAAACGCTGTCCATTTTCTAAAGTAAGTCATTAGGACGGCCTTCATCTTTAAAGATATTTATAAGTATGTTTATATAAGGCATCAGTCAGGAATGGCTGGTGCTTTTTGTGTGGAAGGGGGCGTTTTCATGTATCCGGTGAGCGAGGCGTTCCTGCGGGCGGTGCAGGAGAATACCCGGAGGTATTACTGGACGGGGAAGATCACCACAAAGGGCGGGGCGGTGTATCCGTTCGGGTATGAGGATATTGTGAAGGGGAGCGGGTATGTTTCCGCCCAGTGCTGCGGGAGCGCGGAGATCGAGCTGGGGACGGTGTATGCGGCGGAGATGGGCGTTACGCTGTTTTCGCAGATTGACCGGTATACGCTGGACGGGGCGAGGGTGGAGCTGTCCTATCATCTGCGGGTGGCGGACGGCAGTTTTGAGGAAGTGCCTATGGGGATTTTTGAGGTGAGCGAGGCGAACCGGAGGTTGCACTGCCTGGAACTGAAAGCCTATGACTATATGCTGCGGTTTGAGAAGAGCTTTAACGGGTTCGAGTCTGTGGGGAATGCCTGGGCTTTTCTGGAGCTGTGCTGTAAGGCCTGCGGCGTGGAGATGGAGAATACGAGGGCGGAGATTGAGGGTATGCCCAACGGGAGGGAGCTGCTTTCCATTTATCCGGAGAATGATATTGGGACGTACCGGGACGTGCTGTTTTTTGTGGGGCAGGTGCTGGGCGGGTTTTTCTGTATTAACCGGAGGGGAAGGCTGGAGCTTCGGAAGTACGGGGCGGAGCCGGTGATGGAGGTGCAGGGGAGGCACAGGTTTTCCAGCAGTTTTTCGGATTTTATTACCAGGTATACAGCGGTGAGCTCCACGAACCTGCGGACGCAGACGGCGGAGTATTATGCGCTGGATACGGACGACGGGCTGACCATGAACCTGGGGGTGAACCCGCTCCTGCAATTTGGGCTGGAAGAGACCAGGAGGCAGTTGTGCGGGAATATACTGGCGGACCTGTCCGTGGTGAATTATGTGCCCTTTGATTCCAGCACCATAGGGAACCCGGCTCTGGACCTGGGGGACGTGCTGACTTTTTCGGGAGGGCAGGCGGACGGGGAGCAGGTGACCTGTATCACGTCTTTTCAGTGCAGGATCGGAGGGAGGCAGAGCCTGAAATGTGTGGGGAAGAACCCGCGGCTGGCCCAGGCGAAGTCTAAGAATGATAAGAATATTTCCGGGCTTTTGAATCAGATCGAGGCCGGGAAGGTGGGGATTCATACGTTTACCAATGCTTCTGCGTATACGGTGGCGGAGGATAATGTGCGGATCATCAGTATCGAGTTTGCGGCGAAGGAAGAGACCCATGTGCAGTTTTTCGGGCAGGCGGTTGTGGACGTGAGGGCGGTGCAGGCGGAGAGGACGGCCAGCGCGTCCGGGAGTATTGTGGTTCCGATTCCGGCGGTGGAAGCCGGAGCGGGCAGCAGGGAGGTTGTTGGGACCGGTGACGGCGGGGAAGCGGGTTTTGGCGGAAGCGGTGCAGACGGCGGCATGGCCGGGGAAAAGGCGGAAACCGGCGGAAACGGGGACAGTGCCGGAGAAGATGAGGGGCGTGTAGGGGACGGTTCCGGAGCCGGGGGAAACACGGAAGATGTTATTGTGGAGGTGGAGCTTCCGGTCACTTGGACGGAGGACGGGAAGGCTGTGGCTTATATTACTTATGAGTTTAATGATTCGGAGATTCTGGCGCACTGTCCGGCGGAAACCTGGGGGAGCGGGAAGCACATTTTGTCTCTGTATTATCCCATTGACAATCTTGTGCCGAACATTACCAATACGTTCAATGTGTATCTGCGGATGGAGAACGGTACGGGGAAGATTGGGACCGGCGGGTGCATTGCTTCCATCAGCGGGCAGGGCATGGCTGCGGCGGCCGCATGGGACGGCACGGTTACTATGGAGGAATATGTCTCCCGCTTTGCTTTTGGCGGCGGCCTGGGTATGAAGGGGTTTGCCGGGGAGATGGGGATTGAGACCATGGAGCTGGTGAGGAAGAGTTATGCGGACAGTATCGGGAAGGCACTGATCGGGGCGTTTGGGAAGCCCATTGATTTGGCATAGGAAGGAGTGGATGCGTATGAAGCTGAAAGGGACAATGGTTCTGGAACTGACGGATGGGGCCACGGGGGACGTGGAGACGATTACGGAGGAAAATATGGTGACGGAGGCGGTGAACAATATCCTGGGGATGAATCCCATGGGGGTGTTCTATTCCGAGGAACGGCTGGCGGATGTGATGTCGTGGAATGATACCATGCTGCCGGTCTGTCCCAACATGATAGGGGGGATTCTGCTGTTCCCAAAGACGCTGGAAGAGGACGCGGGGCATATTTATGAGATGTCGGACAACCTGCCGGTGGCTTATGCTTCCAACAACGTGAATACCACGGCGAATGCGGCCAGGGGGAGTCTGAACCAGACGGAGAGCAAGGTTTTGGAGAACGGGTATAAGTTTGTATGGGAGTTTACGCCGAGCCAGGGGAACGGGACCATTGCGGCGGTGGCGCTGACCAGCGCCCAGGGCGGGCAGAACGGGTACGGGAGCCTGGTGGGGGATGCCAGTGCCTTTCTGCAAATCAAGAAGCTGGATATCGGGGACTTGGGGAAGGCGAAGCAGATTGTATTGTTTGAGGCAGCGGAGATGGATTTTGAGAGGGACCTGTTGTATTCCATTACGTTTGAGGATTCCAGTGTGCGGGTGCGGAAGGTGAGGGTTCCGGTTTTCAGTATCGGGCTGAATGAGAGGCTGGACGATTCCACTTATACGGTGCTGGAGGATCATGCGGTTCCGGTGGAGACGTTTCTGTTCCTGGGGAGCTATACGAAGTACGGGGAGTTCCTGGACGGGCAGGACGGGTACTGGTACGGGTTTTCCAATGAGGGCAATTCTTCGGGGAATGCCAGGGTGCTGTGGGTGAGGGTTTCCAAAACGGATTATTCCATGACGGAGGGGGAGTGGACGCTTTCCAATGCGAAGCTGATGGCTGTGGGGGAGCGGGACATGACCGGGAGCTATCCGGAGAGGAAGTGCCGGTGCTGTATGCGGGGCGGGTATCTGTATGTGCCGGCCTATGACAAGAAGGGGATTTATAAGATCAATGTGGCGAATACGGCGGACGTATCGCTGATCGAGTTTGGGTTCACGTCCAAGATGAAGCCTTTGTGTGATACGGGGACTTGTGAGCTGTACCTGACGCTGGTTGGGGATTTGATTGTGGGAGGGGATTTTCAGGTTACGGTGAGTGATGCGGTGATCCATACCCAGGGGAGCGCGAGGCTGGGGAGTGCGGCCACGCCTCTGTTCCGGTATAAGCAGTTTCTGGTGGGGTGGGGAGGCAGTTACGGGAATGAGTACCGGCACATGTATCTGCTGACGCCGTATCTGGCTACGATTAACAATCTTTCTTCGGCGGTGGTGAAGGACGCCAATAAGACCATGAAGATCACTTATACGCTGACGGAGGTTGAGGATACCGGGGCGTGAGCGGCGGGGGTAAAATGGTATGAGGTGCTGAAAAGGATTTGGAATATGGGAGAATGATATGAGGTGCTGGGAAATGGTTTGAGATGTGTGAAAATGGCATGGAATGTCAGGGAATGATGTTCTGATAATGGGATTGGGAACAGGGCGGCGGCTTTTGGGAGCGGGCCGCTTTTTCCATATAGAAAAGCAGAGAAAGCGAGGGATTTTAGATGAAGGAGTTTGTGAGTGTGATAGAGTGCGGGTTTGCGGCTATGGGCGGATACCTGGGCTGGGCCATGGGAGGATTTGACGGTTTTCTGTATGCCCTGGTGGTGTTTGTGGCGGTGGATTATGTGACGGGGCTGATGGCCGCGGCGGTGGAGAAGAAGCTGTCCAGCGGTGTGGGCTTTCGGGGGATTTTTAAGAAGATCGTGGTCTTCTGCCTGGTGGCTCTAGGGCATATCCTGGATACGCATATCATCCGGAACGGGAGCGCGGTTCGGACGGCGGTGATTTTCTTTTATCTGTCCAATGAGGGGATTTCGATTCTGGAGAATGCGGCCAGGATCGGGCTTCCGGTGCCGGAGAAGCTGAAAGGGGTTCTGGCGCAGCTGCGGGAGGAAAAGGGGAAGGAGTAGGAGACGGTATGGAGGATAAATGCGGTTAAGTGCAGTAAAGTGTGGCAGGGGATATGGTTTGGGATTTTTATGAGAGGGCATCAGTGTGAAAAGCTGGTGCCTTTTTTCGTGCGGAGAATTGGAGAACGTTTCCGGGCAGGGAACGGGAAAAGGAGAGTGGTTTTGTATGAAGCTGATTCAAAAATATTTAACGAAGTCCGGGTGTTACCGGGCGGAGAGGAAGATTGCGGTGAAGGGGCTGATGATCCATTCGGTGGGGTGTCCACAGCCGAAGGCTTCTGCTTTTATCAGTAACTGGGATAAGGCGGACGCGGGGGTCTGTGTCCATGCCATTGTGGAGCCGGGAGGGGCCGTGTACCAGCTTCTGCCCTGGGATTACCGGGGATGGCACTGCGGAGGTGACGCAAACGGGACGCATATAGGCGTGGAGATGACGGAGCCTGCTACAATCCGGTATACGGGCGGTTCGGACTGGGTGGAGACCGGGGACGGGAGGAACACGGAGAGCCATGTGTTTGCCACTTATAAATATACTGTGGAGCTGTTTGCTTATCTGTGCCGGGTGTATGGGCTGGATCCTCTGGCGGACGGGGTGGTGATCTCCCATTCCGAAGGGTATAAGAGGGGGATTGCCAGCAACCACGGGGACGTGGAGCATATCTGGAAGCGGTTTGGGCTGTCCATGGGGCAGTTCAGGAAAGACATTCGGGCGGCTATGGACGGTTCTGAAACCGGGAGCGGCGGAGATGGCGGTTCCGGTGTTTCCGGGTTTACGGGGATTATGGGGAAGGCTGCGGCGACGGCAGAGCAGATGCGGGAGTATGTGAAGCGGAAGAATCCTGATGTGGCGCAGTCGGTTCTGGATATGGTGCCGTTGTATCTGTCCGAGGGGGAGACGGAAGGCGTGAGGGGTGACGTGGCTTTTGCCCAGTCCTGCCTGGAGACGGGGAATTTTACGTTTTCCGGTTCGGCGGTGACGCTGGAGCAGAATAATTTTGCCGGTATGGGCGTGACGCAAAACGGGGTGAAGGGGCTGTCCTTTGATACGGCACGGCTTGGGATACGGTGCCAGATTCAGCACCTGAAAGCCTATGCCTGTACGGAGGCTCTGGCGAATGAAAATATAGATCCGCGCTTCAAGTATGTTGTAAGGGGCTGTGCGCCTTATGTGGAGTGGCTGGGTATCCGGGAGAATCCCCAGGGGAAAGGCTGGGCTGCGGGGGCCGGGTATGGGGAGAAGATTCTGTCTATTTTGAAAGAGATTACCGGGGAGGCCGGGAGCGCCGGGGACGGTGCGGACAGCCCGGACAATCCGGTACAGCCCATGTCCGGGTATGTGAAGGTGTTCTATAAGGGCAGGGACGGCTTGAATGTGCGGACTGCCCCCTGCATGGGGGACAACGTGGACCGTGTGGTGTATGAGGGGATTTATACGGTGACGGGCATCAGTCTGGATAAGCGGTGGTACAGGCTGAAATCGGGGCTTTTTATCACGGCGGATGCGGAGTATGTGATGTTCATGGAGAAGCTGCCGGGGAAGTCTTCCTATCTGGTGCGGGTGGATATCCCGGATCTGAATATCCGTAAGGGGCCGGGGACGGATTTTGCCCGGACGGGGCTGTTTACGGGTGCGGGCACGTTTACTATTGTGGAGGAAGCGGACGGGAAAGGAGCCGGGAAGTGGGGGCTTTTGAAGTCGTATAAGCGGGAGCGGAACGGGTGGATTTCGCTGGATTTTGTTACGAGGCTGTAAGGGGGTTTTTGCAGGCGGGGCAGGGATGCCTTCTTTTTTTGTCCTGATGTATGGGAGGGCTGCCGGAGGCGGGTTTTTGTTGAGGGCTTTTGTGCGGCGCGTCAGCCGGGGGATTCCCCGGCGGTACATACCATGCCGTTGGTATGAATTTTTGGAAAGGAAAGGTAAGGGATTATGACGGCAAAGGAGCTGGACGCGCTGAAAGGTGTTGATATACGGACGGTGGAGAAGGAGGCGCTTGTGGATATCCGGGAGGTGGAGGTTGACAGGAGCCTGTCTTTAGAGGAAAGGAAGAGGGCCTATCTGGAAGAGGTGGGGAATCCTTATGCGGTACGGGTGGGGGATATGAAGGTCGGGTTACGGTTTGCGGAGGACGGGGGATCTTTTGAAGAGGCTTTTGAAAATATGTTGCGGAATGTTTAAAATAGCAGTGGACTTTTTTTGGCGGAGGCGCTATGATTGTCTTAGGGACAAGTTAGTGCATCCGCCTTTTTGATTTTGCAGGTGATTCTGGCAGAGAATGAAAGGAGCGGAAGCACATGGAAAGTAAACAATTCAAGAAGATCTATCATGCCGCCATCTATGTCCGATTGTCGAAGGAGGATGGCGATGTTGCCGGCGCGTCTAAGGCGGAGAGCAACAGCATTTCTAATCAGAAAGAGCTTATCAGAAATTTCCTGAAGGACAAAGAGGATATTGTGGTGGTGTCGGAACGGGTGGACGACGGGTACAGCGGTTCCAGTTTTGAGCGGCCTTCTTTCAAGCTGATGATGGAGGATATCAAGAAGGGCGTTGTGGACTGCGTGGTGGTCAAGGACCTGTCCAGGTTCGGGCGGGAGTATATTGATTCCGGCAGGTACATTGAGCGGCTGTTCCCGGCTCTGGGAGTGCGTTTTATCGCCGTCAATGACGGATACGACAGCCTGGAGGGGAAGGACCAGTCAGACGAGATTATCATTCCGTTCAAAAATTTGATAAATGACGCATACTGCCGGGATATTTCGGTGAAGATACGGAGCCATTTGGAGGTGAAGCGGAAGAACGGGGAGTTTATCGGTTCTTTTGCGCCTTATGGGTATCAGAAGGACGAGGGGTGCCGGCACCGGCTGGTCATTGACCCGGTGGCGGCAGGTATTGTGAGGGATATTTTCCGTATGAAGCTGCACGGCATGAGCCAGGACGCCATTGCGGGCAGGCTGAATGAGACGGGGGTGCTGTCTCCGATGGAGTATAAGAATGCGTCCGGGAGCAATTACCGGACCGGCTTTAAGACCGGGGAGCGGGCGCTGTGGAGTTCGGTCACGGTACGGCGGATTCTGGAAAATGAATGTTATATCGGGAATCTGGTGCAGGGCAGGCAGACGACGCCGAACCATAAGGTGAAGAAGCCTATTGTGAAGCCGGAGAAGGACTGGGTGCGGATTGAGAAGAACCATGAGCCGGTGGTTTCGGACCGGGATTTTGCCATTGTGCAGAGGCTTCTGGGGATGGATACGAGGATGTCCCCGGAGCAGACGGAGGTGTACCCTCTGGCGGGCATGGTGGTATGTGCGGACTGCGGCGCGGTCATGGTGAGGAAGAATGTGTGTGCCGGAAAGAGGAAGTACCGGTATTATGTGTGTTCCAGGAATAAGGCGACGAAGGAGTGCGCAAGCCACAGGATCGCGGCGGAGCGGCTGGAAGAGGCGGTCCTGCATCTTCTGAAAGTGCAGATCGGCAATATCCTTGATTTGAAGCGGGCCATGGAGAGGGTTTCTGAAATCCCGTTCCAGGAGCTGGATATCCGGGAGCTGGAGAAGAGGATTGAGCAGAAGGAAGCGGAGGTCCTGCGGTGTAAGGAACTGCGGAATATGCTCTATGAGGACATGAAGGACGGCATTGTCTCCAAAGAGGATTATATGGAGCTGCATGAAGCGTATACGCAGAGGCGTGACATGGCGGAGGAAGCAGCGGGGAAGATGAAGCAGGAGATCAGGGACATTCTTGCTTCCAATACGGACAAGTACCGGTGGCTGGATTATTTTGCGGAGCATAGGAATATTGACCGGCTGACAAGGAACGTGGCGGTGGAGCTGATCGACAAGGTGAAGGTCGTGGATAAGGATACGGTGGAAGTGGTTTTCAGTTTCGGGGACTGTTATAAGGAGGTTCTGGAAGGGCTGAAACATGCGGGCTGTGAGGTGGTCTGCGACAGCCGGGGCAGGGTCCGGTTTGAATGGAAGGAGGCGGTATAGCATGGCGAGGAAGTCTAAGAAAGTGGATTTTGTGAATGTGAACGATCTGCCGGAGGCCGGCGCCGTGCCGGCTCCGGTGAGGGCGGCTTGTTATAAGGCGGGGCTGTATGCCAGGCTTTCCGAGGAAACGGAAGAGAACCGGGAGCGGGCGACGGTGGAGACACAGATGGAGCTTCTGCGGAAGTTTGCGGCGGAGCAGGAGGATATGGTCATTGCTAGGGAGTATGCGGATATCTCCTGCACGGGCACGAATTTTGAGCGTCCGGGGTTTGAGGAAATGATGCGGGACATGAGGGACGGGGTGATTGACTGTATCGTTGTGAAGGATTTGTCCAGGCTGGGCAGGGATTATGTGGAGACGGGGAATTATATTGAGCGGGTGTTTCCGTTTTTCGGCGTGAGGTTTATTGCGGTGACAGACGGGTACGATTCGGAGAAGCCGGGCGGGGAACTGGTGATGCCGCTGAAAAATATGGTCAATGAGATGTATGTGAAGGATCTGTCCAAGAAGATGAGGACGGCGCACAGAGCCATGTGGCAAAAGGGAGAATATTCTTCTGGTTCGGTTCCGTATGGGTATGTCAATGAGGGAAGGCAGCTTTGCCCGGACGTGAAGGTAAGGGGAACGGTGAAGGAGATTTTCAGGCTGTTTCTGGAGGGGTGTTCTTTGAAGGAGATTGCGAGACGGCTTTCTGTAAAAACGGTTAATCCCAGGGCGTATAAGCTGATGCAGGCAGGGCGTGAGATTCCCGAAGGGCTGAATACGGGATGGAACTGTGTGACGGTAAAGTTGATTCTTGTTAATCGTGCTTACGTTGGTGACAGTGTCCATAATAAGAACAGGCGGGTGAACGGGAAGCAGGTCAGGGCGCCGAAGGAGGAATGGATCATTGTGGAGGATACCCATGAGCCGTTGGTCAGCAGGGAGGATTTTGATATGGTCCAGGAAATGCTTGCGGACAATGTAAAGCAGTTTCATTCCACACATGGCAAAAACGGCTTTGACCATTCCAGATTTAATCTGGTGGGGAAAAAGATTGTATGTGCGGACTGTGGGAAAATCATGGGATTCCGTACAGAGGGAACCAGGCATATCAATAAATTTTACCGGTGTAAGACTTATCTGGATACGACAAAAAGGGGCTGTACGAACCATAAGGTATCTCTGGAGACAGTGAACCAGGCTGTGTTTGAAGCAGTCCGTGAGCATATGAGGCTCTGCGTGGATACGGAGGACGCTGTGAAGCGGAAGAACGGCGGGGCTGACAGCGTGAGGAAATATGATGTTTATGGGAAGGAAGCTGGCAGGATAGAGAGGGAGCTGCAGAGGACGACGGAAGTAAAGGCAGGCATTTTTGAGGATTATAAGGACGGGCTGATTGACGAAGAGCAGTATGCAGAGATTAGCGGGAAGTATGCAGTGAAGGTGAAGGAGCTTTCTGCAAGGCTTGATGAGATGCTGAAAGCCCAGGCGGAGTATTCCAGGGAGTACCGTGTTGACGGGGGATGGAAAGCGGCGGTGGAGCGGTTCCGGAATGAGCAGGAGCTGACAAGGGAGATGGCGGAGGCTTTTGTGGACAAGGTTCTGGTATATGAGGATGGGAGTGTCAGGGTGCATCTGAAATATGATAAGGAACTGAAAGACCTGTTGAGTCTTGGGACAGAGAGGGAGGCGGTGTAAATGGATAGGATTATGGCTGCCATGTATCTCCGTCTCTCCAATGAGGACAGGGATAAGGAAAAGGGAGAAGAGAGCAACAGCATTTCAGCGCAGAGAGCGCTTCTGACAAGGCATATAGAGGAACTGCTGCGGGGGCAGGAATACAGTATCACGGAGTTTTGTGATGACGGATATTCCGGCGTTGATTTCCGCAGGCCGGGAGTGCAGGCATTGATTGAGGCAGCAAAGAGCGGGGATATCCATATGATCGTTGTAAAGGACTTCTCACGGTTCGGCAGGGATTATCTGGAGGTGGGGCGGTTCCTGGAATATATCTTCCCTATTTTGCAGGTACGGTTTGTGTCTGTGAATGACGGTTACGACAGTGCCGATAAGTTCGGGGCTACAGGCGGTATGAGTGTTGCGTTGAAGAACCTGGTGTATGGGATGTACAGTGCTGATTTGTCAAAGAAAGTCCGGTCTGCCAGGGATACGAGGGTGAGGAACGGGGAGTTTGTCGGGCAGTTTGCGCCGTATGGGTATCGGAAGAATCCGGAGGATAGGCATGAGCTTCTGGTTGATGAAGATGCGGCGTGGGTGGTCCGTAAGGTCTTCCATATGGCGGCAGAGGGGGTCAGCCATTCGGAGATTGCAAGGCGGCTGAATGAAGAGGGGATTCCCACAAGGTATATGTATCATAAGCTGAAAGGCGATAATTTCCCGGATAAACAGCCCCATGTGAAGATAAAGAAATGGGATAACAGTGCGGTCAGGGATATCGTCACAAATGAGACTTATCTGGGGACGCTGTTCTGGAACCGTGCGAAGTGCGGGATGGATACCGATAAGAAACGGGTGGAGCAGCCCAGGGAAAAGTGGATTGTGATAGAAGGGCAGCATGAGGCGCTTATCTCCCAAGAGATTTTTAAGAGGGCGAATGATAACCTGGCGGGGCTTGACGTGAGCGGACGGAAGACGGGCAGGAGGAATCTGTTCTTTGTCTGCGGATACTGCGGGAAGGGGCTACGGTTTTCCGACAGGAAGAAGGAAAAGTATCTCTGCAGGAGCCGGACGCAGGAGTTGGAGAATGACTGCCAGAGGGTGGAGGTCAGTAGGAAAGAGATTGAGGATGCGGTGCTGGAGCAGGTGAGGGTGATGGCGGGTATGCTGATGGAAGACAGGGATATCCGCAGGGAGGCACGGAAAGGTAATGAGGCATCGGAGCTTGAAGTGGAGATTGCTGACAGTACAAAGGAATTGGCGCAGTGGAAAGGGACGAAGATGCGTCTGTATGAGCGGTATAAGGCCGGGGAGGTCAGCCGGGAGGAATATATGGAGCGGATTGAAAGGGGCAAGGTTCGGATGGAGGAATTGGAGCGGGCCAGGCGTGAGGCGCAGGCGAAACTTGACCAAATACAGGAGGTTTCCGGTTCGGAGGAAATACCGGACGAGGAACTGACCGGGCTTTCCGAATTGGAGGTTTTTGATAAGGATAGGTTGAAGGTGCTGATTGAGAAAGTGATTGTTTATGGGGAGGATGTTATGGAGATTGTGTGGAAGGTGCGGAGCCCGTTTGACAGTGAAGTTTCTGTATGAAATATAGTTCCATTTTGGGAGAAGTGGTGGTAAAATATGAGCCATGGACAGAAATGTCTGTGGCTTTTATTTTGTAAATTAAGCATAGGTTCTCAAAGATTAACTCAAATTTTTGTTTGAGAGTTATGGGGGACAGATAAGAAAGATATGGATAGTGTTAATGTGTAAATGAAATTTTCGCCAAAGAAGAAAGGGGTAATAAATATGGGTTTTCATAATACAAAATATTTGGTTGGAAATATTTTAGATAGTTTGGGTGGGATTCCAGAGGAATGCAGTTGGATAGATTATAAAGCAGGATGCGAATTTGACAGAGAATTTAGAGAAGGAATTAAGTCATTAGTTGTAGCCTTTTTAAATTCTATTCAGGCATTTGATAAAGATAAATATATTATTTTTGGAATTTTTGAAGACAAAAAAATGAAGAAGAAGACGATTACAGGACTTCAAGATTATAAATTTCCGGATGATAATGAATGGCAAAATACATTTACTCATATTCAGCCTTTTCCTATTTATACTGAAACCGGAACATTGGAGTATAAAGGTTTGTTGTTGGGATACATTTGTATATTTGCACAGAATTATAAAGGACCTTATTACTATAGTAAAAAGAAAAATGTGAGTTCATATCCGATTAGACGTGGTGGGAACAAATATGAAATGACAGAAGAAGAGAAGTCTGAATTTACTAATTTGAGCAATAGAATCACTCAAAACGGCAGGATTTATGTAAAATCAGAGATACTTAATATATTAGTAACTTTGGGAAAGTATAATAGCAGTAATCAAAATGATATTAATCTTATTGAAGATAGAACAGGGAAAACACATGATGATGTCAAACAATATTGTTTAAAAATGGATAATTTGTTTACACAAGAAGAAAAAAGTATTTATGGGTTAAGGGGATCAATAACTGTTGAGGTACAAGAAAAGCATAGCAGATTATTGCAATTTTCATCGGATGAAGTTATTTATGCCTTGGAGTTCATTAGCTGTATATTAAAAAACAAATCAATAATGTATTCACATGAATTGTTTGAAGGGATTGCAGACACACTTATTTTTTTTGCGGATCATGGATATTCATATGCGGCAAATCAGGTGATAGAGTCCATAATAGACGTAAGTATATTTAAGAAAAGCAGATATCCTATTCTTTCACAGATGGCAGAGGTTTCCCCAGCTTTTTTGTTAAATCTGATTATGGAATATAAAACGGACATAATGGAGAAAAAACATAGTAAAGAAAATGCGATGCAAGTGTTAAGAACAGTGGCATGGTATCCGGAACATTATGCAGAGGCGACAAAGCTTTTAATAGAATTTGGCGATCAATCCGTATATGAGCTATTTGAATGCGGAGAAATAGCATCTGCTACATGTTTTGATCAAAAACTTAATTTGATAAAAGAAATAGTAAAAAATGATGCAGATTTAGCTTTCCACATATTAAATAAGGTACTTGATTTTAATCCTAAGATACCAAAAATACTTAGCTACAGCTATGTGCCGGAAAAGTATAAGAGATGGAGGGGTGGGACACATAGTTTTAAGATTGACCAATTGCAGACATATTTTGATATTATGGTCGATATTGCCGGAACTGATGCGAAAAAAATTTTGGAGCTTCTTCCTCAATGGCTCAAACCGTATCCATTTAGTAATTTACAACGATTAGCGGAATGTATCGAGAGGGCTGAACCCGTTATTACGTCATCAGATGAAAGGGTAGATTTGTGGTACCGATTATGCGTTATGCCGCTTGTTTATGTTACAGATGAACCAGTAGATGATGTACTAAAGGAGCAGCTTGTTTCAGTAGGAAAAAAATTTAAGCCAGACAGTTTGCTGCAACAGCAACAGTGGTTTAGAGAAAGCATTCGACAAGATCTGTCCATCGATGGTTCTGAATGGCATGTTGTGTGTGAGAAAATATTTAATGAGCAAAAGAAGGTGCTTTTGGCAATTTACAAGGAGGGCGGTATAAAAAAATTGATTGATTTTGTTCAATTAGTTTATATTGATTCATTTCAATTGGCTAAGATGCTGTTATCACCAGACTTTTCTCTTACAATTGAAGATGATAATATGCTAGTCTTGGCATTCCTGGATTGCCCTATAAAATATAAAAGCTATTTTAGCAATAAGTCATATTCTCAAAAGATAGACTGGATTAAAAATTTGAATATTGAAAGGCTGGATATAAATGAAAAGGCTGGATTTTTTGCAGTTTTGGATACAAATATTGAAAATATAAAATATTTTGAAGAGCAATTAGGAAACAATGGACAATTATATTGGGAAAATGTTGATAGTAGTCGATTTTCAAATGAGTTAAGTATTCAATATGGATTTAAGAAATTTATAGAATATAATATACCTCAAAAAGCATTCGGCTTATTGGAACCTTTACAAACAGTGCAGATGGAGCAGTCAGATCCAAATTGGCTTTTTGATGCGTTAATAGAACAAGAAAAGTATGATGATTGTTATCTTTCCATGGGGGCGTATGAATTTGCTTACAGAATCCTTTATGGACGGATTGACGAAAATAAGCTGGAAAGAATGGAACATTTATCTTTTAAACTATATGGGCGGATATCATACTACATTTCAGGATATGCTGGATTTAAGCCGCTCATTACATTTAAAAGAATTTCCAATGATCCCACTTTTTTTACTGAAATCGTAAAATATATTATTAATGACTCGTTTAGTATTTGGAATCATATCTTGAAAAGTTGTGACCAGGGTCCTGAATCATCAGTTGATTGGATACAGGGTATCAATAATCTTACATATAATGAAACGGATATAGTTAAGAAAAAAATGGAATATTGGGAAGGATTCATTTTATTTAATGTTTTAGATATTAATTCAGTGGGCGATTATGAAATATCGGTTTTCAATGCTGAACTATTAAATGAATCTGAAGATAAGCGGAACGGGTTTTATTTTCACGCTTACTACTCACTGAATGGGTTCCATGCTAATGGGTCTTTTGAGTATGACTCCAAAGACCGAAAAGATGCTGATAGATATAAGAAACTTGCAGTTATACAGGAAGAAAGAGGAAATACGGAGTTTAGTAAAATGCTTTATACACTTAGTGAGGATTTGATTAATAGTCTAGAAAGCTAATTTTATAAATTAAAAATTTGGTGTTAGTCAATAAGGAACTGTCGGAAAATAACTGCTACAATTTGTTCAGAAAAAAGCCCAGAAATACAATAAAAATTGTCATAAAGTTGTAGCAGTTATTTGTAGACAATTCCTAACTGTGTTTTATCTAAATTAGAATGCGACATTTATGGTACTTCCGAACCGCACCAACGCATATGTTGACTGACAATGAAAATTTTTATTCCTTACTTGACACGAGCAGACCTTATGATCCTGCATCATTCAGCTCCGGGAAGCGATGTATCCGCATATCAGGCCATGGAACAGGCGGTAAGCGAAGGGAAACTCCGTTCGATCGGACTTTCCAATTATTATACACCCGATGATTTTGACCGGCTTGTGGGCGAGACAACCATTACACCTGCCCTGCTCCAGAATGAAACCCATCCATATCATCAAAGCACAGAGATGAAGGAACATCTGCAGCAGTATGGCACGGTCATGGAATCCTGGTATCCCCTTGGAGGACGCGGCAATACGCAGACATTATTCAACGATGAAGCCATTGTTGAAATTGCGGATGCACACAATAAAACTTCTGCTCAGGTTATCCTGCGCTGGCATCTGCAGGCGGGGAATATCGCAATCCCCGGTTCCAGCAATGAGGCGCATATTCAGGAGAACTATGAGATTTTTGACTTTGAGTTGACGGAGGATGAGATGCAGAGAATGACCGCGTTAGACCGGAATGAGAGATTTGCCTCTTATTAAAAAACACAGACATGGAAGGTGACAGATTGAAAGTAATGCTTGTGAACGGCAGTCCTCATGAGAAGGGCTGTACCTATACGGCTCTTACAGAACTTGGGGGGGACTTTTGAAAATTTGATACTGTTCCGTGAATAATTCAGGATAAAATATTATATTTTTAGATTTTGCCTGACAAAAGCAGAGGCACTGAACCTTTGGATAGCTGACTTTGATTACTGCCTGGGAGCGGTCACTGTCCGGCATGCAAAAAAACGGCAGGAGCCGGCATGCCGTCGATGGCGAGGCTATTCTATTCTTTAATGGAAGGTCCCCATGTAGAGGAAACATTTTCCACAATTGCTCTTGACTCCATATTTAAAAAAGTGATAGTATTACTATCAGAAAATAAATTTTACGGAGGATGGCATATATGGGTGAATCCTGGATCCGGAGGCGGCAGATGGAGCAGCGTACACAGCAGATTCTGCACTCGGCGCTGGAGCTTTTCTACGAAAAAGGGATTGATGACACATCAATTGAGGAAGTTGCAAAAGCAGCAAACGTAGGGACGGCAACGATTTACCGTTATTTTGAGACTAAGGCGGAGCTTGCAATATCGGTGGGAATTGTTTACTGGCAGGAGATTGCGGACAAGTATATCGGCATGATGCTGCAGGAAGAGTACAGGGGGTTGTGCGGCAGCAGACAGCTGCAGCAAATTTTTATAATTCTTGAAAAAGTTCTTGAGGAAGAATCTTTGTTTTTGCGGTTTCTTCAGGAATTTGATATTTTTGTCAGAAAATACAAAATTTCAAAGGAAAGACTGAATGATTACGAAGAAAAAATATTGAATCTGAAGCCTTATATGACAGATGCCCTGAAAAAAGGACTTAATGATGGAAGCCTGTATTTTTCCTACAATATTGATGAAGTGTACTTTTCGGTGATGCATACAATGCTGAGCCTGATGCAGAAACTGTCATACAACGGCAGTATGCTTTTATCAGATGAAATTGTTAAGCCTGCGCTACAGTTAAGGATTGCAGGCGGGCTGCTCTTAAAAGGGCTTGGAGCAGAATAAGCACTGGTAAGTTTGTACAGAAACATAAATTCATGGATTATTAGTATTATGGAGGTAAGTTATGGAGTCAAAGGTGAAATCATTATCGACAGGAAAAATGTGGTTATTTGCAGCGGGACAGTTTGGATGGTCATTGCTGTCCGGTTTAATATCAAACTGGCTAGTTTACTTCTACCAGCCCGACGAGGCATCCATCGCGCAGGGGCAGACTTTGTTCATTCCTCAAGGATTGGTTGTTTTTGGCATTTTTACCGTAATTGGGGGTATTACTGCTTTTGGAAGGTTGTTTGACGCATTTACGGATCCATGTATTGCATCTTTGTCAGACCGTTGTACGTCAAAAAAAGGAAGGCGTATCCCCTTTTTAAAATGGGCTTCCCTGCCACTTGCCGTTTCCACCGTCCTTGTATTCTGGTCGCCCGTAAACCGCAACAGTGTGGTAAACGCAGTCTTTTTATTTGTAATGGTGATAATGTATTATTTGTCGATTACGGCTTACTGCACACCGTACAATGCACTGCTTCCGGAGCTGGGACATAACCAGCAGGAACGATTGAACATTTCCACGGTCATTTCATTTACATTTATTGCGGGAACGGCAGTGGCATATCTGGCGCCAGTCATATGGGGGACACTGATTCCGGTGTTTGGGCGTGTCAATGCGATACGCGTGACCTTTGCAGTTATGGCTGCCCTTGCCTTTGTATGTATGCAGGTACCCGTCTGGGCCATCAATGAAAAGGAGTATGTGGATACAATGCCTTCGCAGGACACTGCATTTTCTTCCCTGGCTTCCACATTCAGGAATAAAGAATTTCGTAAGTTTGTCGCTTCGGATATTTTATACTGGATTGCGATTACCATGTTTCAGACAGGCCTTCCATTTTTCGTGACAAGTCTTTTAAAACTTCCTGAAACGATGACTACGATCTATTTTATTGGAATGACAGCGCTTTCGCTGGTGTTCTACATTCCGATTAATAAGCTGACACCCAAATTTGGAAAAAAGAAACTGATACTGGTAGCGTTCTTGATGTTTGCGTTTGCGTACCTGTATACCGGATTTCTGGGCAGGATTTCCGCAATTTCCGCAAATGTACAGGGATATATGCTGATGGCGGTGGCTTCCCTTCCGATGGCGGTATTCGGAATCCTTCCACAGGCTGTTGTCGCCGATATCGCCCAGAGCGATGCCAAACTTACGAGAAGCAACAGGGAAGGGATGTTTTATGCGGCAAGGACGTTCGCATTTAAATTTGGACAGAGTTTGTCCATGCTGCTCTTTACGGCAGTCACCACGATTGGAAGCGCAACCGGGGCGGGATACCGCGTAGCGGCATTTGTGGCGGCAGTTTTTTGTATGCTTGGCGGAATTGTATTTCTGTTTTACAATGAGCGGAAAATTAATCAGAGTATTAATTGAAAAGGGCGCACAGGAGACTGACTATAGGAGAAAATGAGAATGAACAAAAGCGAAATACATGATATGATATTACCTGAAAAAACATACGCAGAGGCAATGGATACGGTTGTCCGTCCATATCTGGCAGAAAGGATGATTACGGAATATTGTTGGCGGGAGAAAGGGAAAAAGATTTTTTGCGCGCGTGCGCGTGCGGATAACCCGAAAGGGGTTGTCATCATATCGCATGGATTTACTGAAACAATAGAAAAGCATCTGGAAACAATATATTATTTCCTCTGTGGGGGCTACCATGTTTATATGCCGGAGCATTGCGGACATGGGCGCAGTTACCGGTTATGCGGTGAGGGGGATTTATCCCTTGTGCATGTAGATGATTACAGGAGGTATGTGGAAGACCTGTTGTTTATCAGCCGCATTGCAGCACGGGAATTTTCCGGGCTTCCTTTATGTGTATACGGACACTCAATGGGGGGTGGAATTGCATCAGCAGCTGCGGCAGAGGCACCGGAATTATTTTCTAGGCTCATACTGACCTCCCCCATGATACGTCCCAAAAGTGACCCTGTTCCGTGGGCGGCGGCGGGTCTTGTGGCAAAGTTTTTCTGCATGACAGGAAAAAGCGGACAGTACCTGATGGGACATCATTCTTACAGCGGATTGGAACAGTTTTCAGACAGCGCTTCAACTTCGGAAGCAAGATTTGACTATTACCAGATAAAACGAAATAAAGAGCCGCTGTTCCAGATGAACGGGGCTTCTTATGGCTGGCTGTGGCAGATCGTGTGTCTGAACCATTATCTCCAGACAAAGGCATGGCGGAAAATAATCTGTCCCGTATTGATTTTTCAGGCGGATAATGATACATATGTATCTCCAGAACAGCAGGAAAAATTTGTTCGGAAATTAAGCAGGCATCAGCAGGGAAATGTGAAACTTGTGAAAATTCCGGGTACAAAGCACGAAATATTCAATTCAGGAGCGGAGGTATTGGCTATTTACTGGACAAAAATACTGCTAGAATGCTGACTTCGTGTTCTAAAAAAGATAAAAGTAGTAGCAATAAGAAAATATAACAGCGCTTCCGTCATCCAACCGCCAGGGGCGGAATGGTATCGTAATTTTACCTGCAAAATAGACAGCATAGGGCAATCTGATCCAGACTGCGGCAGCGGATAATGGGGAACCGGTAGATGCGGAGGATACAGGAGAAAAAGGGTATCATTACCGTTCGGATTATAAAATGAAAGAGTGATACTATTGAAAGAAATAAGACATTAAATGTGGGGACGATAGGATGCCCGTCTACAGATGTAGGCGGGCATCTTTAAGAAAAATGAATGCTTTAGTCCATACTTGACAGAAGAATATGCCACCGGGCTGATGGCGGCAGCAGTGGAGAAGAAGCTCTCCAGCGAGGTGGGATTCAAAGGTATTTTTAAGAAGGTCATTATTTTCAGCCTTGTGGCGGTGGGGCATATCGTGGATACGCACATCATCGGGGAGGGGAGCGTCCTGCGGACGGCGGTCATCTTCTTTTACCTTTCCAATGAGGGCATTTCCATCTTGGAGAATGCCGCGAGGACGGGGCTGCCCATTCCGGGGAAGCTGAAAGCCGTGCTGGAGCAGTTACGGGAAGAAAAAGAGGATTAATGGAGTTTTTGGTGCGGGGCATCGGTGTAAAAACTGGTGCCTTTTTTCGTTCGATAAGCTGGCCCGTGGAACGGGGCAGCGCTTGATGGGAAAGAGAGGAAAATGGAATGAATCTGATACAGAATTATCTTACAGAGTCTGGCTGTTACAAGGCGGGAAAGCACATCACCGTGAAAGGTCTTATGATCCACTCGGTGGGATGCCCGCAGCCAAAGGCGGATGTGTTCATGAAGAACTGGAACAGGGCAGAGGCATCCGCCTGCGTCCATGCCATCGTAGAGCCGGACGGGGATGTGTACCAGATTTTGCCTTGGAATCATAGGGGCTGGCACTGCGGAGGCGGAGCGAACAATACCCATATCGGCGTGGAGATGACGGAGC
>OFFV01000534.1_pt1 | contig 28756 bp, 26 predicted proteins | sample 1521461 | NCBI WGS metagenome assembly OFFV01 (sample SAMEA3504120, study PRJEB24116) | mouse gut metagenome | biome: mouse gut; feature: mouse-associated habitat; material: faeces | place: Denmark | collected 2011 | reverse complement strand
TCACTAACCATGAGAAAATCTCGTGATTAAGAAGTCATTTAGAGCATATATCACCAGATAAGTCTGTGTACGTCCGATCTCGCCCACTATAAATTCCTGATTTTGTTTCAGATCCTTCACTTCCTCCACTGTCGTGCCCTGTGTCTTCTTTAGCGACCGGATATCATTCTGCATCGTACTCTGCCTCATTGACATCGTGTTCTGCGTTTTCTTCAACATGCGGATGTCTCTCTGTATTGTACGCTGCGTCTTCAACACCGCACTCTGTGTTTCTTTCAGACTGCGGATGTCTTCCTGCATTGTGCTCTGTGTTTCCTGCATCGCATCCTGCTTTTCTTTCAACATGCGGATGTCTTCCTGCATGGTAGACTGCGTTTCTTTCAGCATGTGGATGTCTTCCTGCATTGTGCTCTGTGTTTCTTGCATCGCATCCTGCTTTTCTTTCAACATGCGGATGTCTTCCTGCATGGCGCTCTGCGTTTCTTTTAACATACGGATGTCTTCCTGCATGGCGTCCTGTGTCTTTTGCATCGCATCCTGCGTCTCTTTCAGACCGCCCAACATCGACTCCATTTTTCTTTCCGATTTTTCCATACGATCGTCAACAACGGACTGCACCATATTCTTTAACATATCCAGATCCTTCTGTTCCAGCATTCTGTCACCTCCTGATTCATCAATATACCCTCTGGCTGCCAGCAAGATCCTACACTCAATATTCATCCCCAAATATCTGCCACACCAACCCCATAGCCGGGTTTTATGTCTGTAGACTCATTATACCAATTCATTTATTTTTTTCAACCGTTTTTCCATATTTTTACGCAAAAAAATATACGAAATATTAACGATATTTCGTATATTTTGTAATTTCATATTACTTCCGCTATACTCTTTCCCTCTATCTTACCAGACATGCAGCCATCATGCAATACACAACCAGCAAAAATTTCGCAGGATAGCAACAGATCGGCCCGCGACGAGAGCAGATTTCTTTGGTCAAATTTGCATATTCACACAGACTTTACAGTAAATGCAAAGCCCTGGCCCAAACTGTAACGCAGAATAAACTCTGTCAAAATACCTTCAGGTACTGCTCATATTCCTCATAAGTAACCGTTACCCAGCCTTCGTCGTAGTTAAACCCGATCTCCATCCCTTTCGGTGTGTAGAAAACAATGATATCCGGCGAATTAAAGAGCGCTGTGATCTCCTGGTCGGTCATACTGGTCAAGTATATGATCTCATCATTCTGGATATCACTCTGCTTTCTGAATTCTACTGAAAACGCATCATCAATGCTGAGAATGTTTTCATTGTCCAGAATAACGCCGTTCTCCATATCTATATTGATACAGTACAAATATGCGGAATTATAATAGTCCGTATAGATATATTCAGAAAATACGATGCTCAACTTTTCTTCATCCATATAGGTGACAAACCCCGATGAAACCGCAGCGAAATAGCTTCCCTCATCTTCCATATAATCCACATATTCTTCTTCAAAATAGTCTTTGAAGAGATCCACTTCCTCCTGGATCACATCGTTCATATGTGCAAGATTCGGCACATTTTCGCCTGCGATCACAGGATAGGTCACCATAATATCCACATCTTCATACTCTGTATCATACTCATAATATTCAAAATCCACAGAGTATGTCAGATCTGTTTTGATATCGTCCTGCAGTACGTAGTATTGATCGTCATAATCATATCCATAATCATCATAGCCGTAACCATAGTCATCATAGCCATAATCATCATAATCATAGTCATAAAAGTCGTCGTCAAAATAATCATATCCGTCGTAATCATACGGATCCATCTCATCTTCTTCTCTGCGCTTTTCTCTGTTTTTCTCCCTGTCGTCATGAAACTCATGCTCTTCATAACTGTCGCGGTAAGATCTGTCCCTCTCCTCAGAAAACAGGGTAACAGCTTTATAAGTCAGCGCAAAAACAGCGATCAAAAATAGTATGATGATGCCGGCAACAATACCGATGATCAACCTGGTATTATTCTTCCTGGCCGGCGCTGCATAAGGACTGTATAAATTCTGCTGCTGCGGACCACCGCTTTTATACTGCTGATTTCCGTAGGGATTATTCTGATACGCTCCACCCGTATACCCCTGCTGGTTTCCATAGGGATCATTCTGGCATGAACCGCCCGTATGCTCCTGTCGATTTCCATAAGAATCATTCTGGTACGCTCCAGAACCACCCGCATACTCCTGTCGGTTTCCACAGGAATCATTCGGATTCGTACCACCCATATACCCCTGCTGGTTTCCATAAGGATCATTCTGATACGCTCCAGAACCACCCGCATACTCCTGTCGGTTTCCACAGGGACCATTCTGATAAGCCTCACCTGCATACCCCTGCTGGTTTCCATAAGGACCATTCCAACACGGACTATTACCATATGGATCAACGCCCTGTCCCGGCCTGTTTTCATAAGGGCTGTTATGATTGCTTCTAGAACTGTTCTGATACGGGCTGCCGTTCTGCATCCCGCTGTTTCCATATGGGCCATAACAGGACCCTGTTGTGTACGGACTGTTATTGTGATCCTGCTGTCCATACGGATCATGATCACACGAAGCACCGCCCGGCGCACACTGTCCGGAGAAGACACCGTCCGCCTCCGTCACATTATCTTCTTCCGGGGTTCCGTAGATCGCGGTATTCGACTCGGACGTATATACATCGGAAACCGCATCGTTCTCTTCCCTGTTATTGTTATGATCGTCTAACTCTTCCGGTCGCCCCATTTGTTTTCTCCCCTCTGCTTTTCCATCACTACTGTTATTCTATTTATCTTTGCCGCCAAAAGTCACTTCACTGTAATATTGCAAAATACACTCCCGCATCAAGGCCAGAGCGGAGGAAACCGTATTTTCCCTGATCTTCGCCCGGTCACCGCTGAAAAGGCATTTCCTGACAGTATAGCGCCCGCAGACCTTACATCCGATATATACCAGTCCCACCGGCTTTTCCTGTGTGCCGCCGTCCGGTCCGGCAATGCCCGTCACACTGACAGTCACATCCGCCTTGGACACCATGGCCGCCCCTTTCGCCATCTCTCTGGCAACTTCCTCGCTGACCGCACCATGCTTGGCAAGCGTGTTCTTTTTGATGCCCAACAGTCTGCGCTTCGCCTTATTGGAATAGGTAATATAACCGGATTTAAAAACCTCCGATACCCCCGGCACGTTGATCAGTCTTGCCGCCAATAGTCCGCCTGTACAGGACTCCACCGTACTGATGGTCAGCCCGTTGGCCAGCAGAAGATCCACCACCGCCTTCTCCAGTGTCACATCATCCTCCGTTGTGTAGACATGATTGCCGAACCGCCCTTTTAACTCCTTGACCATGGGCTTCACCAGCTTTCTGGCCGCCTTCTCGTCCTCTGCGCGGGCCGTCACCCGCAGATGAACCTCCCCGGTCTTGGCATAAGTTGCCAGCGTCGGATTGGACTGCTCTTTGATCAGATCCGCTACCATAGTCTCTGCCTTACTCTCTCCTACTCCGCAGATCTTCACCGTCTGCGAATAGATCACACAGGACTGCAGGCCGCTCAGATAAGGCATGATCGACGTCTCAAACATGGGGATCATCTCATTGGGCGGTCCCGGCATCAGTATTACATGTTTACCGTCCTGAGCCATAATAATACCCGGCGCAGTACCGTTCGGATTTGCCACCACACTGCAGCCCTCCGGCACCATGGCCTGCTTCCAGTTATTATCCGTAATCTCCAGTCCCCTTTTTTCAAAAAAAGACTGTATGGCCGCCTTGCTCTCCTCATGAAGATACAGCGGCCTGCCCATGACCCTGGCCGCCACTTCCTTCGTCAGATCATCCTGCGTCGGCCCAAGCCCTCCTGACAACAGCAGGATATCGGCCCTGCCAAGCGCCGTCTTTATCGTCTCATACAATCTGTCCTCATTGTCTCCCACCACATCCTGATAGAAGCAGGAGAGTCCCAGTCCGGCACACTTTTCAGACAGATAAGCCGCATTGGTATTCACGATATTGCCCAACAAAATTTCTGTCCCTACTGAAATCAGTTCTACGATCATATCTCCATCCCTCCGCGGCGTTTGCGCACTTTACCGCCGCCGTACAACTCGTAAGCCCCGGTGCCTGTGCCTCTGCCGGTTCTTTGCCTTCTCAACAATCCGTCCTGTGCCGGATCACTTCGTATCCTTCATGACCTCTTTATTTTTTACCAGATAGTCCACCAATGACACTATTGTCAGAATTACCGCAACCCATGTCACAATCGTGGTCAAAAGCTGCAGGGCCGCAAGATCCGCGATCATCAGACAGATCATGATGATCTGAAAGGTCGTCTTAAACTTCCCCCAGTAGCTTGCCGCGATCACGACGCCGTTGTCCGATGCCACCAGCCTGAAACCGCTGATAATGAATTCTCTGGCGATGATCACAATGACCATCCAGGCCGGAATCCTGTCAACCGCCACCAGACAGACAAGCGCGGAACAGACAAGCAGCTTATCCGCCAGCGGATCCATAAACTTGCCGAAATTCGTTACCAGATTGTATTTGCGGGCAATCTTGCCGTCCAACATGTCAGTCAGACTGGCGATGATAAAAACAGCAAGTGCTATCCATTTATCAACAGGTGTTATGTCAACCAAAAGAAACACTACAAAAAAAGGGATCAAAATCACACGAAACATTGTCAGTTTATTCGGTAAATTCATCTTCCAACACTCCCATCAGATCATATTCATAGACATCACTAACTCTCACTTTAACAAAATCACCCGTTATCAGCTCCCGCTGCGTATTCACGAACAGCAGACCATCCACGCCTGGCGCATCTCTATAAGTACGAGCCACATAGGCATTCTCGTCGGCGACCTTGCCTTCGACCACAGCCGTAACCACCCTGCCGACCATATCTTCCGCCGCTGCAAATGCGATCTCCTGCTGCAGTTCCATCAGTTCCGCGAAGCGCTTCTGTTTGACTTCCTCTTCTATCTGGTCTTCCATAAGCGCCGCCGGCGTATCTTCCTCCTGAGAATAGGTAAAGACCCCCAGACGGTCAAACTCCATGCGGTCAATAAAGTCAAGCAGCTGTTCATGATCTTCCTTCGTCTCACCCGGAAAACCGGTGATCAGCGTGGTCCGCAGACAGATATCCGGAATCTCCTGCCGCAGCCTGTCGATGATCCGCTCCAGCTGCGCCCTGTCTGTCCTGCGTCCCATTCTCTTAAGGATTCTGTCGGAAGCGTGCTGGATCGGCAGATCCAGATAATGGCAGATCTTCTTCTCCTGCCGGATCGTCTCGATCAGTGCATCGTCGATTTCCTCCGGATAGCAGTATAAGATCCGTATCCAATACAGGCCGCTGATCCCGCAAAGTCTGTGCAAAAGCTCCGGCAGCGCCTTATGTCCGTAAAGGTCCATCCCGTACAGCGTCGTCTCCTGAGCCACCAGGATCAGTTCCCTGACACCCCGCTCTGCCAGACGGGCAGCCTCCTCTACCAGACTCTCCATCGGCACACTGCGATAACTGCCGCGCACTTTGGGAATGATACAGTAGGTGCAGTGCTTATCACACCCTTCCGCAATCTTCAGATAAGCATAATGGCCGCCTGTCGTCACCACACGATCCACACCTGTCAGCGGTTTCTCCTCCAGGCTCCTGTAACGGTTATGCCTGACCCCCTTACAGACTTCCTCCAGAGTCAGTACGATCTCGTCGATCGCCATGGTACCGATAATGGCATCCACCTCCGGGATTTCCTTCTGGATTTCTTCCCGGTAACGCTGGGCGAGACACCCCGCCACAATCAGCCCCTCAATGGACCCGCTCTCCCGCAGTTTTGCCATCTCCAGAATGGTATTGATGCTTTCTTCCTTGGCATCGTTGATAAAGCAGCAGGTATTGACCACCACCACATCCGCTTCCCGCTCGTCATCGGTAAACTCATATCCGCTCTTCAAAAGCATCCCCAGCATCATCTCGGAATCCACCAGATTCTTGTCACAGCCGAGAGATACAAACAATATTTTCTTATTCATGCTTCCTACAGTCTTTCTGACAACGCAGCCTTCGTTACGCTTCCGCTTCTGTCTCTTCTTCCTTCTCTTCCTCGCTCAGGATCTTGATCTTGCTCTGGTTCAGCTCTTCCACAGCCACAGACAGCGCTTTCTTGCCTCTGCCGTCCACCAGCTGCTCATCCCCGGCAATGATCTGCCTCGCTCTTTTGGAAGTGGCCATCACGATAGAATATCTGCTGTTTACTACCGGATCCTCCCCCTCCTCTACGCCGCTGTTTACTACATTGATCAAATCTGCATAAGATGGATGTAACATTATTTTTCTCCTTCCAGTTCCCTTCTGATATTATCAATAAATTCCATATTTCTATGCGATGCATTGTGCGCCGCAATAATGATACGGTGCACCTCATCGACACACTTCTCCAGATTATCGTTCACCACGATATACTCATATTTCTCGATACCGAGCGCCTCCTGCGCCGCACGCTGCATACGCTTCTCGATCACTTCCGCCGATTCCGTGCCCCGGCTCTCCAGCCTGTATCTGAGTTCCTCCGCCCCCGGCGTCATGACAAAAAGCGTCAGAGCGTCAGGATACTGCTCCTTCACCTTATAGGCCCCCTGAATCTCAATCTCCAGGATGACGTCCCTGCCGTCCGCCAGCTGCTTCTCCACGTATTCCCGCGGTGTCCCGTAATAATTGTCACAATAACAAGCGTATTCTATCAGCCCGCTCTCCGCAATCTTACGCTCGAACTCCTCTTTTTTCAGGAAAAAATATTCCCTGCCGTCCACTTCTCCGGGCCTGGGTTCTCTGGTCGTTGCAGAAATAGACAACGCATACCCGTCATATTTCTCCACCAGCCTCTTGACCAGGGTGCCTTTCCCCGCTCCCGAAAACCCGGAAATAATAATCAAAATACCTTTACGCTTCATCTGTCTCTCCGCCTTCCATCTGTGCTCTGCCGGAGATGGTCTCCGGAAGTAAAGCCGACAGCACGATCTGGTTATTCTCCATCACCAGCACTGCCTTCGTTTTACGCCCCTGTGTAGCGTCGATCGCCGTTCCTGCCTCCCTGGCCTTCTGCACCAGACGCTTGATCGGCGCAGAATCCGGGCTGACGATCGCGATGATCTTGCCCGTATTGACCACGTTGCCGAACCCTACATGAATCAGCCTTCCCATGCCTGAACGCCTCTCTTTCACCGTCACGTCTACTCAATATTCTGAATCTGCTCGCGCACCTTCTCAATCTCCGTCTTCAATTCAATGGCCCGGTTCGATATCTCCAGATCGCTGGTCTTGGACAAAATGGTATTCGCCTCACGGTTCATCTCCTGCGCGATAAAGTCCAGCTTGCGCCCGATGCTGCCGCCCTGCTGCAGATTCTCCTTCGTCGTCTCGATATGACTCCGCAGCCGCACCAGCTCCTCATCCACGCATACCTTATCCGCAAAGATCGTCACTTCCATAAGCAGACGATTCTCGTCCACCTTCGCGTCCTCCAGCAGTTCCTTCACCTTATCCCGCAGCTTCTGTTTATACTCCGCAATGATCTGGGGTGAACGCTCCGTAATGTAATCCACATGCGCCAGCATACCGTCCAGCTTGCCGATCAGGTCGTTCTTCAGATTCTCGCCTTCCCGGATCCTGGTCTCCACGAATCCTTCCGCGGCGCCTCTGACTGCTTCCTCCAACAGCTGCCAGAGCTCATCCTCGTCCAGTGTCTGCTCCTCCATGCTGAGAATCTCCGGATATCTGGACAGGGCGGACACCCGGATATCATTTTCCAGAGAAAAGTCCTCCGCCATCCTGTTGAGATACAGCATATACTCTGCTGCAAGTTCCTTATTGTATTTCACGCACACATTAGACTCCGTGAAATCCTCATAGGCAATAAAAAGGTCTACCTTCCCCCGCTGGATATGGTTCTTTAACTCACCGCGTATCGCCGCCTCGAAAAAGTTCAGCTTCTTGGGCATTTTGATACTCACATCCAGATACCTGTGATTGACGGATTTCATCTCCACGCTGATCCTGCGCTCTCCTCTGGCGATCTCACATCTGCCGAAACCGGTCATACTCTTTATCATAGTCGTGCACTTGCCTTTCCTGTGTTGTGTAGGCACACTGCCTGTGCGTACAGATTTTATTATAGAATAATTACCCGGCGTAGTCAAGAAAGTTGAAAATTCACTGCACTTATTATAAAATAGAAAAAATAATAAAGATAACAGACTGTGAGGATCTATCATGGCTTTTGACGGAATTACCATTGCAAATATCGTATCGGAACTGCGGCAGGCCCTTTCCGGCGGACGCATCTACAAGATTGCCCAGCCCGAAAGCGACGAACTGCTGCTGACTGTAAAAAATAACGGCTCCCAGTACAGACTCCTTCTGTCTGCGGATGCCTCCCTGCCCTTAGTCTATCTGACGCAGGCCAACAAGCCCAGTCCCATGACTGCGCCGGGATTCTGTATGCTGCTGCGCAAGCATCTGCAGAATGCACGGATCGTGGACATCACACAGCCCGGTCTGGAGCGTATCCTCCATCTGGAACTGGAGCACTTAAACGAACTGGGCGACCTGTGCCGCAAGAAGCTGATCATCGAAGTGATGGGCAAGCACAGCAATATCATCTTCTGCGACGAGAAAGATATGATCATCGACAGCATCAAGCACATTTCCGGCATGGTCAGCTCCGTCCGGGAAGTACTGCCCGGTCGGGACTATTTTATCCCGCAGACACAGGACAAGCAAAACCCGCTGTGCTTCTGCCCGCAGTATGGAGAAGAAGGGCTGATACCCCTGACTTATGGAAACTTCTGTGACCATATGCGGGTAAAACCGATGGCAGTCTATAAGGCGCTCTACTCTTCCTATACCGGCATCTCCCCCATCATGGCGCAGGAAGTATGCTACCGGGCCGGTATCGACGCAGACCTGCCTGCAAACACTCTGGAAGAAACTGCACTGCACACCCTTCACGACGCGCTCACCGCCATGATGGGACAGATCGTCACCGGCTCCTTCGCGCCTGCCATCGTTTATGACGGGCAGGAACCGATCGAGTTTTCCTCCCTGCCGCTGACGCTCTATGCGGACAAGCGCACGGTCTCCTTTTCCTCCATCAGCGCCGTTCTCGAGCAGTACTATGCACAGCGCAGCATGTTAACCCGTATCCGGCAGAAATCCGCAGATCTGCGCAGGATCGTGCAGACCGCCCTGGAGCGCAATGTCAAGAAATACGACCTGCAGATAAAACAGATGCAGGATACGGAAAAAAAGGACAAATATAAAGTATACGGAGAGCTCATCAATACCTACGGCTATAACATAACACCCGATTCTAAATCCATGGAGGCGCTCAACTATTACACAAACGAGATGATCACGATACCGCTCGATCCCACGCTCACACCTCTGGAGAACGCGCAGAAATACTTCGAGAAATACGGAAAGCTCAAACGCACCTACGAAGCGCTCTCAGAGCTGACCATACAGGTTAAGGAAGAGATCGAACATCTGGAGTCCATTCTGGCGGCCCTGGATATCGCCATGCAGGAAGAAGATCTGGTGCAGATCAAGGAGGAACTGATCGAGAGCGGTTACATCCGCAGAAAAGGCGGCCCGAAGAAAGCCCGGATCACCAGCCGTCCCTTTCACTATATCAGCAGTGACGGCTTTCATATGTATGTGGGCAAGAATAACTTTCAGAATGACGAGCTGACCTTCAAATTCGCCACCGGCAACGACTGGTGGTTCCACGCCAAGAAAAAGGCCGGTTCCCACGTGATCGTCAAGACGGAAGGTCAGGAACTGCCCGACCGCACCTTCGAGGAGGCTGCCCGTCTTGCCGCCTACTATTCCAAAGGACGCGAGCAGGCCAAAGTGGAGATCGACTACATTCAGAAGAAACACGTAAAGAAGCCCGCCGGCTCCAAACCCGGCTTCGTGGTATACTACACCAACTTCTCGATGGCCATTGATTCGGATATTTCCGGCATTCAGCAGGTCATGAAATAACGCAGGCGTGACAGGACCCCCGTAAGGAACCTGTCCGATATGGACAGGTTCCTTACGGGGGCTTACTTTTACAGTGTGCTTGACGTAAACAGGGATCTCACATGATCGATCTCTTCCTGCGTGGCCTTTGCCGCCGGCACATAATAAGATTTCTCACGCGCGATCTGATATAATTCTTCCTGTGACTGCTCACAGGCGTTACGGAACTGCTTTAATGTCTGCTTTAACTCCTTGTTCTCCGTCTGGGCGATCATCTCCCCGAAACGAACCAGTTCCCCGTTAATACCGGTAAGCGTATCCGCTACCATTGTCTTTTCTTCCATCTGCATAATAGAGTCTCCTTCTTTCCTGTTATCTTAAATAATCCATCAGCTGCTGCTTGTTCTGCATCGCAGACTGTGCGCCTTTTTCAAAAAACTGCTTCACCTTCGCATCAGATGCACACTCCGCATACTCCTTCATCTTGCAGTGCGTTACATCATAGCCGCCCATAAGGTGGCGAAGATTCTGTAAATCCAGCTCTGATAAGTTTGCCATAAGATTTTACCTCCTGAAATAAAAAATGATTGTCGCATACAGTATTTGTATTTGGACAATCATTTATTCCTGCAATTTTTATTTTCTGTTCGATATTTCTGTTTTATTTTTTGACCGCCGGTCTTATCTTGTCTGTTTTAACAGATGCAGCTTCTGCGCCACATGCACCAGCATGGCACCCTTCGGGAAGGCCCGCAGTTCCTGCTCATTCACACCGCCAATAAAAAGGATCATCACAAAGTAGACACAGGCGCCCAGCCCGATGGCGATCAGAAGCACGATTCGGCTCACCGGCAGGATCAGATACAGACCATGGTAAACGCCGAATGCCACCGCGCCCATTACCACGGCCGAAACCAGCGGCTTGACGAAGGTCTTCATCATCTCCTGTTTATATTTCAGGTGTTTTCTGACTGAAATCTGATTTAAGATACACACCACCAGCGAATAGATAATATTCGCGCACACAAGCGCATACAGATTCAGATCCGTATACAATAACATCGCGATCAGGGCCGCCATCTGGATCACCAGTGCCACAGCCGCATGGATCACCGGCGTATTCACCCGGCCGATCCCCTGCAGCACCGCATTCGTCAGCGTTGACAGCCCATACAGCACCACCGACACAGCCAATGCCGCCAAAAGACCAGACGCCTTCTCCAGAGAATCCTTCTGCGGAAAGATAAACTGCATCACAGGCTGTGCCAGCAGCCCCAGTCCCATAGCCGCCGGTATGGAGACCAGCATCGTCATGCGGATGGCCTTTGTCACCTGTTTTCTCGTCTTCTTATATTCTTTGCGGACATACGAAGTCGCCACCCCCGGAATCGTGGCCGAAGACATCGCCGAGGCAATGGCGATCGGTATATTGACAACAGACACCGCCTGCGTCGCAAAGATCCCGTAATCAATAGCGACCGTTACGTAATCCACATTCTTGAAATCCATCAGGATCCACTTGTAGATCTTCATATTCACTACAGTGGAACAGTTGTAAATGAAAGTACTCAGAATAAAGGGCGTGACTACCGTAAAGATCGTCTTTGTGATCTCCCCGTAGCTGTCGATCTCCTTTGTCCTGTCATACCGTACCCGCCTGTCGATCATCTGACGGTTCAGCATATACATGGCAAGCATAAACAACAGCGCCGTCACCACGCCGGCCCCCGTCCCCAGCGCACTGCCCGCAGAGCCGTAGATCGCCTGTGTGGTCTGATCCTTCTCTGCCACGGTCTTCATCAGCAGATAGGCTGCCAGGATACTGACCACCGCATTCAGGATCTGTTCTAAGATCTGCGACAGAGACGTATGCATCATCGAGCCGTGCGCCTGAAAATACCCCCTGAATACCCCCAGGAAGCCGGAGAAAAAAATCGTCGGCGCAAGCACCCGCAGCGCCACCACCGAATGTTCCCCCACCAGCCAGGAAGCCGCCGCAAATGTGGCGATCGAAGCCACACCGCCCACGATCAGAACATATAAAAGTGCACACCGGAAAACCCGCTGCGCATTCTGATATTCTTTGAAGGCCATCTTCTGTGCGATCACTTTGGAGATTGCCGAGGGAATACTGTAGGAAGAGATCAGGAGGATGATCGTATAGATATTGATCGCCTCACTGTAGTAGCCGTTACCTTCCAGACCGATGATACTCAGAAGCGGACTGCGGTAGATCAGGCTGATCACCTTGACGATCATGCCCGCCGCTGCCAGGATCCCCGCCTGCAGCACAAAATTATTCTGTTTCTTTTGTCCGCCCATGCACACCTCCGAGCTGCCAATATGCTTCTACATGGTAAAAAGAGTCTGCCGGACGGCAAACTCCAGATTCAGACCGCTGCAAGATATCGGAGCAAGCACGGCAGCCTGTCAGGCATTCCTTCCGTCCTGCTCTGACAGGTTCCACTGCTTGCTCCGCTATCGTTTGCCCTGATCCTGTTTAACCGATCAACCAGTCATACATCTCCTGGTATTTCCTGGCCGAAACATGCCATGAGAAGTCAACTGCCATGGCCCGGTCCACAATCTTGTTCCACTCACGCTTCTTATCGTAATAGATATGCTCTGCATACCGGATCGTACCCAGCATCTCATGAGCGTTATAGTTCTTAAAGCTGAATCCCGTACCGGTGCCTTCATATTCATTGTAAGGCTCCACCGTATCCTTCAGGCCGCCCGTCTCGCGCACGATCGGCAACGTGCCGTAACGCAGCGACATCAGCTGGCTCAAACCGCAGGGTTCAAAGAGCGAAGGCATCAGGAACGCGTCGCTGGCCGCATAAATCTTATGGGACAGTGCGTCGGAGTAATAGATGTTAGCCGATACCTTGCCATGGTATTTCCAGTCAAAATGACGGAACATGTTCTCATACTGCTCCTGGCCGGTCCCCAGCACCACGATCTGTACATTGTCCTGACAAAGCTCATCCATCACATAAGCGATCAGGTCGAAGCCCTTCTGGTCTGTCAGGCGGGATACGATTCCGATCATCATCGCCTTGTCATCCTGGTTCAATCCCAGCTCCGCCTGCAGGGCACGTTTGTTCTTCACTTTCTCCTTGCGGAAGTTCACCGCATTGTAATTAAACTCGATATTCGTATCTACTTCCGGACTGAAATCCGTGTAATCCACCCCGTTGACGATACCGCGCAGATCCGCCGCCCTCGCACGCATGAGGCCGTCTAATCCCTCGCCGTAGAAGGCTGTCTTGATCTCTTCCGCATAAGTATCGCTGACCGTCGTAATCGCGTCCGCATATACAAGACCGCCCTTTAAGAGATTGGCATCCTTATAAGCCTCCAGCTTATCCGAAGTAAAGAAGTAATCCGGCAGCCCCGTAATCTCTTTAACCTCTTTGACACTCCATTTTCCCTGGAATTTCAGGTTATGTATCGTCATCACCGTCTTGATGCCCCTGTAGAAATCGCCGCCCTGGAACCGCTCCTTCAAATATACGGGAATCAGACCTGTCTGCCAGTCATGACAGTGGATCAGATCCGGCCTGAAATCGATCACCGGCAGGATCGACAGCGCCGCCTTACAGAAAAATGCATATTTCTCGATCTCAAACAAAGCGTTGTCACTGTAAGGTTTAAAGCCGCCAAAGAAGCTCTCGTTGTCGATGAAATAATACTTCACCCCTTCAACCTCTGCCTCCAGAATGCCGACATATTCCTCTTTCCAGTGGAAGTCCATGTAAAAATGTGTCTTATAGGTGAGTTTATCCTTCATCTCCTGTTTCATACAGGTATATTTGGGAAGAATCACCCGGATATCAAAGTATTCTCTGTCAATACATTTCGGCAGAGAACCGATCACATCTGCCAAACCTCCTGTCTTAATAAATGGAACCCCTTCCGATGCAACAAACAAAATATTTTTCATGCTAACCCTCCAAAATATAGATTGTCCTGTCTTCTCCAGTCATTAACCTTTATTATACAGCATTTTGGATGGCAATAAAAGGCTTATTTTGAAAAATATCAGTGCCTGTACTGCAGTCTTATCTTATCCGCGATCAGAGCGATAAACTCCGAGTTGGTGGGCTTGCCCTTGCCGGTATTGATGGTATAACCGAACAGCGCATCCAGCGTCTCCATCCGTCCTCTGGACCAGGCAACCTCGATTGCATGGCGGATGGCACGTTCCACCCGGCTGGGCGTAGTCTGGTATTTCTTGGCGATGGTCGGATACAGCACCTTTGTGATAGATCCCAGCATCTCCACATCCTCCACCGACATCATGATCGCTTCCCGCAGATACTGGTATCCTTTGATATGCGCCGGTACACCGATCTCGTGGATCATATCCGTCACATCCTTCTCAAGATCCCTTGTCAAAAAAGCAGGCAGAACCACCTCTTTCTCCGATACAGCCGTATCTTTTGTCCCCGAAGGAACCGTTATCATAATCTGGAACTCTTTGTTAGTATTGATCAGATTGTCCAGAAGTTTGTAAAACTGTTTCTGATCTCTCGCCGCTGTCATGTTTAATGTTTCCATAAGTACTCCTCCATCTTCTTACTGGTCCGCTGCCGTCGCTGCTCCATAAGAATGCACATTCATACCAGACAGTAACCTTATTCATACAATTCCAACATATTTCCCGTCGGTCTGCTGACGCGTTCCGACATAAACCATTATAAACAATAGAAGAATACTATGGAATATTAAGGCATCGCACAACTCAGTTCTCCTGCCAGTATTTCTCCACGATTTCCGCCGCCAGCCCGGCGTTTTGGGGAAATTTCGCCTGTAATTTTATCACTGCATTTTCTTTTGTGGCATTGTATTCCTGAAGCATCTCAACAATGATTTTCATGTCCTGCTCCCGGACTTCTTTTGTCACTTCTTCTACCGCCTCTTCTACAATACTGTCGATCCAATCACCCAACGTCATAAATCCCGCCTCCACTTCCGGCAGATTTTTCACCTTCTCCACATAGGAATCCATCATTCTGGTCGCATCATCCACCGCGTTTTTGCTATCACTATTTTGAATATATGTTAGCATATTTTTTATCGCCTGACTACCACCTTTTTGTCTTTCCAAGCAGCACGGATAAACTGCCGGCTTCCTCTCTGCCTGTCTTATCTGATTTCTTCTTCCGTGAATATACGGCGAAATGCCGATGCAGATTTCCTTCATGCAGGCACTGCCGGGCAGCGCCGCCTGATAGAAATAAGAGCTTCACTTTGAATTGATAAAGCTACTATAGCAGAATCTCCCTGCCATTGCAATACCTTTTTATAAATATAGTTTAAATATACAGTCCGGACGAACAGACTAAGCATCCAAGCTAAGTCCCGACTTGCAGCAGGAAGCGGCAGATCTCTCTGCCGCTTCCCCAATACACATCCCGGCAGGTCACTCCACCGGAAACCACCCGAAATCCACGCACCGGCCAAGATCCCAGCTGTCCCAGCCTACCCAGCCGGTCTCGTTCACGGTATCGACCAGCAGCTTGTAGCTCCAGTAGAAATAGCCGCTGCCTGCCTTCCATGCTTCCAGCTGTGCATCCGCCAGCGCCCTGTAGATTTGCTTCTTCTCCGCGTCACTGATACTCTCTTTTGACATGCCTTCCTGACCGTTTAGCACGGTCTGACCGCCCTTCGTGTCTTTTCCCACCGCCAGTGAGTTGAAGAGACACCACTCACCGCAGATCACCGGAAAGTACTGCTGCATCTCCCGGATATCGGCCTCGTAATTCTCCTTGATGAACCTCAAATAGCCTTCTACGGTCTGCTCGCAGCCCATCCCTTCCGCCATCATCAGATACTGGTGCGTATCCAGCACCACGTTCTTATACTTGTCTTCGCGCATGAAATCTTTCCATGCTTTCAGCAGGAACGCATCGTGGATCACCACGCACTTTTCCTCCGGCAGATACCTGCGCAGACGGTCATAGGCATCCAGATAGAACTGCCGGATGAACGCCAGCGTATTGGGCCTTGTTCCTTCCGCCTTCTCCGGATCCACGGCCGGATAACGCGCCGGCACATCCATCTGGTTCCAGATTTCTTCCGTGATCGGCTCATTGATCACTTCAATGCCCCACAGCCCTTCTCTGTGACCGTACCGCTTAGCCAGCCGCTCCAGCACGGTCAACTCAAACTCCACTTCCTCCGGCTCCTGAGACCACTTGCACACACCGCTGATACCGCCGTTGTCGAAACCGTTCTGGCTGTCCGGCGCGGTATGCAGATCCACCAGGATCTTAAGCCCGTAGCGCTCCGCCCAGCAAAAAGCACGATCCAGCTCTTCCACACAGCCGATAAAGGGTTCCCTGTCCCCGAAGATAAAATACGGCACCGGAATCCGCACGGTATTCATGCCCATGGCTTTGATCCGCGTAAAATCCCGCTCCGTGATATACTCCGCGCGGTGGGTTCTGATCCGCGCCTCATACACATCCCGCGGAAGCCGGGCAGGCAGATAATATTCATCCTCCGCCGTCGTCCCCGCAAAAAGTCCCGGACTCATCCATTTCTCCAATACAAGCCAGTTTCCCAGATTAACACCTTTGATATACATGATTTTCCCCTCCTTTTTCCTTACTCCAAAACAACCGTCGAAATACTGTTCTCCGGTACAACGACTCTCGTGATCATCCCCTCTGTACGCAAATGGATCATCTTCCTGCCCTGACCGGTATACAGGATCACCACCGCCACGGAACCGTCCGGATTCTGCGCCGCAGTCACTTCCACCTCCGGTGAAAAGCTGGAGCACCCGATCCGCACCGCACCCGGCCTGATATATTTACTGAACTGTCCGATGGCATGGAACATGGGTTTCACTTCCACCGTGTCTGTGGTCGTATCGCACATCACCGGCGCGTTACAGAAATTCCCCACGTGATTGGGGCCGCCCTGTTCGTCCAGCACAAGGTTCCAGTCCAGCCAGCTGTTCATTCCATGGTTCAGATCCCCGATCAGATCATGAGCGTACAGTCTGGCATGGCGCATATCGTCCGGCACATGTTCCGCACCCAGCGCGTACTCTACGCAGCCCTCGCTGCGCATCAAAAGCAGTTCCGGGAAGTCCTCCCGCACCATCTGCAAAGTCGCAAAATGGTCTCCCGAATACCAGTGATAGGCCACGCCTGCCACCATGTCCCTGGTCGTCTCATCCACGATCTCACAGGCCCGCTCATAGACCCGTTCCTTGTTGTGATCCCAGATATACAACTTCACATGCGCAAGCCCGTTCTCTTTCAGCGCCGGATACAGATAATCCCGCAGGAATTCCTTCTCTTCCTCCGCCGTATACTCGCAGGAATCCCATGTCTGGACGGCCAGCGGCTCATTCTGCACCGTCATACAGGAAATTTGTATGCCCCGTTTCTGATACGCCGTGATATACTTCACCACATAATCCGCATAGGCCTGATAACATTCCCTGCGCAGGTGTCCGCCGCCATTGCGCACGCCGGTCTCTTTCATAAAAGCCGGCGGCGACCAGGGGGAAAGCAGCAGCGATACCGGCTGTCCCAACGCTTCCTCCGCCATTTTGATTAACGGCTGTACATATTTCGCATCCCGTTCCAGTGTAAAATCACCAAACGCGGCATCCCCGGGATCTTCCACCGCACAGTAGTTGCTGATGGAAAAATCACAGCTGTCCATATGTATTCTGCCAAGCGTATAACCAAGCCCGTCCCTGCCGTAACAAGACTCTACGATCTCTTTCTGTTTCTCCCTGCTCATCCGCGCCAGCGTGTAACCGGCCGACTCCGTGAGCGCCGCACCAAAGCCCTGTATGACCTGATACCGCTTGCGGGGATATACATTCACCACATCCATCTCCTGTGCCTTACTGTCGGGCACCAGACTCGTCTCATAGGTTTCCTGCCTGACGCCGTCACTGCCCAGTATCGTTGTGTACATTGTTGCTTTTTTCATTCTTTCCTCCATTCCGAAGCGCTTTGCAGTGAGGACACCTTCCCCTCACCGCTGCACTCTTCATCGGATCCCGTTTATTTTTCCTTTTAAAAAAAGAGGGGTTGACAAATCACTCATCAACCCCAATATCCCTTAACACAATCATTCAGTCATTCTATATAGCCTGTAATCGCCTCTTAATTCAGACTCTCCAGATAGGCATCCAGCTGTTTCTGGCATTCTGCGATCACCTTATCGATTCCTGCAGCCTGCATTGCCGTTTTGTATTCCTCGATCGATGCTTCTACATTATCTGTATAACCCAGCTCCAACGGCCAGCCATACTGCTGTCTCGCATTGGTACATGCCGCAACTTCCGTGCTGATGCTGGAAGTATCCATGACAAAACCGGTAAATTTCTCGGCTCCGACGCCTTCCTTGATCTTTCCTTCCCATTCCTGCCGCAGAGTATCATAAGTCTCGGGTACACCGGCCTGGTTACGGTTCAGATCCATGGTACGTGCTGCCCACATTGCATTGGTCGCATACAGATCGGTGTCCAGGATCGTGAACTGTCCTTCGTCGTTCAGCTCATAGCTTGTTCCAAGCACACCGTAGTACAGCGCGTCATATACTTCCTGATCTGTGGTCAGCAGATTCCAGAACGCCAACGCTCTCTCCGGATTCTTCGCCGTGTTGGAGATAACCATGCAATCCTGCGTATACGGCAGATGTGCAATGTCTTTTGTCATCGGGCCATACTGGAAATCCCATTCCGGATGCAACACACAGAGACTTGACCAGGAGTCGATATTATGGAAACGCATAGCTGCTTTACCGTTCTGTGTCTTCTGGGAATCCGTATCAGCCAGTGCGGACTTACTCCAATATCCCTTATCACACCACTCCTTACACATCTGATAGAATTCTGTCACACCATCAAGATCATAGATCGCCTTGACTGTCGGATGCTCTTCCGAAGGATCATAGAACAGATAACGCATATTGGAATCAACATCCATAAGGCCGTTCATTCTCGTCCACACAAGAGACAGCTCCGGTCCTGCCGAATACTGGTCAAGCGCTTCCATCTCCGGATGATTTGCAACAACATAATCCGCAAACTCCTCTACTTTTTCAAAGGTGTCAATCGGCCCCGTAATGCCGGCTTCCGCCGCGATATCACCACGATAAATGCTTCCGTAAGTCGTGTACGTAGGCAGCAGCGTAGGAACTGCATACAGTTTGCCGTTGATCGTTGCCTGCTGCAGCGCGGATTCGGAGTGCATTGCATAGTTATCCGGCGCATAGGTGGGAAGCAGGTCATCCAGCGCCATAAACGCGCCTCTCTGTGCCAGGTTTGCAAAGCCAAGCCAGCCTGCACAATATGCCATATCAAACTCTTCTCCCGATGAGAACAGCAGCGGATACTTCTGTGCATACTCCGCCCAGCCGATCCAGTTGATCTTCAAAGTACAATTCAGCTTTTCCTTCAACAGGGTATTCAGATTCTCGTCCACAATATCCTGTCCGGCCGGTCTGTCACTGATCACGTACATCACCAGTTCCACTTCTTTGGACGTGTCAACCTCTCCCGTTGCGCCTGCCTCTGAGGAGCTTCCCGAAGACGCTGCATCTCCTGAGGAAGACGCTCCGCCTGAACCTCCACAGCCTGCAAGCAGACCAAGCGACATTGTTGCTGCAAGTAATACTGCAACCAGTTTCTTTTTCATTCTTTGTTACCTCCTTATGGTTATCATTGCATAATTTATTTGCTGCCAAATAACTTGGCTGTACCAACAAACTCCTGTCCTTTAGCCCTTCACGGAGCCGATCGTAATACCTGCGATGAAGTACCTCTGTACGAACGGATAGACAATAACGATCGGTCCGGTCGCAACCACTGCCATTGCCAGTTTTAAGGAGTTAGACGGCAGATTTGCCACCTGTATGCCGGCCTGCGCGGCAATTCTGGCAAGCGCCTGGGTCTGCTGCTGAATGGAATACAACATATACTGCAGCGGATATTTCTCCTCGGTGCTCATATACAGCATCGCATTATACCAGTCATTCCAGTAACCAAGTGCCAGGAACAGGCCGATGGTCGCCAGTCCGGACTTCAAAAGCGGGAAGATGATGGTAAAGAAGATCCTCCACTCACCCGCGCCGTCCAGTTTCGCGGATTCCACCAGCGAGAACGGTATATTATTGACAAAGGTCCTCATGATCAGCAGATAGAAGACATTAAACATACCGGGCAGGATCAGCGCCAGCATATTGTCCCGCAAATGCAGATACTGGATATAGAAAATGTAGGTGCTGACCATTCCGCCGTTAAACAGCGTCGTGAAATAGAAGAAGAATGACAGTACATTTCTATATTTAAAGTCCTTACGGCTGATCACGTAAGCCGTGATCGTCGTCAGCAGCAGACCGCAAACAGTACCCACTGCCGTGATAAAAATAGATACGCCGTATGCCCGGAAGATCCGTTCCGGCGTCTTGAAGATAATGTTGTACGCCTCCGTGGAGAACTCTCCCGGCAACAGACTGAATCCGTGGAAGCTGATCCACTGCTCCGCCGTAAAGGAACCGGAAATAAGAAGCAGGAACGGGATCAGACAGATCACGGCGATGACCGCCACGATCGCATAACAGATCACATAGAATACTTTGGATGACGCGCTCAGCTTGATATTGCGCGGCGCCGACATCATTAAATCTTTATCTTTATTAGCCATAATGTCCCTCCTCTTAGAACAGCGCGTAGTCTTCGTCAATCTTCTTCACAACCGTATTGACGATCATGATGATCGCGAAGCAGAGTACTGACTGGTAGAACGTAGCCGCCGCTGTCATACCGATATCAGGATTTGTGATCAGGGAACGGAATACATAGGTATCAATAACGTCTGTCGCGTTAAACAGCTGGCCATTGTTGCCGACGATCTGGTAGAACATCTCGAAATCGCCGCGCAGGATTCGTCCCACCTGCAGCAGGACCATCGTCACAAGCGTAGGTCTGATAGAGGGTAAGGTTATGTAACGGATCCGCTGGAAGATCGTAGCGCCGTCGATCTCGGCCGCCTCATTGATCTCTCCGTCTACACCCGTCACGGCCGCAATATAAATAACGGAATTGTATCCTGTCCATTTCCATGCGTTAAACGCACAGATGATAACCGGCCATGCCGTGGGCATCATGTAGAAGTTAACCTTCTCGCCGCCGATGGCATTGATCATGGTATTGATCAGCCCTGTCTCATAGTTGAAGATAGAGAATACGAATACACCGACTACAACCCACGAAATGAAATACGGCAGAAGAATGACTGTCTGTGTTACTTTCTTAAAATATTTTGCCCGTATTTCCGTGATAAAGATCGCGATCACCACTGCGAGCAGCTGGGAAGTCACCAGATTCAGCAGATTGTAGAGAATCGTATTTCTGGTGATCAGCCAGCCGGTTCCTGAATTGAACAGGTAACCGAAGTTTTGCAGCCCGTTAAAGGGACTGCCGAACACACCCAGATTGTACTGATACTCTTTGAATGCCAGGATCAGGCCGCTCATGGGAAAATACTGCATGACGAGAACCAGAATAAACGCCGGCGCCGCCATGGCAAAAAGTGCTTTGTTCTTCTTAAATTCATATAAGAAGCCTTCTTTTTTCATGGATACCCTCCTTACTGAAATATTAAATTTCATCTGTCCACACAAAATTTGTTCCTTCTCTTTATGTTAAACAAATGCTATAGAAATTATAGGAAATCCTTTGTGCAGTTTGAATATAGTAAAATTACGAAATTAAGGAATATTTTATGTTTTTTTATTTCCCGTTTATTTTTCCCGACAAAATACACAAAAAAAGCAAGCCATTTGGCTTGCTGGTATCCACAGTACCTACATACAGTATTTTTCTGTTATAGTTAACGACATTAGAAATTTCGTTTACTATAGTTTACATAACTTTCTCCTCCGCCTCTTCTATCGTCATCGCCGGAATCAATACAAACGCCGTTGTCCCTTCTCCGAGCACACTCTCATATCTGACGCCGTATTCCTCTCCGAAACATAACTTTATCCTGAAATTGATATTCTTCACCCCGTAACCGCCCTTGATCTGATCAATATTACAGGCGATAGCCTCCTCCATCTGCTGCTGCGTCATGCCGGGGCCGTCGTCCTTTACCATAAAAAGAATGTCATCCCCCTGCCGCGCTACTCTGATCACGATAGAACACTGCCTGATCTCCGTCCTCTCTCCGATCCCGTGCAGAATCGCATTCTCCACGAAAGGCTGCAGAATAATATTCAGACACGCCAGAGAACGCAGTTCTTCCGGAACCTCAACCTTAAGATGAACCGCATCGTCATAGTGGAATTTCTGGATATTGACATATACCTGTACATGCTCCACCTCTTCACCGATGCTGATCAGATCTTTGCCGTGGTTCAGACTCAGCCGGTAAAAACGGGCCAGATTCCACGCGATCTTCTCGATATCCTCCGCCTCATAGTCCATGGCGATCCAGTTGATCAGATCCAGTGTATTGTACAGAAAATGCGGATTGATCTGTGCCTGCAGAACACGAAGCTCCGCCACCCTCGCATCCTTACCGAGCTGAAAATGCTCCCGCAGCAGCCTGCGTACCTCTCCCACCATAAAATTGAAGTTCCGGTATACCTCTTCCACCTCATCGCCCTGCTGGATCGAAGGCAGCTGTACATTGAGATCACCTTCCTGCAGATGCTGCATTTCCATACTCAGTTTTTTCAACCTGCCCACATAATAGTTGGACAAAAAGTAAGATGCCCCCATGATCATGATCATCATGACCACCACCGCCACCGCGGCGCTCAGCACCAGACCGCGGAACTGCCCGTTATACTCACTTTCAGGGATCAAAGCCACCAGCTGCCAGCCTGTATCTTCTATCGGCTCCAGGTCCGCATAGTAAACCGTCCGTCCCACTCTGACAGATTCCCAGGCCTGCTCCCCTTTCGTGAGCAGAAAGGAAGCCTGCTCCTCTATTTTCTCAAACAGATCCGCATTGGAAGATACCGCTCCTTCCCCCTCTGCATTGACCAGATAAACCAGCCCGTTGGACGTTATGTTGGCATTCTCCATCACCTGCACCAGACGTTCCCCGTCGATGCTGATGCTGCATACACCCAGCACATTTTCGCCGCTGCTGTCCCTGATCTGGTGATACAGCGTCAACATGCTGTAGGTATCCATGGAACCGACGTCTTTCCGCTCCTCGCTCTGCGCCAGATAATCTCTGCCCATAGCGAAGTATTCCGTCATCTGCTCATAGTCATCCCGCATCATCAGCCTGGTATCCGGAAAAATATAGTATTTATTATTCGCATAAACGATATCCTCAGAGATATACACTCCGAACCGATACAGAGAATTAGAGAATTCCAGTGAAGAAAATGCCCTGTTCAGCGTATAGAAATCCTGATATTGATCATATAGATTTCTGGTGCCGTTAAATTGCTTGCCTGATAGAATATCGTAGATTTCCCTGTTATTTTCTACCATCTGCGCAAGATATTCCATGCTGTGAATGTAACTGCCCACGAAAGACACCGCCTGACTGACGGACTGTTCCCGGGAATAGTCCAGCTGATTTTTGTACTTTTCCAGCAGAACAGGATAAAAGACAGCGGCCACTGCCGTCTGTATGATCAGCAAAGGCACCGCGAAATAGATCATCATCCGCTTCTGCATAGACATCCTGTCCAACATCTTTTTCATCGAACCGATAAACTCTCCTTGTATTCCGACGGCGTCATATTCGTCTTCTTCTTGAAAATCTTGGCAAAATAATTAGAATCTTCATAGCCCACCATAGAGGCTATCTGATAGAACTTCAGTTTCGGCTCCTTCATCAGCCGTTTCGCCTTCCTGATCCTCACATCCACCAGATACTGCCCGATCGTCAGACCGGTGCTCTTCTTGAAAAGATTGCTCAGATAAGTCGGCGTAAGATAGACATGATCCGCAAGCTCTTTGATCGACAGGGAAGAATCCCCGTAATTTTCCCAGATATAATCCATGGTCCGCTTGACCACGTAAGTGCTCTTCTGCGCCTCTCCGCCCTCAAAAAGACCGGACAGCCGGTTCTGCAGATACGCATTCATCTCCGCAAAGGTCTCCATATGCTCGAAATAATCCGCCTCTGCTCTGCCCGTCTCCTTGCTCATATCGTCAAACCGCAGCGCCAGTTCCGCCTGCTTGATGACCAGATTCAGGGAATAATAGACATGACGGGCATCCCCGCTCAGATAAACCTGCTTCTGCTCCAGCTCTCTGGCAACCTGATCCAACAGGGCGACGGCCGCCTCTTCCTCTTTCCTGGACACAGCCTCCGCAAAACGGTCAACCACCGTCATATCCAGCGCAAGCCTGTGATCCCCCTGCAGATCTTCCGGGAATGCCACATGATTCCAGCCCTGATAAGCCAGAGACTTCTGCACCTGTCTGGCGGCCTGCCAGGAGTCCGTGATCGCCTCGGTCTCATCCACCTGGCTGCCCATGGCCAGAAACCATCTCAATTCTTCCCCGAGGATCTGCTCCACGACCCGTATGTACGCCTTCCTGCCCGCCCCGTCAAGCGGGATGACATCCTCCCCGCCGATCAGAAACGAGAGCGTCGTCGGATCCGAGATCTCTACCAGGATATTCCCTTTTATCTCCCGCAGCCACGTGTCAAACCCTTCCACCAGACGCCCGCGGATATCCGCCAGATCCTCTTTCTGCCCCAGATGCAGGATCCCCACACGGAAAACATTCTTGCCGCTGGTATAGATCGGAAAAGAGGCCGAGTCGATAAAAAGCGTGTGCAGATGCGCCGCCTTATGTTCCCTCGTCTTCTGCGTCCGGCTCACGGCCTCCTGCACCGCCTCCGAGATATCCTTCCTGTTGATCGGCTTCTCCACGTACCGCACCGCATGCAGGTCAATGGCTGCTTTGAGATATTCCTTGTCCGCATAGCCGGTGACGAAGATGATCTCGATCTCCGGAAAAAGCTGCCGCAGCTTCCGGCACAGCACAATGCCGTTCTCTCCGGGCATGGAAATATCGGACACCACGATATCCGGCACATAGCTTTCGCAGATCGCAAGCGCCTCCTGTGTGTTCGCCGCCACCCGCAGCTCATTGATCCCCAGGCTCTCCCATTTGATATGCTTTACCAGCCCGTTACGAATGATCGATTCATCCTCCACAATCATAATCTTCAAACGGTCTTACCCCCCCCCTGAAAAAAATCACCGTTGACCGTTTATTCCTGCAGCCAGATATAACCCGCGATATTAACCGCTGCTTTACACGCAGGATAAATTTTTGACACAATCATTATAGCAAACTATACAAAGCCTGTAAACAAATATAAAAAAAGGGCAGGCATAATCTACAATCCTGCCCGTCCTTTTTTGTTGATTTTGAAAAATTTTATCAATGCCCCAGCATTTCTTCAATAAAAATTCCATATCCCCGCGTGGAATCCTGTACCAGTACGTGAGTTACCGCCCCCACCAGCTTACCGTTCTGAATGATCGGACTGCCGCTCATTCCCTGAATGATCCCGCCGGTCAACGTCAGCAGTTTCTCATCTACCACCTTCACTACAATTCCTCTGTTGATATTATCCCGATCCAGATTCACCTCCACGATCTCCACATCGTAGAACTCCGGCTCTCCGGTAACAGAACAAATGATCTGTGCCGGTCCCATTTCAATCTCTTGCTTAAGTGCGATCGGAATCGGTTCAAAGACCGATGCTTCTTCCACCTCTTCATCACATATCCCAAAAATACCTTCCTCTGTGTTTTCTGTGATCTCACCGATCACATTATCACTGTCATATTCGATATAACCTGTCAGCTCACCGGGACTGCCGTTTGATCCTCTGGTGATCCCTACAATCTCCGTCCTGTAGAGCGTTCCTTCCTCCAGATTCATCAGCAGAGAAGTATCCACATCGTTGATGCCATGTCCCAGCGCTCCGAAAGAACTGTCCGCATCCTCGTAAGTCATGGTTCCGATGCCCTGTGCGTTGTCCCTGATCCAGATCCCCATCTTCCACTCCTGATTCTGATTGGCCTCCGGCGTTACCATAATATCCGTCACTTCGCCATTCCGCTTGATCGACAGCACCATACTCTCTCCTTCGGATGCCTCCACCATTCCGATAAAGTGCTTTTTATTTTCGACCATCACATTATTTACCTGCAGAATATAGTCTCCCTTCTGCAGCGCATATTTTGCAGGCGACACTTTCTTTCCCTCACTGTTTTCGAACTCCCCGATTCCGACCACCAGTACTCCACTTGTTTTCACATAAATACCGATAGGGATTCCCGAAGGCGTGAGCAGTTTATCCTGAATCACCTCTACATCCACATTTTTATAAGGGATTACCCCGAAAAGTTTCAGGTCCATCTTATAAGTATCAATGGCATTCGCCTTGACTCTCACTTTATGTGTAAAATCTATCGGAATACTCTCCGTGTCATCGGCTCTATCTCCCGCCGCCTGTTTTGTCCCCTCTCCCTCCGTATGGTCCGGCAGGGAAGCGACCGGCGCCGCATCTTCTTCTTTTACACGATAAATCTTCCCCGATACCGGCACCTTGAAATCAAGTTCCTGTTCCACACCTGCACGGATCTTAATGGTTGACGGAATTTTATCCCAATAAGCCAGATATACCGCTATCGTAAGCGCAATCACTGCGGCAGCAAGTACTATATATAAGAAAGCCCTGTAGATTCTTTCCTGTTGCTTTGTCATATCGATCAATCGGTTCAATTTTCCACATCTCCCATCTTTTTTACGCACTTATACGGCAAACAGCATAATGCATGTACACCCAGCGCTTTTTCTCTTTCCATGGAAAAAGGACATACACCGAGCATGTCCTTTCTAGTATGTGAAAAATTTTCGATTTTAATTTAGTATTGTTTTGTTTTTCTTGCCAATTCTTTCATCTCTCTCGCATTGTTCATAACATTTTCAGTAATACTGGCGCTTCCGAGCATTCTGGCCACCTCTGCAATGCTCTCTTCCTCCTCCAGTTTCCTGATATCCGTAACGGAACGATTCTCTTCCACTTTCTTTTCGATGCAGAAATGCCGGTCCGCCATTGAAGCGATCTGCGGAAGGTGCGTAATGCATATGATCTGATGTCCTCTGCCAAGAATTCCCATTTTCTCCGACACTTTCCATGCCGTCTTACCGCTGATCCCCGTATCGATCTCATCAAAGATAAGGGTCTCAATCGCATCCTTATCCGCAAGCACTGTCTTAAGCGCCAGCATAATACGCGACAATTCACCACCGCTGGCTACCTGCGCCAAATCCCGCAGCTTTTCCCCGGCATTCGTGGAGATCAGAAAAGCTGCTTTGTCAAACCCATTTCCACTGATCAGATCCTGTGAAGACGTAACTTGGATCTCAAAAGCAACTTCCTGGAAATTCAGATCAATAAGCGCGTGTCTCATCTCCTCGGATAATTTATCGGCACAGCGGCGGCGAATATCAGATATCTCCGTACACACCGCAAGTGCTTCTTTCCTGAAAGCCTCTGCGCGTTTGGACAGTTCCAGACGATATGTGTCATAATCTCTGTACTTCTCCAGGATTCTCTCTGCGTTATCACGATATGACAGGATATCCTCTATTGTTTTCCCATATTTTGTTTTTAAATGATTAATCAAATTCAAACGCTTCTCCGTCTGATCAAAAAGTTCGCCGTCAAACTCCAATTCCGCCAGATAATCCGCCATGCCACGGTTACAATCATTCAGCAGGCTGTCTATATCCAGAAGCTGCTGTTCAAATTCTCTGAGTGCATCATCATAGCATGATACCGACTTCATCTCACGGAGCGCCCGCCCCGTATTAGTACCAATGCCGCCCTCCGCATAGCCGCAAAGCGCATGTGCCATGCTGACTGCATCCCGGATCTTCTGTCCATTTACGAGCTTCTGGTAAGTCTGCTCAACCTCCTCATCCTCTCCCGGAACCAACGCCGCCTCTTCAATCTCCTGACACTCAAACTCCGCCAGCGCCACCTCTCTTTTTCTGGTCTCCTCATCCACCTCATTGCCGGACAGTTCCTCCACTGCCTTGCGGTATTGGATATAGATATCTCTCAAAGCTGCTTTGTGCGGCGTCAGCTCCTCCCCGGCATACGCATCCAATATTTCCAGCTGTTTGGCAGATTGCAGCAGCGACTGGTGCTCATGCTGCCCATGAATGTCGATCAGGATCTCCGCCAGCTGCTTCAACTGTCTGGCAGTCACCGTCTCCCCACACACTTTACAGACATTACGGTTTGGCATGATCCTGCGCTGCAAAATAATCTGTTCCTCCTCCACAGGCAAATCCAGTTCCTGTATGGCTCTCAGCTGCTGCGGCTGCTCTACCGTAAAGACCAGCTCCACCAACGCATACTCCGCTCCCGTCCGGATCAGCTCCCTGTCCGCCTTTGCTCCCAGCGCCAGATTAATGGATCCGATGATAATGGACTTGCCGGCTCCCGTTTCCCCGGTAAGGATATTCAGGCCTTCTCCGAAATCTACCTCGACCTCATCGATCAACGCCAGATTTTTCACATGTAAACTTTGTAACATTCTTTCACCTCTTATGTATTCTCTCCGGACATGTCTGCCGCTCAGCGACAGTCATCCCAATACATAATCACCAACGCTTCCCTGTACACTACCCTCACAGCCTGCC